>ERZ778518.277-NODE-277-length-52410-cov-16.520924_pt1 | contig 52410 bp, 45 predicted proteins | sample MGYA00510340_ERZ778518 | MGnify/ENA primary metagenome ERZ778518 (study PRJEB29527, sample SAMN07138967) | mouse gut metagenome | material: feces | host: mouse | place: China:Nanjing | collected 2016-01-25 ...
CTTTTCCCTGAAAATCTTTTTAAAATAACTCTTGACTATTTACCAAATTGCTTTTTTATATATTGTAGATGATGTATAATACGTTTGGGGAGAACGCGAAGCGCTCTCTGAATCGGGTGTACAAATACCCGATTTGCTATCAGTATGACCGGATTGTCAAATTCGATTCATAACTGGTAGTTGTTTCTTTGTTTATATATGTTATACAACTGATAGAACAGAAAATCAATAATAGAACTATAAACTGTTTGTAAAGAGATTATAAACTGGCAGAAAAAGATTATCATCCCGAACTTTTGAAGGATTACTTTCTGAAATTATCTGAAGAAGCCGCTAAATTGAAATCAGAGATGAATGAAAGCAGGTATCCATCTAAAATTAGATTTGAAGAAGGCAGATAAGTTCCGATTGGCGGGAAAAACTAATAAATATGTCCTTGATCGCTTGCAGCCGGAGTGGCACGGGTATATCATATAGGGAAAATAAGGGCTGGCGTTTTCATAGCGGGAAGGAGTTTTATATGGATTTCGGAATGCCGACATTAATCGAAAATAAAGACTTGGAGGAGAATATTTCTCTCTGCAAAGAGCTGGGTTTACAATTCATAGAGTTGAACATGAATTTTCCGATGTACCAGATTCCGCAATTAGAAGAAACGGCATATTTAAAGAAACTGGCGCGGGAGAACGGGATTTATTTTACGATCCATCTGGACGAAAACCTAAATGTCTGCGATTTTAATCCGCTTGTGGCGGACGCGTATATGGAGACGACGGAGCGGGCGATCAAGGTGGCAGAAGAAATCGGTGCGCCGCTTTTAAACATGCATATGAATCACGGCATTTATATCACGCTGCCTGACAGAAAAGTCCGGCTGTTCGGGGAATACCGGGAAGCGTATATGGCGGCGATACGGAAATTCCGTGAAATGTGTGAGGAGACGGCGGGGGATTCCGGCGTGAAGGTATGTATCGAAAATACCGACGGCTATCAGGATTTTGAGAAAGAAGCGATCGACTATTTATTGGAGAGTGAAATGTTTGCGCTGACCTGGGATATCGGGCACTCCCATGCGTGTGACAATGTGGATGAGGCGTTTCTGATGGAGCGCAGGGACAGGCTGTACCACTTCCATATCCACGATGCAAAGGGCACTGGAAACCATAAAACACTGGGATCGGGCGAGATCAATCTGGCACAGCGGATCGGGCTGGCAGAGACGAACGGCTGCCGGTGCGTGGTGGAGACAAAAACGATTGAGGCGTTGCGTCAGTCTGTAAAGTGGCTTGGGGACAATGGATACAGAATCGAGTAGAGAAGATTTATCTTCCCTATTCGCCGCGCCGCCCGCATACTGTGAAACAGCAAACTTCCATATGCGGGCGTGTGCATAAAAAGGGCAGGCACAAGCGGCCTGCCCCGCATGGTTAGCCATATATGAAGGGAGTTAATTTCTCCCTGATTCCCTCGTCGTCCGAATCGTAAGTGAGTTGGAGCGGACGGGTCAGATCAAGCGCCATTACGCCGAGTATGGATTTAGCGTCTACGACTCTTCGGCCTTCCCCCAGATTAAAGCACGAATCAATCTTATCAATTACATCCACAAACTTTCTGATCTGATTCACATCATTGAATTTAACATTTACCTGCTGCATAATCTCGTGTCCTCCTTAATCATTATTGATGACTGAAAAATAGAATAATCAATGATTTACAAATCAATCCGATTAACAGCAATTCCCCTATATGCAGAATTCCCTGACAACATATCTGTTAGTTTGTCGTTTGTTTTTCGTATGAGCCTCCTTTCTCTGCGAAAATATAATTGATATTTTGTGAGAATATAATATCTGCCGCATTTTAAAATGTAAATAGGCGGAATTAACAAAATTTTAAAGGATATATTATACAGTATGCCCAGAAAAAAAGGAATTAATACAGGAGAAAGAAAAAGGACGTCCCACGTCAGGACGCCCTTCCTTATATGATATTTAGTTGTAATTTTCAATAACCGGCTGGAACATATCCTTAGTCACACCGCAGAGGGGGCAGCACCAGTCTGCCGGGAGATCCTCAAATGCTGTGCCGGGCTTGATGCCGTGCTCCGGATCACCCTTCTCGGGATCATAAGTATAGCCACAGGGATTGCAGAAATATTTTTTCATATCACATTCCTCCTTTGTACTTTATAGATATGTGGCAATTAGCCAAAATATCTCTTTAACAGACCTTCAAATGCCTTGCCGTGTCTTGCCTCATCGCGTGCCATCTCGTGAACGGTGTCATGGATCGCATCGAGATTGGCAGCTTTCGCGCGCTTAGCCAGATCAAATTTGCCAGCGGTTGCGCCGTTCTCCGCCTCGACTCTCATTTCCAGATTCTTCTTGGTGGAATCGGTTACTACTTCGCCGAGCAGCTCTGCAAACTTAGCGGCATGTTCTGCCTCTTCCCATGCAGCCTTTTCCCAGTACAGACCGATCTCGGGATAACCTTCTCTGTGTGCAACTCTCGCCATAGCAAGATACATACCAACCTCGGTGCACTCGCCGTTGAAGTTTGCTCTCAGATCAGCCATGATATCCTCGCTGACGCCCTTAGCAACGCCTACTACATGCTCTGCTGCCCACTCCATCGTGCCGCTCTGCGCTGTGAATTTCTCAGCCGGCGCATTGCACTGAGGGCATTTCTCCGGTGCAGCATCTCCTTCGTGTACATAACCGCATACCTGACATACAAATTTCATAGTGTGATCTCCTTTTCTTTTTGATATTTTAACCCTTAATTCATGGGTTTACCAGCATACCTGTCCAATTAGATTTATTCCCTGTTTTTGGCAGTTTTATCCAGACATTTTCCACAAAGTCCGTAAAAGCAGGTGGTTTGCCGCTCAACCCTGCCGTCAAAGTTTCGCCGGGCGTCTGCCAGCATCTCGTCCATACAGTCAAGCTGCAGGTCTGTCACGCCGCCGCAGTCCGAGCAGACAAAATGGCAATGCCGGGAAGTGTCCGCATCAAAGTGATCGACGCCGTCGCCCACCTGTAACCGCAGGATTTCGCCTCTGTCGGCAAGCAGAGTCAGATTGCGGTAGACGGTTCCCAGACTGATATTCGGATATTCCTGCCTGACGTTCTGATACACGACGTCGGCGGTGGGATGATCCTTGCGGGTCATCAGAAAGCTGTGGATAAGCTGCCGCTGCCGACTGTATTTCACCGCCATGGCAATTCCTCCTGATTCGTCCGATCCTTTGTATTTTCAAAAATAGGAATCATTACTGTTTTACATGACCATTATAGCAAACTGGCAACACATGTCAATCCAGATTTTGGAAATTTATAAATTTTTTATAAGATTATAGGAGATGTTTTATTTTCAACTTTGTAAATTGTGGTATCATAGAGTGAAAAGAAGATCTAGCCGCTCACAGCAGAGGCTGTTTCGCGGAGAACTTCTAGATTTGCTTCGCAAATCGCTTTCACTCGGGAGAATACCCCAAATACGGGCATTCTCCGCATGAGCCATAAACTATGTATAGGCGGAACGCAGAAAGAAGGTTTTTAAGTGAAATTTAGGACAAGGCTTCTCATCACATCATTGTCAATGGTGCTGCTGCCGCTTTTGCTGACATGCGCCGCGCTTCTGGTGGTGGGGAGTCATATTGAGGACGTGGAAACGCCGTCGGATTTTTTTGACAGGGACAAAGCTTCGTATATATACACGATAGAAAATTACAGCCGCATTTCAGAGGAAGTGCTGGAAAAGGTGAGACAGCAAATTAAGGAGGATCCTTCCAGACTGGAGGACAAGGATTATCTGGATGAAATTACGCTTGATCTGAAGGATAAGTCGTCCTATATCATAGTCAGAAAGGATGGAGAACTCTACTACACTGGCGATGCCAGTGCTGCAAAAAAAATATTTCCCGCTTTGCCGGAGTACGGCAATGAGATGCCTGGTTCGGAGGCGAGTTATTATTACAGCGATATCAAGAAGTTTGTGAAGGAAGTGGACTTCCGCTTTTTGGACGGCAGCGAGGGCAGCCTTTTTGTGATCACCAGCGTCAATTCCCTGCTTTCCAGAAAGATGCTTTTGCGAATGGCGTTGGCGTTTATTCTGGTGCTGGTATTCACCAGTCTTCTGCTGACACAGTGGTTCCGCAAAGGTATTTTTACACCGATCAACCAGTTGAATACGGCGATGCAGAACATTGCCGAGGGCAATCTGGAATACATGCTGACCACGGAGGAAAAGGGTGAAATCGGCGAGCTTTACCGCAACTATGAAGATATGAGGCTGCGGCTGAAAGAGTCGCTGGATGAAAAGTTTGAACACGAGAAGAAAAACCGGGAGTTGATCAGCAATATTTCGCATGACTTGAAAACGCCCATTACCGCTGTTAAAGGCTACGTGGAGGGTATTATGGACGGGGTGGCGGACACGCCGGAGAAGATGGATAAGTATATTAAAACCATCTATAATAAGGCTAATGATATGGACCGCCTGATCAACGAGCTGACCACCTATTCCGGTATTGACAATAATCGGATACCTTACAATTTTCACCGTATCAATGTGGCGGAGTATTTCGGGGACTGTGTGGAGGAAGTAGGTCTTGACCTTGAGTCAAAGAACATCCAGTTGAATTATGAGGATCTGGTGGAGCCAAGCACACAGATTATTGCAGATCCCGAGCAGTTAAAACGAGTCATCAATAATATCATCGGTAACAGTGTAAAATATCTGGATAAGGAGAAGGGAGTCATCGATATCCGCATTCTGGATGAAGTCGATTCCATCCGCGTGGAGATCGAGGACAACGGCAAAGGCATCGCGGCAAAGGATCTGCCGAATATATTCGAGCGGTTTTACAGGACGGACGCATCCCGCAATTCCTCGCAGGGAGGCAGCGGAATCGGGCTGTCCATTGTGAAGAAGATCGTGGAGGATCACGGCGGTTATATCTGGGCAACCAGCAAGGAAAATGAAGGCACTTGTATGCATTTCGTGATACGGAAATGGCTCAGCGAACCAGAAAAAGGCTGAGGGAAAGGACAGAGAAGTGAGTAAAATTTTAATTGTGGAAGACGAAGAGGCGATCGCGGATCTGGAAAAAGATTATCTGGAGCTGAGTGATTTTGAAGTGACCATTGAAAATGCCGGGGACAGAGGGCTGGAAGCCGCTCTTTCGGGAAACTATGATCTTGTGATTCTGGATCTGATGCTGCCGGGAATCGACGGTTTTGAAGTCTGCAAGCAGATTCGGGAGGAAAAAGATATCCCGATTATCATGGTATCCGCGAAGAAGGACGATATCGACAAGATCAGAGGCCTTGGCCTCGGTGCGGATGACTATATGACGAAGCCTTTCAGCCCATCTGAGCTTGTGGCGAGAGTGAAGGCGCATATGGCGCGCTATGACAGGCTGGTGGGCAGTAACCAGAAGGTCAATGACATCATAGAGATCAGAGGGCTTAAGATCGACAAGACTGCCAGACGGGTCTATGTGGACGGCGAGGAAAGGGTCTTTACCACAAAGGAGTTTGACCTGCTGACTTTCCTTGCGGAGAATCCGAACCATGTGTATTCCAAAGAGGAGCTGTTCCGTGAGATCTGGGATATGGATTCCATCGGTGATATCGCAACCGTCACCGTGCACATCAAAAAAATCCGCGAAAAAATAGAGTTTGACACCGCAAAACCGCAGTATATCGAAACCATCTGGGGCATCGGATATCGGTTTAAAATCTGACGCATCTGAATGAGTACTGCAGAATAGAGGCATCTATGCATATGAACAGAATCCTCCATGAGGACAATGACATCATCGTCTGTCATAAGCCTGCCGGGATTGCCACCCAGACGGCGAGGGTCGGACAGGCGGATATGGTGAGCGAGATCACGAATTATCTGGTGTCCAAGGAAGGCGCCGCCGGGAAATCCCCCCACGTAAGTGTGATCCACCGATTGGATCAGCCGGTGGAGGGGATTTTGGTTTTTGCGAAAAACAAAGCGGCAGCGGCAGATTTAAGCAGGCAGGCGGCAGGGGAGGACATGAAAAAGGAGTATCTGGCGTTAGTCTGCGGGAAAGATATGCCGCAGACGGGTGAACTGACCGATTATCTGTTAAAGGACGGCAGGACGAATGTTTCCCGTGTCGTGCCGCCGGAGGTGAAGGGGGCGAAGCAGGCACGGCTGTCCTATGAAATTTTGTGGGAGGAAGCCGCAGACAGCCTGCTTTTGGTTCAAGAGACGGAAGGGATTTCGGCAAAGGACAGGATGGAAAAAGATATTTTGGATGGCAGGCGGTCTGATGATGGCATGATCGGATGGCCAGTAAATGGACTGCAATATGCACTTGCAGAAATCTGTCTGCACACGGGACGCCACCATCAGATCCGGGTGCAGATGGCGAATGCGGGTATGCCTCTTCTGGGGGATCACAAATATGGCGGTCAGACGGCGCTCGCACTGTCGGAAAAGCTGGGCGTGCGGGAGACGGCGCTCTGTGCGTACCGTCTGGCATTTATTCATCCGAAAACGGGGAAACGGATGCAGTTTGAGATTGAGCCGGAGGGCGCGGCGTTTCGCTGTGTCAGGACGCTGGTTTTACATTGAGAAACGATTTGGTAACTATGAATTTTCTGCAGGATGTAAGAATTTAGAGTATAAGTTTTTTGAAATATCAAATAATAATAGTGCAGTATCAGCGTAAAGAAGCAGGAACACCCTCCTGCTTCTTTCTGTGTGTATAGGCAGAGTCAGAAGGAGGCAGAATTACATGGTCTTTGGAGCAGAAAACGACCTGTTTGGGCGTTTGTTAAAAAATAAACTGGCAAAGGGATGCTTTGTCTCTGCCCTTGTCTGGTTTTTCTTCCGTTATCTGTTTTCACTGGCGGCTCCCTTCTTTCTTGCGTTTGCGCTGATTACCCTGCTGTATCCCCTTCTGGAGCGGATACAGAAAAAAATTCCGATTAAGAAAAAGTTTCTGGCGGCAGGCATTGTTCTGCCGGTTCTGCTTCTTGTGTGCGCGGCATTGTGGGCGATCCTTACCTTTGGCATGGGACAGCTTCAAGGATTGCCGGCATTTTGTGAGCAGGTGGAGCGACAGGCGGAACTTTTTTTCCACCAGTGCTGCTGCCAGCTGGACGGGCGGTTTGGCTGGGAGGGGGAGCGGATTGAGAGTTATGTGATCGAGCAGATGACTGTTATTATGGAGAATGTGCAGATTCAGGTAGTGCCGCAGCTATTGTCCTCTTCTTACAGCTGCTTCAAAGGAATTTTAGGTACCGTGGGGTTTTTGGCAATTACCTGCATTGCGGTTTTCCTGTTTGAGAAAGATTACACGAAAATGGTGGATTGGGTGAAGAAGGAGGAGAGCTTTCGGTTTTTATGGTCTGTGCTGGAGGGCGTGCTGTCTTACCTTGTCACTTTTTTTAAGGCGCAGGGTGTGATTCTTCTGATCATTGCCGTGCTCTGCAGTGTGACCCTCAGTCTCGCAGGGGTGGAGGGCGGTATATTTCTGGGCATTCTGGCAGGATTTCTGGATATGCTGCCCTTTATAGGGACGGGCATTGTGCTGGTACCGTTGTCAGTGTGGCAGTTATTAAACGGGGCGTATGTCCGAATGGCGGTATGTCTGGTTCTTTACGGAGCCTGTGCACTGGCAAGGGAATTTTTGGAGCCGAGGCTGATCGGAAATAAAATCGGTCTGTCGCCGGTGTGGATTTTGTTTTCTATTTATGCGGGCATGAAACTTTTCGGCGTGGGCGGTATTGTAAAAGGGCCTCTGGCGCTTATCGTTATTTCCGAGATTTTGAAGGAGAGACGGGAAGAATTTGACGAACCTGTTGATGTGTATTAACATAGAAGTCGCGAAGCGCGTGTATGCGAGTTAATGATAGAAGTTGCGAAGCGCGTGTCTGTGAGTTGACGGGAAGTCGTAAAGAAAACAGGAATTTTAGCCGGGAGACAGGGAAGAGGAAAACAGAAAAATGAGTAATAAAGTAAAAAAGGCGCAAAACAGGAAAAATGCCGCAGGGGTGTCTGGGCAGGAACTTTTACAAATAATGATGGAATACATAACGGCGGCAATCATGGCGGCAATGTGCGTGGCAGTTTCCTTCTATGCAAAGGACGGCTATAACCAGATCGGCAATGCCAAGTTTGCGGCGTACAGGATGGTAATGATAGTTGGGTTTTCCATTTTTCTGGTGGCAGGAGCGGTTTGGCTGTCTGTGCGGCTGTCTGGGGGAAAGAGAGGACAGGAACCGTTTGCGACAGGGTTTTTTGGCCGCCTAAAAGAGAGGGTGTCCGTAACGGATTTCTGTGTATTGGCATATCTGCTATTTTCAACGATCTCTGTGATTTCCGGCGGGTTTTATGAGGATGCGTTGTGGGGCAGTTTTGGCTGGAACATGGGATGGATGTCCCAGCTTGGCTTTGTGCTTATCTATCTGGCGGTGTCCCGGTTTGGCGGACATTACCGGGGAATTTTGGCGGCTTTTGGCGGGTCGGCATTTGTGGTGTTTCTGATTGCCGTCCTGCACCGTATGCTGATAGATCCGATCGGGTTTTATGAGGGTCTGAACGGTAGTCAGATGGCGCAGTTTCTTTCCACCATGGGGCAGGCGACGTGGTATGCCAGCTTTCTGGTGGTGGCATTGCCGATGGGTGTGGCGGTGTTTCTCTTTGCGGAGAAGTCGTCGTGGCGTATTCTAGGCGGTATTTATACGACGGTGGGTTTTGCCTCTCTGGTGACGCAGAACAGCGACAGCGCTTATTTTGCTCTGGCAGGCTTTATGCTGGTTTTCTTTTGGGTCTGCACGAAAAAGCGGGAGACGCTGAACCGGTTTGTGGAGGTGTGTACGCTCTTTTTTGCCGTAGGCAAGGTGATGCACTTTTTGATGCGGATGCATCCCAACCCGGATTTGGAATATGATTTTATAACGGCGTTGATTCTGGAAGGAACCGTTACGTGGATTCTTCTCGGGCTTTGTCTGCTTTTGTGCATTTTTCTGTATGAGAGACGAAACAGACCGTATCTGTCAGTGCGGATGCAATGGGTCGGCCGGCTGGCTGTGCTTGTGGCGGCGACAGCCGTGGCAATCGTGGCAGGGCTTATTGTCCTGCAGAGCAGGAATGCCTTGTCCGGCAGGCTTGGCGAGGCGCTAAACGCGGTGTCCTACTTCAACTGGAATGACGCATGGGGAAACGGCAGGGGGCGGATCTGGAGCTTTGCGGTAAGGGTGTTTGCAGGCGAGAGCATCCTGCATAAATTGTTTGGTGTGGGACCTGACTGCTTCAGCAGTTATGTGGCGGCTGCTCATGGGGAGGAAGCATATCTCCTCTGGGGGGATAAAATTCTGACCAACGCGCACAATGAATGGCTGACGACGCTGATCAACACGGGAATTTTCGGCGCGGTGTCCTACATAGGAATTTTTGTCACGGCTGTCAGAAGAGATCTGCGGGCATGGCAGCAGGATTATTTGCTGGTAGGTGCAGCGGCTTCTGCGGTGTCATATATGGCGTTTAATTTTTTCTGTTACCAGCAGGTGTGCTGCACGCCGTTTGTGTTATTACTGCTGGGCGTGGGGGAGTATGTTTTGAGGGAAAAGAGTAGGCAGGCTGGGTGAATGTTATAATACGACTTTGTATATCGTAAGTTCACGTGCAATAAAAAGTTGCACAATACCATATCTTGTATTTTCTTTATCAATGAGGTACTTGTCGTTCCAGATATAGAAACATAGACGGGATACACGGTATTTCGTTTATAATTTTTCTGCAGTCTATTTTCTAAAAGTCTTTGCAATCTGTATTCCGCTGTGATATATCTATCTTAATATATCATTTATATGCGCATATCTTTTCACTTGGAATCGGTTTTCTGATTCCTTAACTCTTCAGAGCACCGCTCCGTCATTTTTCTAAGAAAGGAAAACACATCTATGAATGCAGATTTTTCTCCGGCTTTTCTCAAGGCACAGGGACCGGTTCCCTACAACATGACCAACGACTACATGTTCCGGGCAGTTTTACAGTCCAGCAACAAAGTCCTGCGCGGGCTGATCTGCTCCCTGCTCCATCTTTCGGAACGGAAAGTCGTATCCGTGGAGATCACCAACCCGGTCATTCTCGGTGAAACCGTGACGGACAAGGAATTCCGTCTGGATATCAACGTTGTTTTGAACAACCACGCGCTGATCAATCTGGAGATGCAGATTGCCAACAAGCTCAACTGGCGGGAACGCTCGGTCATGTATCTGTGCCGCTCCTTTGACCAGTTAAACCACGGGCAGGATTATCTGGATGCTAAACCCGCTGTACATATCGGATTCCTCAACTATACGCTGTCTGAGGAACAGCCGGAGTTCTATGCGACCTATAAACTGATAAACGTCAAAAACCATCAAAAATATAGTGACAGTCTGACCTTACATGTGGTAGACTTATCTCGGACAGATCTGGCAACCGAGGAAGATAAGAAGTATCATATTCACGAGTGGGCAATGCTGTTTAAGGCAGCGACATGGGAGGAGATCAAAATGCTGGCATCCAGAGACGAGTATCTGCAGGAGGCGTCTGAAACCATATTCCGCATGAGCGCGGACGATCTGGTGCGCAAACGGTGTCGTGACAGGGAGGAGTATTATCAGGACTTGCGCAGCTATGAGCGGAAGATCGAGCAGGACCGTATAGAACATGAGCAGGATATCCGTAACTATAAGCGAAAGATCGAGCAGAACCAGACAAAATATGCGCAGGCAATTGCAGAGAAGGAGGCTGAGATTGCGCAGGATCGAATAGCGCATGAGCGGATAGTGGCTGAGAAAGAAGAGGAGATCCGTCAGCTTCGTGCACAGCTTGCGCGGCTGGAAAACAATAATAACAGTTGACAAAATCAGTTCATGCGGCTAAAATGGATGAAAATACAGCCGATCAGGGCTGATATAGTAGCAAAACGTGGCGATGAAGAGAATAGTACGGATGGGAAACGTTGCAGAGAGAGAGCCGTTGGTGGGAGGCTTTTACGGGAACTGTTCGGAACCGGTCTCGGAGTCCTGTGTGAAGAGCGCAGCGTAGCACCGGCGATAACGGTAAGAGAAGATGAATGTGAGATACACATTAATTAGGGTGGTACCGCCGAGATTTCGGTCCCTTAGGGATGGAAGTTTTGGCGGTTTTCTTATGCGCGCATAAGCAGAGTCAGAAGAAGGAGGAAGTTATGGCGGAGAAAAAATTAGTGGAAGCGATCACGGCGATGGAGGATGATTTTGCACAGTGGTATACGGATGTGGTGAAGAAAGCAGAGCTTCTGGATTACACCAGCATCAAGGGATGTATGGTGTTTAAGCCGGCGGGCTATGCGATCTGGGAGCTGATTCAGCGGCAGATGGACGACCGTTTTAAGGCAACGGGTGTGGAGAACGTGTATTTACCCATGTTTATCCCGGAGAGTCTGTTAAATAAGGAGAAGGATCATGTGGAAGGTTTTGCGCCGGAGGTGGCATGGGTGACCCACGGAGGTATGCAGCCTTTGCAGGAGAGACTTTGTGTCAGACCGACTTCCGAGACGCTGTTTTGCGATTATTATAAGAATGTGGTGCAGTCGTACCGCGATCTGCCGCAGGTGTGCAACCAGTGGTGTTCGGTGGTGCGCTGGGAAAAGGAGACGAGACCGTTTCTTCGGAGCCGTGAATTTTTATGGCAGGAGGGACATACGGCTCATGCCACAGCCGAGGAGGCTGAGGAGCGGACGATCCAGATGCTGAACGTCTATGCCGATTTCTGCGAGGAGGTACTGGCGATTCCCGTCATCAAGGGTCGCAAGACGGACAAGGAAAAATTTGCGGGAGCGATTGCCACCTATACAATCGAAGCGTTGATGCATGACGGCAAGGCATTGCAGTCCGGCACCAGCCACAATTTCGGCGATGGTTTTGCGAAGGCGTTTGGTATACAGTTTACGGACAAAGACAATACTTTAAAACATGTGCATCAGACTTCATGGGGAACGACGACCCGTCTGATCGGCGCGGTGATCATGGTGCACGGGGACAATTCCGGGTTGGTACTGCCGCCTAGGATTGCACCGACACAGATTATGATTATACCGATCCAGCAGAAGAAAGAGGGTGTGCTGGAAAAGGCGTATGAACTGAAAGAGCGGCTTGGCGCATTCCGCGTGAAAGTGGATGACACCGACAAGAGTCCGGGTTGGAAGTTCTCCGAGCAGGAGATGCGGGGCATTCCGATTCGTGTGGAGATCGGACCGAAAGATATCGAGGCGGGCAAGTGTGTGATCTGCCGCCGAGATACGAGGGAAAAGATAGAGGTGTCTCTGGATGAGATTGAGACGAAGGCGGGAGAAATTCTGGAGTTGATGCAGAAGGAAATGCTGGAGCGTGCCAGAGCACACAGGGAGGAGCACACCTACGAGGCGAAGGACATGGAGACCTTCCGCAGACTCTTCGCTGAGAAGTCTGGCTTTGTGAAAGCGATGTGGTGCGGCGAGCAGGCATGTGAGGATCAGATCAAGGAAGAGATGGCAGTAACCAGCCGCTGTATGCCTTTTGAGCAGGAGCAGATCGGCGAGACATGCGTATGCTGCGGAAAACCTGCGAAGAAGATGGTTTATTGGGGCAGGGCGTATTAATCTTCGGGTTTGCAGACAGCATAGGGCATATTTTTAGGAAACGCCCGAATAGACTGTGCATATAGGAGAGAAAAAATGAGCAGGAGAAAGAGGAAAAAGGGGCTCGTCCCGGTAATCTTTCTGGGGCTGTTGCTGGGGGTCTGCCTTGTTGTGGCGGTTGGCATTGCCAGCGGGGCACTGACTGGAACAGTCAAACATGCCGTGACAAAGAAAGTTTCTGAAACGGTGATGGAGCAGGCGGTGAAACAGGCGCTTGAGAGTACCGGCGACACGCAGGCTGCCGAGAAGGCGAAAGAGATCGTGAACAATATGGACGAAGGCGACAAGCAGAAGGCCGAGGAGATCATTGACCGTTATGCGGACAGCGACACGCTCTCCGATGTGATGGAGATTGTGGGAGACGGTGTGGACAGTGAATCGTTGTCGGAGGTCAAGGAGTATCTGCAGGAAAACGTGTCTGAACAGGATCAGGCAGAGCTGGAAGAATTGTATCGGAAGTATAGCGAGGGATTCTGAGGCAGGCAAAGCAAATGCGCGGCAGGTCACAGGAAAATACTTATAAAAAGCAGGAAACTCGGACAGAGGGTTTCCTGTTTTTTATGTGCAGACCCGCATGTAAATTGTCCTGTCTGCTTAAAAGGGTTGACAGGTGTATACCCGGCGTGTATGATACAGTCAAAGGGTATACATTCGTATACCAAAATATACCAATAACATATACATAGAAAACAGTGGTGCAGGGCGGGTTTGTGTACCGCTGTAAAGTCAGGCAGACGGCAGGAAATGCGGAAGAAAGCGTCTTCGGAGGAAAATGCTTCGGAACGGAGGTAAAAAATGGTCAGTTTATCGGACGGGGAATGGAAAATTATGAATCAGCTCTGGGAGCATGAGAGCACAATCACAGAATTGAAAAATGAACTGGGAAAAGAAACAGGCTGGGATAAGCACATTGTGATCACCATGCTCTCCCGCATGGAAAAGAAGGGGGCGGTTGCCCACAGGGACGGCGAACGTGCCAAAATATTTTATCCGCTGGTGACGAGGGAGGAGGTTTCCATGCAGGAAACCCGGGGCTTTTTACAGAAAGTGTACCGGGGAAGTCTTGGCATGATGGTCAACGCCATGGTGGAGGATCAGGCGCTGTCCGAGGAGGAGATACAGGAACTTTATGGTATTTTGGAGCAGGCGAGGATAAAGAAAAGGGAAAGTAATGAACGCGGAAACAAGAATGAATGATAGTGAGACGACAGAAAGAACGTGCAAAACAAAACAACTGTGCAGGACAGGGATAGGCTGTACACGTGGATGAATGCTTTATAATGATGGAGGATGATTATGAAAGAGATACTGATAACATCAACAGTTTTGATTTTTTGTGTCCTGTTAATCCGGCGGGTGTTCCGTGGAAAAATCAACAGCAGGCTGCAGTATGCACTCTGGCTTTTGGTGGCGGTCCGTCTGATGATTCCGGTTTCCGCGGAGTTTGATCTGGGGTCATTTTCCGATTTCCGGCTGATGGATCTGGTGGAGAGGGATGATAGCGGTATCGGGGAACGGCTGGATGAGACTATTCGGTTGGAGGAACCTGTCCAGATGACGGTAAATGCAAACAGCGTGCTGTTCCGTCTGTTTACCACGGATGAGATCAGAGAAACGCTTGAGGGAATGCCGGATGACGGACCGACTTCTGTATTTATGGCGGGCACGCTGGGTTTTTCACGGCTGGATGTGCTGTGGTTTTTCTGGGGAACGGGTGCGTTTGTTGTGGGCGTTTGGATTTTGGCGGCAAACATCGTATTCAGCCGCCGTCTGAGGAAGGCAAGGCAGCCTTTTGATTTGCCGGAAGAAATAAAGACACCGGTTTTGGCGTATCAGACGTCTAAAGAAGGCAAGGCGACAGCTGACGTGCAAAGTGAAGAGGATTCGCAGGGAAGAAAGAAACGCAGCCGCTTTTCGAGGAGAAAGGACCGTCTGCCCGCAATCTATCTGGCGGAAGGCATTTCTTCACCCTGTCTGTACGGATTTCCGGGGCGGGAGGCGGTTTATCTGACGGCGGATGTAACAGATGATGGGGACCGGCTGCGGCATGTGCTTGTCCACGAGCTTGTCCATAAAAAACACGGGGACAGTTTCTGGGGGCTTCTTCGCGGTGTTTTGGTGACGGTATACTGGTTTCATCCGTTGGTATGGGTGGCGGCAGTCTGCTCCAAGCGGGACTGTGAACTGGCATGTGATGAGGGCGCGCTTATGCTGCTCGGTGAGGAGGAACGGATTTCTTACGGGGAGACGCTGCTTTCCATTATCACGAAAAAAGGGCGAGTTTCCGATCTTGTCTGCACCGCCACTACTATGACCGGGAGTGGAAAAAGCGTGAAGGAGCGGATCCGCTTTATCGCAAAGGAGCCGAAGGTGATCTATGCGGCGGTGGCGGGCGCGCTTTTCCTGATTGCGGCTGTATGCCTCTTTGTCTTTACAAAAGACGCCCGGTTCCGGGGGACAACGGTGGACGCGCAGGAAGGGCTTACGGTTACGGGCGCGGATATGCAGATACCGCTGCCCGCAAGTATTGGCGGCATCAGTGGCTGTGTGGTGGAAAAGAAAACGGACGAGGTTGTCATCTATCATGTTGCCGCGCAGGAGGAGGTGGGCAGGTTTTCCAGAATACCGCTTCGGGACGCGCTGGGGTTTGTGGATGAGGGGCGGGAGGTCGTGCCGGTTGGAGACAGAGGCTGTAATTACTTTTTGCGGGCTTATCTGGGAGAACCATTGACGAGGACGGAGCACCTTTATTTCCCTTCAGGGGAAGGTTCCGGCGTTTTAAAACACGAGGACACGATAGAGGCTGTGCCCGGAACAGATGAAAATCCGATGCTTAGCAAGGACTGGGAAGTGATTCCGCTGGAGGAGGATGAGGAGCCGTCCGCGGAAACCAGAAGTGAGGGTGCTTTGGGGCATGAGGATATCCATACGCCTGTGGAGGATAAGACAGATTATCTGCCCAACGAGGAAATCGTCGTCATGGACCCGGGGGACCCGGCGGCGTACGAGAAATCCACAATGCATACCTATACGCCTGCGGAAGAAGAGAGCGCTCACACTTTTACACCGTCGGAGGATGCCGGGACAGGTGAAGCGGGAACAGACAGCGGGGCGGCTGGTGTGCCCGGCACAGACAGCAACGATGACGACACCACTTATATCGTAGATGAAGATGATACGACATATATTATAGATGATAACACCTCTCGTACAGCGGAAACACAGGAGGAGGTCTCGGTAGACTACCTGCCGGACGAGGAGATTACGACGACGGTTTATCCGCCGAGAGAGGTCGATATCGACAGACTTGATAACAGGTGTTACGTTTATATCAGGGCGGCGTATGACAATAAGGTAAAAGAGAAATACCGGGATGAGATGGCGTTTATTGACAACGAGTTAAAGGCAGCGGCAGACCGGGTGATTATTTTGAGTCTGAACCGGGAGAGAAGGGAAGCGCTGTTTGACGCGCTGTGTGAAAACCGCACGCCCTATGTGGGGGACAACGCCAAGGTAGGCGCGCTGCTCGACGCCCTGCCCCTGCCCACCACGCTGAGCCGTTCGGGCGGGTTTTCCATGCAGACACTGGAGGAACCATATTCCCTGCGCGTTGATTATGTGATGAGTACGGATTATTTCACAAAGGAAGATCAGGATATGTTATACTTTAATGCGGCAATGCTGTTTTATTCCGTCGGGAATGTGGAGGAGATTGCTGTCAAGATGCAGCATCCTTTGGGAAATGGCTCTATGATGGTGACTTATCACCGGGAAAAGCTGGAAGAGGAGATTCCGATAATGCAGAATGTGAATTTTGAGGACGATCAGACTTTCCGGGACGGGCTGGCGGAGCTGCAAACGGCGGTGGAGACGCATCTTCAGGCGGCGCCCGGCGAGTAATGCGCCGGTGCACGAACAGCTTGATGAGAGGAGAAGCATTTAAAAATAAAAAAATATTAAGAATTATGTAACCTTTTTCTTAAGTTCCCCGTTTTATGATATAGAACGTAGAAGACGGTCGATTTTTAGAGAAATTTTAAAGATTGACGTACTACAATGGAGTGAGAAGAACTTCTAAAGCTCGACAGCAAAGGCTGTTTCGCTAAGAAGTACAAAAGAGGGGGAACAGCATGGGACAGGCACAACGGAGCGACAGGAGAGGTTCCGACGACAAGATCAGAGTCATAGCGGGTAACCGTTCACAAAACAGCGTGGGAGAGCGTGCGAGACAGCGCGGTACGGAAAGGAGCGGGCTGGAAGGTCTGGAACTGTGGGAAATATCCAGAGACAATGACAACCCTCGCATGATGCGGTTTGCGGACCGCGAACAGGTCCGTCCGGCACAGCGGCGTTCCCGCCCGGGATCACAGCCGGATCGTCGAAACACGGGCAATCCGCGCCCGGTCAGCTCCATCAGACGACGCCGGGCGAGAAAGCGGCGGCTGAATCTTTACCGCATTTTTGTGTTTCTTATGATCGGCGTATGTCTGATACTGATTTATCAGACGACAGGGGCTGTTTACCGCATGATGCACAAGGATAAAATTGGTACGGGCAAGGGAATTGTAGAGATTGTGTCCGAAAAGATTGAGGCGAACCGGATTCAGCCGCCGGCGATTACGGTGGACTATCTGGAGCCGAATGAGTTCTCCAGACCCGGCACGGAGTTGAAAAAGATCAAGAGTGTTTTTGTGCATTATACCGCGAATCCGGGCACTTCGGCGGCGCAGAACCGCAGTTATTTTGCCGGTCTGGCAGAGACGCAGGAGCGGTCGGCGAGCGCGCATTTTATTATCGGCTACGAGGGTGAGCTGATCCAATGCATTCCGCTGGAAGAACAGGCTTACGCGGTGGCGACCAGAAATGAGGACTCTGTCTCCATCGAGTGTTGTTATCTGGATGAGGACGGGAAGTTTACGCAGGAGACATATGATACGCTGGTACATACGCTTGCATGGCTGACACAGGAATATCATTTGTCGGAGGATGATATTTTACGGCATTATGACTGCGGCGGCAAGAAATGTCCGCTCTATTACGTGGAGCATGAGGACGCGTGGGAGAAGCTGCTTAGGGATGTAAAAAACTATGAGCCGGAGAAAACTGCGGAATCGGAGAAATAGAATTTATGGAAAAAGCGTACAAACTGGAATTTGCGGGGGAGCAGACAGGCAGTCTCTACGTGAACTGCTGTGGTCTTTCCCGGACGGAGCCGATGCACAGTTTTGGACCGGCGTTAAAACCCCATTATCTGATTCACTATATATTGAGCGGTAAGGGGAAATTCACAATCGGCGGAGAGGAATATCCGCTAGAGTCGGGGTATGGTTTTCTGATTACGCCGGATGAGCTTGCCTTTTATCAAGCGGACGAGGAGGAGCCGTGGACCTATGTGTGGGTAGGCTTCAGCGGCACGCAGGCGGCAGCGTATGTGGGCAATATCGGTCTGTCCGTAAGGCAGCCGATCTTTAAGTCTGACGCGTCCGAGGAACTTTACCGGATTGTGAAGGATATGATGGAGCACAATACTTACGGGCTTTCCCACGATCTGCGGCGGAATGGGCAGCTTGGCATTTTTCTGTCTGTCATAGCCGAGGGCAGCAGGGTGGAGAAACGGGGAGAAGACGACAAGGCGAATATTTATGTGCGCAAGGCGGTTTCTTTTATTCAGAATAACTACTGCAATCCCATCAAAGTGACGGATGTGGCGGACTATGTCTGTATCAACAGAAGTTATCTTTACACGCTGTTCCAGAATTCCATGGGGATGTCGCCCCAGCAGTTTCTGACTACATTCCGCATTACAAAGGCGACAGAGCTTTTGCAGCTGACGTCCCTTCCGATTGAAAGTATCGCCCTGTCATGCGGTTATCACGATCCGCTCGTATTTACAAAGGCATTCCGGCAGATGAAACAGATGTCCCCCACGAGTTTCCGAAAGGAGATGCAGAAGGGTGAGACGAGGCGTAACCGGGAATATCTGCGGCAGGTGGAGGAATTTATAGGGCAGATAAACAGTCTGAACGCGTAAGCAGAGCTTAGCAGAGGTATGGAATGCCGGGATTGCAAGACATTATTCAAATTTAACATTTTGACAGTTTTAAATAACAAAGGACTATGTAAGGATAGTCCTTTTTTGGTATAATAGGGTGAAAAGAAGTTCTAGCCACTCACAGCAAAGGCTGTTTCGCGGAGAACTTCTAAGTTTCACCCGGAAAAACGCCAAAAGCAGGCGTTTTTCATGCAGATTTAAGCCACAGAGAAACTGTGACATGGCGGTTAGGTAAAAAGGTATGGAAAGAAAAGGAGAGCGGGTATGAAAGAGACGGTTTTGAAGAAATTTGGGGAGCTTTACGGGAATGCGGACGGCGTTAACGTATATTTTGCGCCGGGCAGGGTGAACATGATCGGTGAACACACGGATTATAACGGGGGACACGTTTTTCCCTGTGCGCTGACGATCGGTACATACGCAGCGGTTAAGAAGAGAACGGACAGGAAACTGCGGTTTTATTCCATGAATTTTGAAAAAATGGGCGTGGTGGAGAGCAGTCTGGATGATCTGACGCCTTCTGACGCGGCGGGCTGGACGAATTATCCGAAGGGCGTTATGTGGGCGTTTGCGGAGCGCGGCATGAAGATGGACTGTGGGCTGGATATTGTGTTAAACGGTGATATTCCGGGGGGCTCCGGCTTATCCTCTTCCGCATCTCTGGAGGTGCTGACAGGTTTTTATCTGCGGGATCTGTTTGGGTTTGATGTGACCAATGTGGATCTGGCGCTGATCGGTCAGTATTCGGAAAATAATTTCAACGGCATGAACTGCGGGATTATGGACCAGTTTGCATCGGCGATGGGAAAGAAGGACAACGCGATCTTTTTAGATACGGCGAATCTCTCCTACCAGTACGCGCCCCTTGTGCTGGACGGCGCGAAGATTATCGTCACCAACAGCAATGTGAAGCACTCCCTTGTCAATTCTGGCTACAATACAAGAAGAAAAGAGAGCGAGCAGGCGCTGGCTGATTTACAGAAAGTGATAAAGATAGAGACCCTCGGTGATCTGACGGAGGAGGAGTTTGAGGCGAACAAGTCCGCCATCGCCGACGCGGTCTGTGCAAAGCGCGCAAAACATGCGGTTTATGAGAACCGCCGGACAATCCGCGCGGTGGAGGCTCTGAAGAACAACGATCTGAAGGCGTTCGGTGAACTGATGAACGCGTCCCATGTTTCCCTGCGGGATGACTACGAGGTTTCCTGCGATGAGATTGACGTGCTTGTGGAAGAGGCATGGAAGGTGGACGGCGTGGTCGGTTCCCGCATCACGGGCGGCGGCTTTGGCGGCTGTACTGTGAGTATCGTGAAGGATGAGGCGGTGGAGAGCTTTAAGGAGAAAGTGGGCGCGGCTTACAAGGAGCGTGTCGGGAAGAACGCGGATTTCTATGTGGTGGAGATCGGCGACGGGCCGTCTAAACTGTGACAGGGTGAGTTGAGGAGGATATAAGATGATTCAGCAGAATATCAGAAGACTTGTAAAATACGGTTTACTTACGGGACTGATTGAAAAAGAGGATGAGATATACACGACCAACCGCCTGCTAGAGCTTTTCGGTCTGGATGAACTGGAGGAAGGCGGCGACGTCGCCATGACGGTGGAGGAGCTGGAGCCGGTACTTAAGGAACTGTTAGACTATGCCTGCGAGAAAGGGCTGATTGAGGACAGTATCGTGTACCGGGATCTCTTTGACACAAAGATCATGGGACTGCTCACGCCGCGACCCAGCGAGGTAATCAGGACGTTCCGGGAAAAGTATGGGACCGACCCGAAAGAGGCGACAGATTATTTCTATAAACTGAGCCGGGACACGGATTACATCAGACGATACCGCATTGCGAAAGACCAGAAGTGGATTTCGTCCACCAAATACGGCGATCTGGATATCACGATCAATCTCTCCAAGCCGGAGAAGGATCCGAAAGCGATCGCTGCGGCAAAAAATGCAAAGCAGGGCGGTTATCCGAAATGTCTCCTCTGCCGGGAGAACGAAGGGTATGCAGGGCGTGTCAACCATCCTGCAAGACAGAATCACAGGATCATTCCAGTCACCATAAACGGCAGCGAATGGGGATTCCAGTATTCCCCTTATGTGTATTATAATGAGCACTGTATTGTGTTTAACTCACAGCATATTCCGATGAAGATTGAGCACGATACATTCTGTAAGCTGTTTGACTTTGTAAAGCAGTTCCCGCATTATTTTGTAGGATCCAATGCGGATCTGCCGATTGTGGGCGGCTCCATTTTAAGCCACGATCATTTTCAGGGCGGGCACTATGAGTTTGCCATGGCAAAGGCGCCCGTGGAGCGGAACTTTACGGTGGAGGGTTTTGCGGACGTGGAGGCGGGCGTGGTGAACTGGCCGATGTCTGTGATCCGGATTTCTCACGAAAATTCAGACAGACTGGTTGCGCTTGCGGATGTGATTCTGGAAAAATGGCGCGGGTATACCGACGAGGCGGCGTTTATATTTGCCGAGACCGACGGCGAGCCGCACAACACAATCACGCCCATTGCCAGAAAACGCGGCGATAAATTTGAGCTGGATCTGGTGCTTCGCAATAACATTACCACGCAGGAGCATCCGCTGGGCGTATATCATCCCCACGCGAAACTGCATCATATCAAGAAGGAAAATATCGGGCTGATTGAGGTGATGGGGCTTGCCGTGCTGCCCGCCAGACTGAAAGGGGAGATGGAGCGTCTTGCAGAGGCGATTCTGTCGGGTGCGGATATCCGGACGGATGAGGAGCTTGCGAAACATGCCGACTGGGTGGAAGCATTTCTGCCCGCTTATCCGGATGTGGACAGGGATCACATAATGGAGATCCTGCATAAGGAGATCGGCAATGTGTTTATGGAGGTGCTCGAGGACGCGGGGGTCTACAAGAGGGATGCCGAAGGACAGGCGGCTTTCGACAGATTTCTTTCCACGCTTTCATAAAGTGAAAAGGATCTGCAAAGTTTACGGATGACAGGAAATGAGGCGGGACTTTAGGATCCCGCCTTTTGGTAGAAGCGTTATATAACGCATAGACCAGATGTGACAGCATAGGGGTTAAGCTTAACAGGGCGCTGGCAATCTGACTAGAAATGCTGTGTGAAGTATATAGAAAGGCAGAGCGTCATCTGAGGATGACAAATTTACAGATCTTCACTCATGCCTAACATGCTGCATAGGAAATTATAAAAGTCCCCCTGTTGTTTCCGGGTCATTTTCTGATAAATGGTGATAAGGTGCTGGTATTTTTTGAGATTGCACATATTATCTGCCAATAGGGAATCTGCTGCCAGACGTTCTTCGGAGAGTAATAGAATATAGTCTGTGGTGACATGAAAGAAACGCGATAGATCAGCCAAAAGCAGAGCGTCAGGGGTACTGGCTCCACATTCGATTTTGCTCAGACTTGTTTGGTTAATGCCAAGTTTTTTAGCAAGAGCTTGCTGTGTCAGTTTTTTTTCCAGTCGGAGTTCCTTTATCCTTGTCTTCATTTGTAATCCCTTTTTGTTATTGTAGTGTATTTTGCCGCCAAAAATATTCCAATTATTAATAAGCATATTCCTTTTGGAATATTTTTGTGGAAAGACCACTTTTCAGCAAAAAAACGGGCAGGAGACTACAATATATAGTGCGCTGGGCCGAAAACGATAGCAGATATAGGGAATATGGGATACATTGATTTATCTGCCGGAAACAGATGGAAATTTTACCATATATGAATCCGGGCGCTGCCGGAAGAGGAAAAGAGCAGAGGGGAATACAAAATGACAGATAGCTTTGTGTGCGTTGATCTTGAGACGACCGGGCTCGACCCGAAACGGGATAAAATCATAGAGATCGGCGCGGTCAGAGTAGAGCGGGGTGAGATTACCGAAGAGTGGGAAACCTTTGTTGATCCCGGGCAGAAGCTTCCAGTGCGGATTGTGGAGCTTACGGGAATCCGTGACGGGGATCTTTCCGGGGCAAAGCCGGTCCGCGAAATTCTGCCGGAACTGTTTGCATTTCTCGGTGACAATGTGCTGCTGGGGCACAGCATACTCTTTGACTTCTCCTTTTTAAAGAAGGCGGCGGTAAATGAAAAACTTATCTTTGAAAGACAGGGGATTGACACGTTAAAGATTGCGCGGAAGTATCTGAAGGATCTGGAAAGCCGCAGTCTGGGGGCGCTCTGCAGACACTACGGGATTCCTCACAGCGCGCACAGGGCACTGGGTGACGCCCGCGCTACAGTTGCCCTGTATCAGAAGCTTGCGGAAGCGTTTTATGAAAAGGAGGCGGCGGGAGAAAAGAGCCTGTTTCTGCCAAAACCGCTCTCGTATCATGCGAAACGCGATACGCCCCTGACGATTGCACAAAAAGAACAGTTATATAAATTGTTGGACAGGCATAAACTGATAGTAGACTATAAGGTTGAAAACTTGACCCGCAGCGAAGCTAGTCGGAAAATTGATCAAATTCTTGCAGAATACGGACGATAGGCTTCTGCATGGCGGAGGTCAGGGACTGCGCCACAGGAAAAAGTGCCCCGATCTTTTCGGGAGTGCCGTTCTCCTGATAAATACGGCACAGAAGGCGGTAAGTCGCGCTTACGTCCGTGCGGGTGGACACGGCAAATTCCAGAAGCTGACAAGCCTCTCTTTCGTAACCGTTGTCATAGAGAGCCTGTGCCCACTGTTGCAGCGTGCGCGCAAGAAGCGTGTAATTCTGGTCATAAGTGGTCAGCTGGGTGATGTTAGGCGCACCGTAGCGCAGCTTCAGTTCCGTGTTGGTAAGTCCTGTAAAATTGACGATGGGCTGGTCATTCAGGGACAGTATGATCTGTCTGTAATCTTCGACTTTGGGGATGTCTTCTAAAAGCTCCATGGGAAAGATTTCCATGGGCAGCTTGATATAGTCCAGATCATCCAGCGGTTTGCGCCGTGTATTGTTTGCGGCACGCTCCCTCTGCCAGAATTCCTGCTCCATGGCAGCGGCGGATTTCCGGCTTTTGGAGGATGCCACAGCGATGGCGGCGGCTAAGATCAGAGTGCTTGCAATAATTAAAAAATTCATATATAATTCCTTTATGCCAAAAGAAGGCATTCCTTACTTATTTATAATGCAGCAAAAGATAGCTGGGGTGGTACGATATGAAGTTTAACAGAAAAACCAGAAAAATCATTTCATCAGTTATTATCATTATTGTCGTGCTGGCAATGATCATTCCGATGCTGGCATCTGCGCTTTATTCATTTTAGCACAGGAAACGTTTTTTGTGAATGGTATGGAACCAGCAGGGGAGAAGTGGAGAGCGGGTAATCGTTATGAAAAAACTATCTGTGACAGTCCTGACGGCGTTTATCGCGGCGGGGTTTGCCGTGATGCCGGCGCAGGCAAAAGAAGGGAAAATTGAGACGGGAATCTATGTGGATGATGTAGATATCTCGGGGATGACAGAGAGCGGGGCGGGTGAAGCGATAGAGGCGTATGTCGCTACCTTCGGTGACGCGCAGATCACTTTGCATGTCCCGGAAGCTGGTGAAATCACGGCTTCTGCCGCAGATCTGGGATTAAAATGGGGCAACCGTGAGATTCTGGAAGAGGCGGCGAACTTTGGCAGGGACGGTGATATCCTGCAATGCTATAAGGAACTGCGGGATCTGGAATACAAAAATAAAGTTTACCGGGTAAGCTTCGACTTTGACAAGAATAAGATTCGTGCGCTGGTGGAGGAAAATGCCGGGCAGTATGATCAGGAGGCAGTCAATGCAAGTCTGAAAAAGACCGAAGACGGGTTTGAGGTCACAGAAGGACAGACAGGGCGCGTGGTAGACCGGGACGGCACGACGGAGCGCGTGTATGAGTATCTGACAGGCGAGTGGACGGGCGGCGACTGTGATCTGGATATGGAGGTTGAGACGCAGGAACCGCAGGGCAGGGCGGAAGATCTGGAGAAGGTGAAGGATGTCCTCGGCACCTTTACCACCAGCTTTTCTACTTCCGGCGGTGCAAGAAGCGCAAATGTGGCAAACGGCTGCAGACTGCTCAGTGGAATTACGCTGTATCCGGGAGACGAGATTTCGACACTGGAGACAATCACGCCCTTCTCAGAGGAAAATGGATACTATATGGCAGCTTCCTACTTAAACGGGCAGGTGGTTGACAGTCTGGGCGGCGGTATCTGTCAGGTATCGACCACGCTTTACAACGCGGTACTGCAGGCGGAGCTTGAGGTGACGGAGCGCTACAACCATTCCATGATCGTCACCTATGTGGATCCCTCCGCGGACGCAGCCATTGCGGAATCTTCCGGGAAAGATTTTAAATTTAAGAATAATCTGGACTATCCTGTTTATATAGACGGCTATACGACCCCCGAGAAGCAGATTACGTTCACGATCTACGGACTGGAGACGAGGGACAGCGGCAGGGAGGTTCTTTACGAGAGCGAGGTTCTTGAGAGAACGGTGCCCGATACGGAAGTGATCTACACGGACGCATCCCTGCCGGTGGGTTACTGCAGCGTGCAGTCCGCGCACATAGGTTATAAGGCGAGATTATGGAAAATTGTGAAAGAGAACGGCGAGGAAGTGAGCCGTGAACAGGTGAACAGCAGCAGTTATATGAAAGCGCCCAGAAGCGCGACGGTGGGCGTGGCGACCGAAGATCCAGGCGCGTACAATGCAATTATGGCGGCTGTGGCATCGGGCAGCGTAGATCAGGTAAAGGCAGTTTCCGGCGCATATCGCGGCGGCGATCCCGGACAGATACAGGCTGCGGCAGCGGCGGCACAGCAGGCGGCAGCGGAAAAAGCAGCGGCGGATCAGGCGGCAGCAGAACAGGCGGCAGCAGAACAGGCTGCGGCAGAACAGGCAGCAGCGGAGCAGGCAGCACAGCAGCAGCCGGAAGCACCACCTCCGGCGGAGTGATTGGAACGGTAAGGTATGGAATGGTTACAATCCTACGAAAAATAAGGCATACGGCATGAGACAGGAAAAGACATGGGAGAGCGTGTCAGAGCGTTCTTTGTCAAAAGGGACAAAATTTGATATGCGGGAAGTGGAAAATGGCGCAGGGCTGGGGAAAGACTGCGCCATTTTATGCGGAGAATCCCATGTGGCGGACGCGGATCAGGACATTGTGGTGAGCAAATGGATCGGTCTGGAAGGAACGGCGAGGCTCGCCGGCGCAAATTACGAGAGACTGCGGGCACGGTTTCCGGCGCGCATGATTGATGAGGCAGCCGCCTTTGACAGGTATCTTTCAGTGATACCGGAGGCAGCTACCGCCATGAAGTCCGGCGTCTGCGGCATACAGACTGTTTCCCGGGGAGGCTTTTTCGCAGGGCTGTGGGAGATGGCGGAGGAAGCCGGCGTCGGACTGGAAGCGGATTTGAGAAAAATACCTGTCAGGCAGGAAACCATAGAGATCTGTGAGGTTTTCGGGGAAAATCCCTATGAACTTTCATCGGGCGGCTGCCTCATTATGACGGCGGAAAACGGAAATGCCCTTGTGGAGGCGCTGCTGCGGGAAGGGATTCCGGCGGTGGTGATCGGACGCACGACGCGGGGGAATGACAGGGTGCTCTATAATGAAGGGAGAAAAAGTTATTTAAATAAGCCGAGATAACGGCAAAAGAGGAGGAAAAAAATGAGAGAAGAATTGCTGAAAATCATAGAGAGGAACAGCCGCATAGACTTGAAGGAACTGGCGGTGATACTCGGGGTGGAGGAGATTGACGTGGTGAATGAACTGCAGTCGTTGGAGGATGAAGGCATCATCTGCGGCTATCACACCATGATTGACTGGGAGAAGACTTCCATTGAGAAGGTTTCCGCGCTGATTGAGGTGCGGGTGACACCCCAGAGAGGGCAGGGCTTTGACAACATTGCGGAGCGGGTTTACAAATATCCAGAGGTGACTTCCGTGTATCTGATTTCCGGCGGGTACGATCTGCTTGTCACGCTGGAAGGAAAGTCGTTAAAGGAAATTTCCGGCTTTGTATCTGACAAGCTCTCCACACTGGAGTCCGTCCTTAGCACGGCAACCCACTTTATTTTGAAAAAATACAAAGACCATGGAACAATCCTGACTAAAAAATATGAGGATACAAGAGAGAAGGTGTCACCGTGAAAGATATGTTATCAAAGCAGGCGATAGGGCTGAAGCCTTCGGGAATCCGTAAATTTTTTGACATTGTCAGCGAGATGGACGATGCGATTTCTCTCGGTGTGGGTGAGCCGGATTTTGACACGCCGTGGCATATCCGGGACGAGGGCATTTACTCGCTGGAAAAGGGACGCACATTCTACACTTCAAACAGCGGACTGATGGAACTGCGGCAGGAAATATGCAATTACATAAAGCGGAAGCAGGGTGTGGATTACGATCCCCAGCATGAGGTGCTGATCACAGTGGGCGGATCCGAGGCGATTGACATAGGGCTGCGCGCCGTGATTAATCCGGGGGATGAGGTGTTGATCCCGCAGCCGAGTTTTGTGTCTTATGAACCGTGTGCGGTCATGGCAGGCGGCGTGCCGGTCATTATTGAACTGAAGGCGGAAAACGAGTTCCGCCTGACGGCAAAGGAACTGGAAGAAGCCATAACGGAAAAGACGAAGATTCTGATTCTGCCTTTCCCGAACAATCCGACGGGCGCCATTATGGAACGGAAGGATCTGGAAGAGATTGCGGAAGTGATCAGAAAACATGACATACTTGTCATGTCAGATGAGATTTATGCGGAGCTGACTTACAAGGAAAAGCATGTGTCTATCATAGAAATGGAAGGTATGCGGGAGAGAACGATCCTGATCAACGGATTTTCCAAGGCATATGCGATGACGGGCTGGCGGCTCGGCTATGCCTGTGGTCCGAGAGTGATTCTGGAGCAGATGACGAAACTTCATCAGTTTGCCATTATGTGTGCGCCGACCACCAGTCAGTATGCGGCGGTGGAGGCGCTTCGCAACGGGGATGACGATGTGCGGGAGATGTGCATCGCCTATAACCAGAGAAGACGGTATCTGATGAATGCTTTCCAGGAGATGAATCTGGCGTGTTTTGAACCCTTTGGCGCGTTCTATGTGTTCCCGTGCATCAAGGAGTTCGGGATGACCAGCGAGGCGTTTGCGGAACAGTTTCTGGCGGAGGAGAAGGTGGCTGTGGTGCCGGGAACGGCATTCGGCGACTGCGGAGAAGGGTATCTGAGAATTTCCTACGCCTATTCTTTGGACACGCTGAAGCTGGCGATCGGGAAACTGGCAGATTTTGTGGAGAGGTTACGTCAAAAATAATGCATATCATTTTACATCAGCCGGAGATTCCGGCAAATACGGGGAATATCGGCCGTACCTGTGTAGCGACAGGTACGGCGCTCCATTTGATTGAGCCGTTGGGATTCCGACTCGATGAGAAATCCATCAGACGGGCAGGTATGGACTACTGGGCGCATCTGGATGTGACCCGCTATATTAATTTTCAAGAATTTCGGGAAAAACATCCCGGCGCGAAAATCTGGTATGCCACCACCAAGGCAAAACGTCTCTACACAGAGGCGGATTTCGGACAGGACGACTATATCATGTTTGGCAAAGAAAGCGCCGGCATTCCCGAAGAACTCCTCGTAGAAAACGAGCCAACCTGCATCCGCGTCCCCATGATGGAGGAGATACGCTCACTGAACCTGTCTAATTCAGTTGCGATTGTGTTATATGAAGCTTTACGGCAGAATGGGTTTGCGGGGATGCAACGGGTGGGGGAGCTGCACAGATTATCGTGGAATTAATACATTTTTAAATATTTTCAGAATAAGAAGATCTTAAATACCCTCAATCATCATCCTCCACATCAGACTTTGGCAGCGAGAAAATAAACTCCGTCCCCACGCCCTCTGTACTGATGACGTTGATGTTTTCCCCGTGCGCTTGTATGATTTCTTTTGTAATGGACAAGCCTAGCCCGGTTCCCTTCTTATCTTTGCCGCGGGACAGATCGGACTTGTAGAAGCGGTCCCAGATCAGTTTCAGATCGTCCTTCGGTATGCCGATTCCGGCGTCCTTTACACTGATGAAAATTTTATTATGTTTTTCTGTCGTCTCGATTTTAATCAGGGAGTCGTGATGACTGAATTTGATGGCGTTATCCAGCAGATTATAGAGAACCTGCTGGATTTTATCCATGTCCGCCACTACATACATCTCGTCGCCCGTGAGCACAAGCTCAATGCCGATCATTTTCTGACGGCAGGTGCCCTCGAAGGTGGCGGCGACATTGCGGATCACGGTGTTAATCTCAAAGTCTGTTTTATTCAGCATCATGCCCTTTGTATTCAGGTTGTTGAGGGTCAGGAGGCTGTTTGTCAGCTTCGTCAGACGGCTTGTCTCATTCAGCACAATATTTAAGTATTTTTCGTGCATTTCCGGGGGAATCGTGCCGTCCAGCATTGCCTTCAAATAGCCGTCGATGGAAGTCAGGGGAGAACGGAAATCGTGGGAAACGTTCGCCACAAACTTTTTCTGGTCATCCTCCGAGCGCGCGATTTCGCTTGCCATGTAAGAGAGGGTAGCTGCAAGATAACCCATTTCGTCCTCGCTTTCCACGCTGAATTCGTAATGCATATTGCCGCTGGCATACTGCTCTGTCGCCTCCGTAATTTTGCGCAGAGGAATATAAACCATCTCTGTGAAAAAGATCAGGATGATCAGGGACAGCAAAAAGAGAATCAGCAGCATAATGTAGGAAATATTTAGAAGCTGGTTGGCGGCAGTCTGTATACTACCCAAGGAGGCGTGGATCACTACATAGCCTTTCACCTTGTAGCCGGAGGTGATGGGCGCCAGCACGCTCAGCATCTCCTCGTCAAAAGATTGGAAAAAGCTGCCGATCGTATAGTAGGAGCCGGCTGTGACCGTGGGATCGAAGTTTTCCACGACAATCTCAGTTTCCACATCCACCGGGGCGGAGGAGTCCAGAACCATGCGCCCGGAAGGGTTGATGATCCAGATCGTGGCATTTAAGTAAGTGTCCAGCGCGTCCAGCTGCGTTTTCACCGTTTCCAGAGACACTTCGGTATTGTACAGGTCGGTTGCGTAAGTGTTGGCAATCAGCGTGGCTTCCCGGTAGAGGGCATCCGCTTTTTCCTTGGTGAGATGATTGAAAGTCATGTCAGACACAAAGGTGGCTACCACCACAAAACCGAATAATCCGAAAATAATGTAAGCCAGTATTAATTTAAGATAAAGTGTCTTCCGCATGGCAATGTCTCCGTACTCAGGACTTCTTTTCCCGCACTTCAAACTTGTAGCCGACGCCCCAGATGGTGGCAATGCGCCAGTTTTCATGGTCGTTGATCTTTTCACGGAGCCGCTTTACATGGACATCCACCGTGCGGCTGTCGCCGATATATTCGTAGCCCCAGATCTGGTCCAGAAGCTGTTCTCTGGAGAAAACATGATTCGGTGACGAAGCCAGAAAATAGAGAAGTTCCAGTTCCTTGGGCGGCATTTCAATGGTTTTTCCCATATAAATGACGGAATAGTTGGTCTGGTTGATAATCAGATCCGGGTACTCCACGCTCTTGACATCGGAATTTTTCGGCTCCGCAACGGCAGGTTTATAGCGGCGCAACACAGCCTTGACACGCGCCACAAGCTCTTTCGAGTCAAAAGGCTTCTCCATGTAGTCGTCCGCTCCTAATTCCAGCCCCAGCACCTTGTCAAATACTTCCCCTTTCGCGGAGAGCATGATAATGGGGAGTGTGGATTTGGAACGGATCTCGCGGCAGACCTGATAGCCGTCTATCCCCGGCAGCATCAGATCCAGAAGCATCAGATTCGGTTCAAAGCTGTCCACAGCCGCCAAGGCGGATTCCCCGTCGCCCGCGATCATGGTTTCAAAGCATTCCTTTGTGAGATAAAGGGAAATCAGCTCTGCAATGTTACTGTCATCGTCCACAATTAATATTTTCTGTTTGTTTACCATGATTACCTCCGTTTTCAATTCAGAATAGTTCAGCTTATTAATCGGGTGCTCCCTCAGTGCATCATCTTCTGTTCAAACTCGTGCGAGCACGGTTTGCCCCAAAGAAGATGCGCTGGCTGAACTGTTAATCCCTAAATTCCGCGATGGTAACGCCCGCGTCGCCCTCTCCGAATTCGCCCAGCCGGAAACTTTTGATCACCCGGTTTTTGCGCAGATACCCTTGCACGGCTTTTCGCAGCGCTCCCGTTCCCTTGCCGTGCACAATGCGGACGCTGGGCAGATGGGCGAGATAAGCATCGTCCAGATATTTGTCCAGCTCGGAAAGCGCCTCGTCCACCGTCTTGCCGAGAAGGTTGATTTCTGTGGAGACGGAATATGACTTGGACATTTTCAGCTTGCCGGAAGAACTGCGCTGCATTTTTTCGGTTTTCACCGTCTCCTCTTCCAACAGCACCAGATCGGAAAGGGAGACCTGCGAACGGATGATGCCGCACTGTACGAAAAGCTTTCCGTTTTTGTCGGGAAGGGAGCTGACGCTGCCTTTTAATCCCATGGAGACAACTTTTACACTGTCGCCCAGCCGGATCTGGTTCGGCTTGAGCGTTTTGTGGGTGGGCTTCTCATTTTTCAGCGCAAGCTTTTCATTTTTCTCCGAAATTTTTTCATGTACCTTGCGGCGTGACTGTTCCAGATCTTTGATGGAAGAGGAGGCGCCTGCCTTCTGGAAGGTGCGGATGGTTTCGTCTGCCAGTTGCTTCGCACTTTGTAAAATTTCCCGCGCCTCTTCGTTCGCCTCTCTTATGATGCGGTCTCGGGACTGGTCGATCTTTTCCTGCTTAAATTCCAGCCGCTCTTTTAGTGCCTGCACTTCACGCTTGTAGGCTTCGATTTCCGCCTGCTCCTTTTCGATCGTCAGGCGGCTGCTTTCCAGATTTGCAAGCAGATCCTCGAAGCTTTCCTTATCCTGTGTAATGTGCCGTCTGGCATCTTCTATGATATGATCCGGCAGTCCCAGACGGGAAGAGATGGCAAAAGCGTTGCTCTTGCCGGGTATCCCGATCAGGAGCCGGTAGGTGGGACGAAGCGTTTCCACGTTAAATTCACAGCAGGCATTTTCCACAAAAGGCGTGGAGAGCGCGTAGACTTTTAGCTCACTGTAGTGCGTGGTAGCCATGGTGCGAATGCCCCGGTTGTGCAGATAATCCAGAACCGAGATAGCGAGAGCCGCGCCCTCGGTGGGATCGGTCCCTGCGCCCAGCTCGTCGAAAAGGCAGAGAGAATCCGCGTCTGCGTCCTGCAAAATAGATACGATGCTCGTCATGTGGGAAGAGAACGTGGAAAGACTCTGCTCAATGCTCTGCTCGTCCCCGATATCGGCGTAGACTTCCCGGAAAACAGAAAGCTCCGAGCGGTCCAGCGCGGGAATATGCAGCCCCGCCTGTCCCATCAGGGTCAGAAGCCCCACTGTTTTTAAAGCCACCGTCTTACCGCCAGTGTTCGGTCCCGTAATGATCAGCAGGTCAAAGTCAATGCCCAGAAGGATATCCACGGGCACGACTGCTTTTTTGTCGATCAGCGGATGCCGCCCCTTGCGGATGCGGATCTGATGTTCTGTATTAAAGAGCGGCATGGTGGCGTTCTGCTCCATGGCAAGGGAAGCCTTGGCAAAGATAAAGTCCAGCATGGTCATGGACTTCTGGTTCTCTGCCAGCACCTCCGTGTGGGACGCAGCCAGTGCGCTCAAGGAAGCAAGAACCGCCTCAATCTCTTCCTGCTCCTTTATGGATAATTCTTTTAACTCATTGTTCAGATTAACGATTGCGGCAGGCTCGATAAAAAAGGTAGAGCCGGTGGAGGACTGGTCGTGCACCATGCCCGGCACCTGTCCCTTGTACTCTGATTTCACAGGGACACAGTAGCGGTTGTCGCGTATGGTAACCACTGCGTCCTGCAGATAAGTGCGCAGGGAGCCGTTTATCATGGAGTTCAGCTGTGAGTGAATCCGGTCATTTGTGATTGCCATACTGCGGCGGATACGTTTTAAGGCAGGGCTCGCGTCGTCAGCGATTTCCTCCTCGGATAGAATGCAGCGGCTGATCTCATTTGCCAGAGGTGTGAGCGGCTCCAGACTGTCAAAATAAACATCCAGAGAATCGCCGGGAATGTCGTCCCGGTCCCGGCGTCCATATGTTTTGATCCGGTTCACATTTTCCAGAAAGGAGGCGATACGCAAAAGTTCAGTGACAGAGAGGACGCTTCCCACTTCCAGAGATTTCAGACTCATTCCCAGATCTTTGTTGCTGCCAAAAGACGTGGAGCCTTTGGCAAAAAGACGTCCTAAGGCGTCCGCTGTCTGGGTCTGCGCCGTTTTGATTTCCTCTAAGTCCGTCATGGGAGCAAGCGCTGCTGTAAGGCGCTTGCCCGGTTCGGAAGATGCTTTTTCCGTCAACTGATCGATAATCTTATGATATTCTAAAACCCTCAATACTTTACTGTTCATAGTTCCCTCATCATTATCCAATATAGTTTCTATGCTCTATCCTACCACAAACAGGGCAAAATTACTATTAGGAATGCCGTCGTTTTGCCGGACGCGATTTCTTGTCATGCAGCAGGGGGTATGATATAATGAGCGCAATGAAAAAATAAAAGCGGATTTGCGAGTACGATAATCCATTGTATTTTGAGGGCAGCTATATGTCTGAACAGGAAAAAGAACGGAATAGAACGCAGGAAGAACCAGTCAAGGAGCAGGCGGAGTATACGCCTTCCGTGCAGACGGAGTTTATGCGGGAAAAGATCAAACAAAAGCCCGTCAACAAAAAAAAGCTTCTCCGCAGAACGGTGATTACCGCTGTTATGGCGGTGGTATTCGGTCTGGTGGCATGTTTTACCTTTCTGGTGCTGGAGCCGGTGATCAGCAACCGTCTCTACCCGGAGGAAGAGCCGAAAGAAGTGGCATTTCCCGAGGAGACGCCGATTGAGGAGATGAAGCCGGAGGACATGCTGGTCAAAGAGGAAGATGTGGAAGCGCAGACGCCGGATCAGGTGGATCTGGAAATGGTGGACGAGCAGATACAGGAAGTGCTGTCTCAGGTAGACAGGGAGTTTACGCTGGAGGACTATCAGACACTTTACGAAGAACTGCGCAAGCTGGCGGAGGATGCGGGGCGCGCGGTGGTTACCGTGGCGGGCGTCACTTCGGATGTGGACTGGTTTAACAATATCTATGAAAATGTTGCCTCGGCTTCCGGCGTGATTATTGCAAACAATGAAAAGGCGCTGCTTATTTTAGTCAGTGCGGGAAATATAAAAGGAGCGGACAGCATAGTGGTTACCTTCTGCGACCAGACGCAGGCGGAGGCGGAACTTGTGCAGAAAGATGATAACACAGGGCTGGCGATTTTGTCCGTGCCGCTTTCCTCTATCGGCGGGGAAACCATGGATCAGATAAACATTGCGGAACTGGGCAGCTCCAACACCGCCAATATGCTGGGAATGCCTGTGATAGCGCTGGGAAGTCCTCTGGGCACCGGCGGTTCTATCAGCTACGGTATGGTAACCTCCACGGGCACCGTGATCGATCTGCCGGATGCGGCATATAAGAAGATTACAACAGATATTTACGGCAGCCGCAACGCGACCGGGATCGTGATTAATCTGAAGGGCATGGTAATCGGCATTATAGACAATGTCAATACGGGAAACGATATGAGCAATCTGCTCACGGCATTCGGCATCACCGAGCTGAAAGGCACGATCGAGCAGATGTCTAACGATAAGGAGCGGGCGTATCTGGGTGTGCATGGCGCGGATGTGCCCAAGGAGGCAATCGAGGATACACAGATTGACACTCCGGCGGGCACCTATATCAGAGAGATTGAAATTGATTCGCCGGCAATGGATGCGGGGATCCAGAGCGGCGATGTGGTGACAAAAGTGGGAAATACGGAGATCACGACTTACAATGAGCTTCTCGGAATTTTACACGCGTCAAAACCGGGAGATGTGCTGAAGGTCACATTGACAAGGCAGGGGCACGAACTGAGCGTGGACGTGCCGCTTGGAAGCTGGTAGAAATTGGTGCGGCAGAGAGAAATAGCCGGGTAGCTATGTGATCTGGCAGGCAATAGGAAAGGATGGACGGAGAAAATGAAATATATCAAGGACTACAAGGAAAGCGACAAAATGTTCGATGTTTACCTGTGTAAGCATAAGCAGTCGGCTGTGACCAAAAACGGGAAACCCTATGACAACGTGATTCTACAGGATAAGACAGGCACCATAGACGCAAAGATATGGGACCCGAACAACGCGGGGATAGAGGACTTTGACAGCATGGATTACATAGAGGTACACGGTGATGTGACCAGCTTTCAGGGCGCGCTGCAGGTCAACGTGAAGCGCGTGCGAAAATGCAGGGAAGGCGAGTACGATCCGGCGGAGTATCTTCCTGTCAGTAAATTTAAGACGGAGGACATGATGACGGAACTGCTTGATCTGGCGGGAAGCGTGAAAAATCCATATCTGCATCAGTTACTGGAAGCGTTTTTCGTGAAAGACGAGGCTTTTATCAAAGTGTTCCGGCAGTCCTCGGCGGCTAAGACCGTACATCATGGGTTTGTGGGAGGTCTCTTGCAGCATTCGCTGGCGGTGACGAAGCTGTGCGATTATTTTTGTACCCAGTACCCGGTTCTTAACAGAGATCTGCTGATTACGGCGGCGATCTGCCACGATATCGGCAAAACGAAAGAACTGTCCCTTTTTCCGCAGAATGATTATACGGACGACGGTCAGTTTCTCGGTCATATCGTGATCGGCAGCGAGATGATCGGGGAGAAAGTCAGAATGATAGACGGATTCCCGGCGCTGCTTGCCAATGAACTGAAACACTGTATTCTTTCCCATCATGGGGAGTTTGAGTTCGGTTCGCCGAAGAAGCCTGCGATCGTGGAGGCGGTGGCGTTAAACTTTGCAGATAATGTGGACGCCAAGATGGAGACTTTTGCAGAGATTCTGGCAAACAATACCGAGACCGGGTGGCTTGGATTCAACAGACTGTTTGAGTCGAATCTGCGCGGCACGAGTTTGGAGTGATAAGCATGGAATATAAAAAAAATGATATTGTCCGGCTTACGGTAGAGGATATCGGAAACGACGGTGAGGGCATCGGGAAAGCAGATGGGTATACCCTGTTTGTCAAAGACGCCGTGATCGGGGACGTCATTGAAGCGCGTATTACTAAATGCAAGAAAAACTATGGCTATGCAAGATTAGAGAAGGTGGTGACGCCTTCTCCTTTTCGTGTGGATCCCAAATGCCCCTTTCACAGACAGTGCGGCGGCTGCCAGATTCAGACCATGAGTTACGAGAGACAGCTTGCCTATAAACAGAATAAAGTGCGGGGGCTTTTACAGCGGATCGGCGGTTTTTCCCCGGAGTTAATTGATGCGGCTATGGAACCGATTGTTGGCATGAAAGAGCCTTGGCATTACCGCAACAAGGCACAGTACCCCGTGGGATATGACAAGGCGGGAAATCTGGTTGTGGGCTTTTACGCGGGAAGAACCCACGATATCATTGCCAATACGGACTGCCCGTTAGGACCGCCGGAGAACCAGATGATTTTGGAAGCGGTGCTTTCCTATATGAGGGAAAACGGCGTGGAAGCCTACCGGGAAAGCACAGGTGAAGGGCTGGTGCGGCATGTGCTGATCCGCACGGGATTTGTTTCCGGGGAGATTATGGTATGTCTGGTGATAAATGGAAGAAAGCTGCCGGAAGAAGATAAACTGGTGGAAAAGCTGACGGGGCAGCTTGAAGCTGATGATGAAATGCCTGTTGGTGCGTGCGAACGGGCAGCACAAACGGAAGAGCGAAAAATATCGTGTAAGAGGATTGCCAGCATTTCAATCAGTATTAACAGGGAAAAGACAAATGTAATCATGGGACCGGAAATACGGGTGCTCTGGGGCAGCGGCTGGATTGAGGACAGCCTCCGCGTGCCGGGTCCGACAGATTTTGCGACGGCTGGGAACATGGGTGATGGAGATGAGGGAAACGAAGATAGAATTACATTTCGGATTTCGCCCCTGTCCTTCTATCAGGTAAATCCCCGGCAGACCGAAAAACTTTACGGTCTTGCACTGGAATACGCGGGGCTGACCGGGCGGGAAACCGTGTGGGATCTGTACTGTGGTATCGGGACGATCTCCCTGTTTATGGCAAAACGCGCCAGAAAAGTTTACGGGGTGGAAGTCATTCCGCAGGCAATCGAGGACGCGGAAGAGAACGCCCGCAGGAACGGCATAACGAATGCAGAATTTATAGTGGGGAAGGCGGAGGAAGTGCTGCCGGGGTTTTATAAGGGAAACGGCGGCAACTTCGGTTCGGAAACCGGGGAAACGGACGGCAGAGCAGACGAGAGAGAGAATCTGTCGCGTGCACAGATGCGCCACCCCGATGTGATCGTGGTCGATCCGCCCCGCAAGGGCTGCGATGAAACATGTCTGGAAACCATGCTGGCGATGCAGCCGGGGCGGATCGTCTATGTGAGCTGTGATCCGGCGACGCTGGCGCGGGATCTGAAGGTGCTGTGCGGAGGCGGGTATGAGCTGAAGCGGGTCAGGGCTGTGGATCAGTTTGGGCATACGGGGCATGTGGAGACGGTGTGCCTTTTGATGAGGAAAAAGATAAATTATAGGGAAGAGGAGATAGAGGATTGCGGGTGCATTTATGGATAAATATAACGTCTGCCCATGGCACTTATAATCCCAAAATAGCAAATATAAAAAACTGAAATACACGCCCCAAACTCACCAGCTAATTTGAGCAGAATATTATGCAAAGAAGCTGGCAATATTAAGTTCATTTTTCCATTCAGTAACGGTATGCAGAATAAAATAATCAATAAAGCCATTATCATTGGAGAGGATAATTTAATTGCTATCTGCTGATTCACAAGGCTTGCTATCTGCTTATCGCTTTTTCCCATACAGCGCATGATCTGATTGCTTTTTGAATTTTGCCTAATCTCTATCATCTGCTGCAAAGATAGTATCGAAAAATAAATAACCAGAAACACGATACAGATACTTATTTGTGAAGTTCCCATCCACTGGCGCATAGCCGTATCAAAAAGCTGAAATTCCGGCTGCAATATCAACATTCCAGTTACAAAAGAAGCCCCGGAAAACAAAAAGCATATGCAAAAAACAGCATGGACCACAGCAGCCGTTTTGAAATTTGATGTAACATTTGCTGTAATATATAGCCTGTCTTTTTGATATATCTTAACGGATTTCATTCGCCTGTACGCATATAAATAGCCAAACACCCATTTGTAAAAAGCAAAAACAGATATTAGCAAAGGGATTGCTGTAACAGATACGGGATAAACAATATAAACTTCCGGCAAAAAAACAATGCCACAAACGCAGCCAATGAAGCACACAAAACACAAAAAGAAAATAATGCCCCATTTTTTATAGTTCCCTATATTTTTTACGCCTTGATTGCGGTTTCTTTCATACATCAGCTCCCTTATTTGCAGCTTGTCTAAGCGTTGCTTCAATCGAAAAGAACACACTGTTTCAATAAAGCAAAAAAACAGAAACGTATATAACATACTTTTACCATAAAGGAATCCGCAATGTTTCATTTCGTGCAATGGCTCACGGAAATACCAAAACCCATATATGAAAAAACCTATTGCTGTTCCTGCTATATAGCAGCAAAAGCCAATCAACAGGACTTCGCATAGGAACAACCGGGTTAATCTCCTTTTTTCCATACCCAATAATAAATAGATTGCAAATTCTTTTGCCCGCTGCTTTAGCAGAAAAAAGTCTATATATCCGGCTAAAACTATCTGAATGGCTGCTATCAACAAGGGCAGAGAAATCACTTGAAAACCGGCTGCTTCTCCTATAATGGTTATACAATTAGATACTTCTATAATCGCCAAAAGCACGGTCATGGTAACAACATATAAAAGATAATCTATAAAAGACCGTTTGGCATTACGGATTGACAATTTCAAGTACATCATGGCTTTCTCCCTCTATCCATTCTATTTTCTTCAAAATATCTGCGAAAAAGGTCTGTTTGTTTTCCTGTTCCCGGTTTAAGGACGTCTTTATTTCGCCGTCTTTCATAAACAAAATCCTGTCACAATAGCTGGCTGCCATGACATCATGCGTGACCATCAATATGGTTGCGCCGTACTCTCTACAAAGCATAGAAAGGGTTTCTAAAAGCTGTCTGGCAGCATGGGAATCTAATGCCCCGGTAGGCTCGTCCGCAAGTATAATATCTGGATTCACCACAATAGCACGGGCGCAGGCGCAGCGTTGCCGTTGTCCTCCCGATACTTCATATGGAAATTTATCTAATATTGCTGATATATCCAGCTTTTCAGACAAACTTTGAATTGTTGGACGAATGCGTTCTTTGGAAACCTCTTTTATTGTCAAAGCAAGTGCAATATTTTCATAGATAGTCAAAGTTTCAAGCAGATTGTATTCCTGGAAAACAAAGCCTAAATGTCTGCGGCGAAATTCTGCGGCAGCTTCGTCTGGTATATCCACTATATTCTGTCCGCTTATTCGTATCGTCCCATTTGTTGGCTTGTCTATTGTGGCTATTAAATTAAGCAATGTTGTTTTTCCGGAACCGGAAGCCCCCATAATTCCAACAAAACTTCCGTGCGGTATCTGAAAACTTACGTCATTCACAGCTAATACAGAATTGTTTTCTGTTTCGTGCCTTATCGAAACATTTTCATAGAGTTTGGAAACATTTTCAACTTCCAAAACATTTTCGGGGGTTGTATCACTTTCTTTTGATTCCCATTTATCATGTCCTAACCAATTTGTAATCACGTCCATAAGTACCTCATCTGCTTTTTCTTTCAATTTTTCTTCTGCAATGCACTCACCCGCAAATAGTTCATTCAAAGTAACGTCTAAAAGAGTGCATAAAGGCATAAACAAAGACAAATCCGGCATAGACCGTCCTGTTTCCCATTTTGAAACAGCCTTATCGGTTATTTCCAGTTTTTCTGCCAACTGGCTTTGCGTCCAGCCTTTTGCTTTCCGGCGTTCGGAAATAAAAGCTCCAATCTTCATTTGATTCATCATTCAGCCCTCCTGCCTGCGCTACATTATATAAATCCGATATAAAAATGAACACCTACTGGCGGTAGAGTTGGATAAAATGGGGTTTTTAACGCTACTGACAGTATAATTCTGAACGGAATTTGACGAAATATAAGAAAATATGTACATTCAGAGTATATCATTCCGCTATCTCTAAATCTATCTTGACTTTTAATATTTGGTTTGGAATTGTTCATTAATTTAGACCCTTGTATACAATGAATGTGGATATGGTGTGAAATAGAAATTGTTAAATGTCAAGATGTGTGGCATACTATTTATTATAGAAGAGTTGTGTAGTACAATGACGGGAAATCAACAGGAAACTGATAAAATACAAGACATAAGAAAATTTGAATTTTTATAGAATACTCGGTAAAGGATGTAAGGCAATGCAGGACGGGAGAATCAGTACAATAGAAGATGAAAGAGAAAAGCTGAGACAGCAGAGAGTACATAGGAATGTGCATCTTAAATGCACATTTGCCGGAGGCTGTAAAGATTTGTCTGATCAGCAGATACGAATTATAAAGTGTTAATTGAGATAAATTGAAATATAGACATAACTATAACGGAAGATATAGTATGAATGGGATTCCTGAGTTTGCTGACTTGAGGAGAATGATATGTTTGAAGATATCGAATTGGCTAAAAGAGAAATAAGAACACGCACAAGCAAGATAATGGGTGGCTATATAACGGAACAGTTATTTGTAGAAAAATACCATGAACTATATCCAGACAGAATGTATGCAAAAGGCTGGTGGGGTGGCATTGAGAATTCTGCTAATAAAACTTTGACTTTTTTTGTCATTAAGGACACATTAAGCGCCTTGGATGTTGAAGTGATCAACAGGCTTCGGGGGCATGGGTATCTATGTAATCAGATAATAATGAGGGATGACAAGATTTATATTTGTACAGAGGATAGAACGGTATTAGCTGAGGAGTATGTTCGGGAACGAGGTCTGGCTGCAAGGCATGACCCTGATCGCACTAGAAATGTAGTTGAAGGCGACGGGCATTTAGAAGAGTGTATAGAAAGATATGAAAGAAATGGTACTTTGAGAGAAATTGCGAATAGTATTTACATTGAAGATCACTTCCTGAATGCCTATTATTCAATATCAAATATTGATTTGATTGGTGAGGACGATGCGGGATGTCCCATCTACATAGAAATAAAATTTAAAAATGAGTTTTCCCACACGAGGGAAGACGGAACTAAGGAACTGGTTTTCGGAATTGATAAGTTACAGTATGAGCAATTGTTTCCGGCATTTGCAAGTTCTGGAATGATGGTCGTGAATGCAATTTTATATAATGACATTAAGGACCAGCAGAATACGTCAACTACTGTGATTTTTGACTATTTACGTGCAAAGAATGGAGCCGGTTATGTTTGGAAATATAAAGTCATAAACCCAGGTGTGGATTATGCACAGCATCATTTTAAATCGAGGTATACCAGCTGGTATGGAGACGAAGGGAGAACTGTCAGATGTGTTCCACTAAGAGAGTATAGGGATTTTGGAACAGCAGTTGATAGTGGCAGATGGGGCATATGTCATATCTGTAATCATGGGTATAGAGTCATTCGACAATATGAGGGAAGAGAATTTTTGGGCTGTACAGAATACGAGTCACATAATCGTGTCGGGGAATAATAAATGGTTATATACGAGACGGAAAAAGCGAATGAACTTTGAGATTGACAAAGATAAAGGGGACAATAGAATGCAAATGAACAGGATCATAAGCATTTTAATGGGACAACTGTTTATATTGCCGGTTCTGTTTGCAGCAATTTAAACGAGGTGTTAATTATTGACGGACAGCAGCGCCTTACCACTGTGTATATTCTGTTAAAAGCACTTTATGATGTAGCGAAAGGGGTATCAGTCAGAATAGAAACAGAAATAGAAGAAGTAATGTTCAATAGAAATTGTGATGAAAAATACAGCCAGAGGAATTTTCATTCGTTGGTAAATATGTAAAAGTGTTAAGCTGGGCGGATCTGCTTGCTAAATTCCTTAATATTGCTTATGATCTGGATACAGATAAAATTAAAGCTGGAAATTGATGATTTTAGTTTTTCTCTTTCAGATGCACCGTTTGATATCAACGATGAAAATACATGGGCAGAGGGATTATTGCCAGTTGGAAAATTATTTTTTAATTTCATGGAAGATCTTATTAATAAATCAATAATTACTGTATCTGAAATGGAACAACTGAAAACAAAGGAATATACGAAGTTTTTATTCCACGCTACGGATTATCCCGCAGTTGCGAACAACAGAACAGATAATATGGGGAACTCTGCACATAAAAGGTATAGGGCTAAAGCATTACAATTTGATGGTGCTGACATTTATATTTCTACGCAGTTTTTTGAGTCTGACAGGGACGCTGTGATTCAATGGTACAAGGAGCATTTGCGTTGATATTTTAGCACCACCAAAAGAAATTCAACAAAAACACAAGGAGATGAACTACGCATGACCATCGAATCCCAATTCAATTTAATCGCCCAAGAATACGACGCCAACCGCAAAAGATTTATTCCCTGCTTTGACGACTATTACATAGACACGACGAAATTTATCGTGTCAAACATAGCGGAACCGAAGCGGGTTTTGGACTTAGGGGCATGGACGGCTGGTTTGATTCCTATTGGGAGAGCCGGCTTGCGGAGAGCGGACTGACAGAACATGATATTGGAGGGCATGGATGAGCTGATAGCTTCTGCAGGATATTGTGCCAAAAGAAAATATGAAAATGAAGTTCTGAATACGATATATCATTATTGTCTCTTATTTTGTACGAAAGAGGACGAAGTTATTACGCTTTCAGGAAAGTCTCTTGAGGTAGTCCTGTATAGCAAATATTATTGGCTTACACGGTATGTGAAAAAATATAATGAAGTAAATGGATATGATGCGGGTATGGAGCAGCAGCAATTTAAGCTGATTGAGGAATTGGAGCAGAGGCTTGGAGATGTTGATTGGAACTTGCTTCAAAGAATAGATGATGATATGGTGAAATGAAAAGAGGGAGGAATCGAAAATGACTTTAGCCAACATAACTGTTAACACCCAGAGCAGCATCCGCATCGGGGGATCGAAAGTCTTATACTTTGATCCGTACTTAATTCCTGCCGCCTCCCACGACGCGGACCTGATCTTTATCACGCACGAGCACTACGATCATTTTGAGCCGGAGTCCATTGCGAAGCTGCAGAAGGTGGAGACGCTTCTTGTCGCGCCGGAATCCATGAAAAAGAAGGCGCTTTCGGAGTCGGGCATGGCAGAGGGAAACTGTCTGTTTTATCAGCCGGGCGAAAGTTTCGAGGCAGGTGGGATCGCGGTTGAGACAATCCCGGCTTACAATAAACTGAAGCCTTTTCACCCGAAGGGAAAGAAGTGGCAAGGATATGTGGTGACGATGGACGACACCCGTTATTATGTGTCCGGCGATACGGATGTGAATGAGGATATCAAAAAGGTGCGTTGCGACGTGGCATTGATTCCGGTCGGGGGCTTTTACACGATGGACTGGAAACAGGCGGCTGAGTATATCGCGCAGATAAAACCGCAGGCGGTGATCCCGACGCATTATGGCAGCATTGTGGGAAATAAAACCGACGGGGAGGAGTTCCAGAAGATGCTGGAAGGGCTGAATGGCGATATTCATGTAGAATTAAAACTGTAAATAAAGTGAAAAGAAGTTCTAGTGCTGAGAGTGCCTAAAATGAGGCATCCTCAGCGCAGATTATGGGGGTTCTGTGTAACCGGGGAGACTTTTATGCAAGTCTCCCCAGTTTTGCCGTATCGGCAATCACAATCATTTTCATGGACGGCTGTAAAGGCATTTCGGGGTCAATGGCAATGCAGACGTTTTTGTCCTCTATGATTGCCACAACGTTGATGGAATACTTTTTGCGGAGATTTAATTCCATCAGTGTTTTTCCTGCCCATTCCGCCTTGACGGGCAGTTCCACCATGGACATGTCCTTGGAAAGTTCCATGATATCCATAAACCCGGAGCTTAAGAGGTTTTTTGCCAGACGGATGCCGGACTCGCTCTCTGGGAATACAACCCGGTCTGCGCCTACTTTGCGCAGGATTTTGCGGTCTAAATCGGTGGAGCATTTGGCGATCACGGTTTTCACGCCGATCTCCTTGCAGAGCATGGTCGCCATGACGCTTGCCTTGAGATTGCTCGCCATGGCAATGATGACGACGTCGATATTGGCGATGCCGAGCTGTCTAATGACTTCCGCCTCGGTGATGTCCGCGCATTTGCAGATGGGGATCTCGGCGATGGCGGCGTTGACCAGTTCTTCGTCCAGATCCACGGCAAGCACTTCCGCGCCGCTGTTTACAAGCTCTTTTGCCACGGCAAGACCGTATCTGCCGAGACCGAATACCGCGTAAGATTGTTGAATGCCCATAAGGTAATTTTCCTTTCTCAGCCCACGCTTATATCTTCGGTGGGATTCTTGATGATGTTTTTCGTTTCTTTCTTTGTGTTCAGCGCGATCATAAGAGAAATCGGACCGACTCTGCCCAGATACATGGTTATGATGATGATGATTCTGCCCCAGATATTCAGTTCAGATGTCAGGCTTCTCGTCAGACCTACCGTGGCGGCGGCACTGACGGTTTCATATACGACGTCAAGGGCATCCGCGTCGGTGACAGCCGACAGAAGAAGGGTTGCCGTAAACAGGATAATAAACGCCATACTCACTACCGCCACCGCTTTGCTGACGGCATGTTTCGGAATGGTGCGGTGGAAGAGCTCCGCCTCGGCGTGGGTTTTCATTGTGGCAAATGCGGAGGTAATCAGTACCGCGAAAGTTACCGTCTTAATGCCGCCTGCGGTGCCTACCGGCGATCCGCCGATGAACATCAAGAGCAGGGAGGTGATGGCAGAAGCGTTTGTCAGGTCTTCCTGCGGGATGGTCGCAAAGCCGGCGGTTCTCGTGGTCACGGACTGAAACAGCGATGCCTGCAGTTTGTCAAAAATAGAAAAACTGCCCATCGTAAGCGGATTGTTATATTCAAAGACAAAAACAGCCGCCGTTCCGGCAAGGATAAGGATCCCAGTGACGGAGAGGGCAATTTTGCTGTGAAGGGTCAGATTGGCAAAACATCTGAGGCGCTGCCGCCGTATATTTTTCAAGGCGCCCACAAGATCCCACCAGACAATGTAGCCGATCCCGCCGAAAACGATCAGCAGGATTGTCACCATATTGATAACGGGATTATGGACATAGGCGTACAGGCTGTCTGCAGAGATTACGTCCATGCCCGCGTTGCAGAAAGCGGACACGGCGTTAAACAGGGAAATCCAGATGCCTTTTACGCCAAATTCCGGGACAAATACCGTCATGTACAAAAGCGCGCCGATTCCTTCGACCAGAAGCGTACCGGCAATCACTTTTCGGATAAACTTAACCATGCCGGACAGGGTATTCAGATTGAAGGCGTCCTGAATGAGCATTCTGTCCTTGATACCGATTCTGCGGTGCAGGCTGATCATAAGCCCGGACATGATAGTGACGACTCCAAGCCCGCCGATCTGGATGAGAAAGAGAATGACAATCTGCCCAAACAGGCTCCACGTCGAAAAGGTGGGAACGGTCACAAGACCCGTCACACAGATGGATGTGGTTGCCGTAAAGAGCGCATCTATATAAGGTACGGCAATGCCGTCTGCGGAGCTGACCGGCAGGACAAGCAACGCGCTTCCCAAAAAAATTGCCAGCAAAAAACTGAGCAGGATTGTCTGCGTTGTGGATAAATTAATACGAGATTTCTTTTTCATAGGAAAACCTTTCTGTTGATACAGATATAGTTTACGCCGTATTCTGTACAATTTCAAGGGAATGTATAAAACTCGCCATGCATGGAATTGACGACCAATGGTCGAAGTGCTATATTTCCCATTGAAAGAAAGAGGTGTTGCTCTATGGAGAACGAGAAAATGGAAAAAAAGGGCGGCAATCAGACAATGCTCAAAATCTGCGGATTCATTGTGGATAAACGAAATCTGTTTTTCCTGCTGTTTGGCATTCTGATTATTTTTTCCGCCGTATCAAGAAACTGGGTTAATGTAGAGAACTCCATGTCCCACTATCTTCCGGATTCCACGGAAACGAAACAGGGTCTGGATCTGATGGAGCAGGAGTTTATTACATACGGCACCTGTGATGTGATGGTGGCGAACGTTTCTTATGAGCAGGCGGAGTCTATTGAGAGGAAACTGGAATTTATACCGGGCGTCTTTATGATAGACTTTGATGACACGGAAGAACATTATTTTAACGGTTCTTCCTATTATAATGTCACTTTCGATTATGACGAGAAAGACGACCAGTGTCTGGAAGTGCTTGACCGGGTGAAGGAAGAACTGGACGGATACGACTACTATCTGTCTACCACGCTGGGGGATATCGAGGCGGAGCTGATCGCGGAGGAAATGAATGTCATCGTCGTGCTGGTTGCTTTCGTTGTGGTGACGGTGCTTCTGCTCACCTCGCAGGCATATGCGGAGGTTCCGGTTCTGCTGATTACCTTCGTGGCAGCGGCAATTTTGCAGATGGGTACGAATTTTGTGTTCGGCACAATCTCCTTTGTGTCCAATTCCGTGACGGTGGTGCTGCAGCTTGCGCTGTCGGTGGATTACGCTATTATTCTTTTGAACAGATATAAGGAGGAGCATGTCAATCTGGAAGCCCGCGAGGCAATTATCATTGCCCTGAGTAAGGCGATCCCGGAGATCTGCGGCAGTTCCCTCACGACCATAGGTGGTCTGATCGCCATGGGCTTTATGCAGTACAAGATGGGTCCCGACCTGTCCATGTGTCTGATCAAGTCCATCTTTCTGGCGCTGGGCTCGGTGTTCCTGCTGATGCCGGGCGTGATCATGCTGTTTTCCAAGCTCATGGATACGACCAAACATAAGAACTTTATCCCGGATATCCCCTTTGTGGGAAAATTCGATTACGCGACGAGACATATTGTGGCGCCGCTTTTTGTGCTTGTCATTGTGGGAGCGTACACGGTTTCCAGCAAGTGCCCTTATGTGTTCGGCGATTCTACGATCACGCCGCCGATTCAGAACAGCATCCAGAAGACGGAGGAACTGCAGACGGACAATTTTGGCGCCAGCAATATGGTTGCGCTGATTGTGCCGGCGGGAGACTACGAGAAGGAGGCGAAGCTTCTGGAGGAGCTGGAGGCTTGCCCGGAAGTGGACTACACGCAGGGACTTGCCAATATAGAGGCGCTTGACGACTATTGTCTGACGGATAAACTGACGCCCAGACAGTTTTCGGAGCTGATTGATCTGGACTATGAGGTGGCGGAGCTGGTGTATGCCGCTTACGCCGTAAATGACGAGGACTATGCGAAGGTAGTCAACGGCCTGCCGGAGTATAAGGTGTCCCTGATTGATATGTTTATGTTTGTCCACGACGAGGTGGAAGAAGGGTATGTCACGCTGGAGGATGACCTGCAGGATACGCTGGACGAGGCGTATGACGCCATGAACTTTGCGAAGAATCAGCTGCAGGGCGAAAACTACAGCCGTATGCTTGTGTTCCTGACGCTTCCCGAGGAGAGTGAGGAGACTTTTACCTTTCTTGACAGGATGCACGAAATTGCAGACAAGTATTATCCGGGAGGCAGGGTACTGGTGTGCGGCGAGTCGGTGAGCCAGTACGACCTGCAAAAGACTTTCGGGCGCGACAATCTGGTGAACAACGTGGTGTCCATTCTGGCTGTGCTGGTGGTGCTTTTGTTCACCTTCAAGTCAGCGGGTATGCCGGTGCTTCTGATTGCGGTAATTCAGGGCTGTATCTGGCTGAACTTTTCCGTTCCGGCGCTGCAGCATGACAATATTTTCTTCATGTCCTATCTGATCGTCAGTTCGATCCAGATGGGCGCGAATATTGACTATGCCATCGTCATTGCCGGGCGGTATATGGAACTGCGAAAGGAATACGGCAGACGGCAGTCCATTATAGATTCCATGAATCAGGCGTTTCCGACGATTATTACTTCGGGAACCATGATGGTGGTGGCAGGATTTCTGATCGGTAAGCTGACTTCCAACGCGGCGATTTTCGGTATCGGAAAATGTCTGGGGCGGGGTACATCCATTTCCATTCTGGTGACCATGTTTGTCCTGCCGCAGATCCTTCTGGTGGGCGATAAGATCATTGAAAAGACAGCCTTTGTTATGAATATGCCGATCCGCACGAAGAATGTGACCGGGCTTATGAGAGTGGACGGTCTGGTACGCGGCAGGATTGAAGGAACTGTGACAGGTACGATGAGTGCCATTGTCAGAGGTAATTTGAGCGCCTACGTGGAAGCGGGAGATGTGACGGAGCTTACGGAGGAGGAATACAGACAGTTGACGGAGACGGTGTCTGAGGAGATGGCGAGCAGGGAGGTGGCTGACTATGAGTAAGAAAAGATTGATGGCTCTGCTGCTTGCGGCGGCAATGGTTATAGGCGCTCTGCCGGCGGTGCCGGTGCGGGCGGAAGAGGAAAAAGCGCAGACTGAGGCGGAGAAGGAAACAAACGCAGAAAAAAAGTCGAAACGGGCAGAGGGTAAGGAAAAAGACGGGGAGACAGAGGAGAACGAAGAGGAAGAAGTCGCCAGCGTGGAGGATGCCAACGAGACGATTGCTTCTTACGACGATGAGGAGATTGCATGGGAGATAGTTTACATAAGTAATGCGGAAGAGATGAAGGCGTTCGCCAGAGACTGCTGGCTGGATACATGGTCCCAGAATAAGAAAGTGTATCTGACGGCGGATATTGATCTGGCAGGGGAAAGCTTTGTCTCCATACCGACTTTCGGCGGCTATTTTGACGGGCAGGGGCATACAGTCAGCGGCTTCCTCGTGCATAAGCCGATATCTTATGTGGGATTGTTTAACTATACGCAGGAATCGGCAGTGATCGCCAACCTGAAAGTGGAGGGCACGGTCAAGCCGACAGGGAAACAGATGGTGGTAGGCGGTATCGTCGGAGATAACAGCGGCATCCTGTTAAACTGTGTCTTTGAAGGCGTTGTGGAAGCCAACGATTATGTGGGCGGTATCACGGGCTACAACGAGATCAGCGGTGTGCTGATGGACTGCGAGGCAAAGGGAACGATCACGGGCGCGCATTATACGGGCGGCATAGCGGGCGATAATGTGGGTAATATTGTGGGATGTCTCAACCGCGCTGATGTCAACATTTCCAGTGAGGATAAGGCGAAATCTCTGGAGGACATTGATCTTGGACAATATACGGCGGGCTTTCTGGGTTCTCTGGAAGGGGGAGCGGACGAGAAGAGCGAAAAACTCTCCACCACGGAAAATACGGTGGATACGGGCGGCATAGCGGGTCTTTCCACGGGAATTATACAGAGCTGTGTAAACGAGGGTGTGATTGGCTACGAGCATGTAGGCTATAACGTGGGTGGTATCGTAGGCAGGCAGTCCGGGTATGTGTACGCATGTACAAACAAGGGAAAGATATACGGACGTAAGGATGTGGGCGGTATTGCCGGACAGGCGGAACCATATATAGCGGTGGATCTGTCGGAAGATATTGTAAGGCAGTTATCGGATCACATTGATACCATGCATGACCAGATTGGCAAGATGTTAGATGATGCGGGCGACCGTTCGGATATCCTTTCCAACAGGCTGTCGGTGATCCGGGATTTTGCGGACAGGGCGCTTGACGATACCCATGTTCTGGCGGACAGGACGGTGGAATGGACGGACAGTATGATGGACTCCGTCAACGAGGCGGTGAGCCGGTTTGACTATGTGCTGGACGAGACGGCGAAAGACGGCGGTGTGATGGATCACGCTTCGGATGCGGCGGGGGACGTGAAGGACGCGGCAGGAAAATTGGAGGACATGGTGAAATCCATGGATCTCTATCAATATATGACACCCGGGGAGAAGGAGCAGTACGATCAGGCGAAGAAAGCCATCGAGGAGGCAGGGAAACAGCATGCCGAGGATGTGGCGAAGGCTACGGAGGCGTATGAGAACTATTATATAGATAAGGCGCGGAGCGAGGATACAACATATGAGTATGACTTGAAGCCGGTGACTGAGTCGGGTGTGGATAACGGCTGGGGAGGTCCTTATAGTGAGTCAGATGTGCTGGAAAAATATATGGGAATTACCGGATGGGTGCACTACGACAGCAGTACCGGGGAAACCAGAGAATTTCCGCTTACGGACGGAAGTGCGCAGGCGGAGGCTGACCGTCAGGTGCAGGAGAAAGTGGCAGAAAATATGGCAGCAAATGCTTCCCAGATAGCGGAAAAAGCTGGTGAGTACGCGGATAAGCAGTATAGTGATGCCCATAACGGCAACAGTTACGCGGATGATATGAGCGGATATCTGAAAGTTATGACGGACATCGCGTCCAAATATACGGACGAGATGACGGATGATGCGAAAAAGCAGTTGAAATCTGCCGCCTCTTCCGCAAAGGATGCCGCGGAAAATCTGGAAGATATGGGCGAGGAGACGAAGGATATTCTCACCACGCTTAACGATAAGTCGGATCTCAGTTTCCCAAGGCTGGGGGAGGATTATCGGTCCACTACGGGAAGCCTTAATTCCAACTTGAAAAATATCTCTGAGAATATGGGATATCTGAATGATGAGATGTCCTCCTCGGGCGATCTTCTGGGGGATGACCTTTCGGATATCAACGATCAGTTCAGCGAGATTATGCTGCTGTATACGGATGCGCTGGACGGCGTGCTGGATATGGATTATTCCGGCAGATATGAGGATGAGTCGCAGGAGAATGCGGAAGAGAGTATGGACGCCACTATTGCCAGCTGTACCAACAGCGGAAATGTGAAGGCGGATCTGAATGTGTCGGGTATTGCCGGGACCATGGCAATCGAGTATGATTTTGACTTGGAGAGTGACATCACGGGACTGGACGACGCGAGGGCAAACTCCACTTTTCTCACCAAGTGCGTTCTCAGAAAGAACGTGAATCAGGCGAAAGTTACCGCGCAGAAAAGTTATGCGGGCGGCGTATGCGGTCTGCAGGAGATGGGTATAGTGCTTGGCTGTGAGAACTACGGCAGGGTTGAGAGCACGGCTGGCGATTATGTGGGCGGCATAGCGGGACAGTCATTGTCCCATATCAAACAGAGCTATGCGAAGTGCACGGTAGCGGGCGAGGAATATGTGGCAGGAATTGCCGGATGGGGCAATGGAATAAACGGCTGTCTTGCCATGGTGAAGGTGAAGGAAGCGGATGCTTTTTCGGGAGCCATAGCGGGCAAAGTTTCCGACAATGCGGAGATTGTGGATAACTATTTTGTATCTGAGGAGATTGCCGGTATTGACCGTATCAGCTACAGCGGCAAGGCGGAGCCGGTAAACTATCAGACGCTTTTGCAGACAGAAGGAATTCCTGCGAACTTCCGCAAGATGAAGGTTACTTTTTATGCGGATGACGAAGAGGTAGGAATGACAGAGTGCTCTTACGGCGGCAGCGTGGCATTGGATACCTATCCGAATATTCCGGTAAAGGAAGGGTTTTACGCGGACTGGGACAATAAGGACCTAACAAATGTAAAACTTGACGAGGATGTATCGGTAGAGTATGTGCGGTATCTGACGACGCTTGCCGGAAGCTGGATGCGGGATAACGGGCAGTCCGCGCTTCTGGTGGACGGTCAGTTTGGTCAGGAAGAGGAAGTGACTGTTGAAAAGCCGGGAACGGATACGGTGCAGGTGGCATTTCCTTCGGGAGAAGCGCCGGAGGAACTGACCGAGTGCTGGACGCTGGAAATTCCGGATGACGGCGCATCAACCCATCAGATCCGCTATCAGGCGCCGCAGGGACAGACGGAGGGCGTGGAGATTTATGTGCAGGACGGCGCCGGATGGAGGAAAGCGGAGACAGAGCTTATGGGTATTTACCATCTCTTTTTGGCGGAAGGCAGCAACGTGAAGATTGCGGTCAGTGTGACGGAGAAGGGGATGATGGAGTACATTGTCTTTATCGTAGCGGGTGCGGCTGCCTTGATTCTGGTAATTGCGTTGATCGTACATAAAAAGCGGAAGAAACGGAAAATGCAGAAGGCGAAGGATGACGCTGAAGAGAGCGAAAATACGGAGGAAGGCGCGGAAATAGAAAAGAAATAAGTTTTAGCGTTATCTGATAAAACAAGAGAAACAGAAAAGGAGCATATCGCGAGGGTATGCTCCTTTTGTATGGCTATTTGTTCTGGTTTTTCAGTGCTTCCAGTTCTGCCTGCAGTTGCCGGATCCGGGCATCCTGTTCGGCTAAAGCTATCTGGTCCTGCTCTATTTTCTGCTCATAGTTACGGATATCCTGTTGATATGCTATCTGGTTCTGCTCAATCTTCCTCTCATAGCTGCGGATATCCTGCTCATGCGCTATTCGATCCTGCGTGTACCGCGGCGAAATAAAGTACCCATCTACTGCAGCTTTACCGCAGATTAAAT
>ERZ778518.279-NODE-279-length-52395-cov-11.927512_pt1 | contig 52395 bp, 55 predicted proteins | sample MGYA00510340_ERZ778518 | MGnify/ENA primary metagenome ERZ778518 (study PRJEB29527, sample SAMN07138967) | mouse gut metagenome | material: feces | host: mouse | place: China:Nanjing | collected 2016-01-25 ...
CAGCTTATTCAAGTGCGCCAATTTATGGTTTTCCTCTACTTTCTTTCACACTAATCCTCCATATCCACGTAAAAACAGTATTCTGGATAGCGGAGCTTGACTGCCTCCCAAAAGTATCTGGCATAGCCGCAGCAGAATAAATCTTCCACCGTATAACACCGGCACTCTTTTAATTGTTCCTCCGCATCCTCCGTATCATAGACACTTGGTGTGCTATTACAATAGAGATTAAACGCCATCCGTACAATCTTTGCGCTTCCGCTAGTCTGCCAGCCTTCATGCAGGCACTCTGTTTTTACGCATCCTGTTTTAAAATCATAAATCCTGTCTACATTTACCCTGGTATCCCGGTCAATCCCAAGGCAATATACCAACGCTTTGTGGTACACATCCTGGTACCTGCATTTCTGCAGATATTCTTTATAAAATTTCTTGTGTTCATCATTCTTGAAAGTAATTGTGCGAGTATCTTTCTTTCCTGCACCTTTCGCTGTATTCGCTGCCATAACCTGTCCTCCTTATCTTATCTGCTTGTTTTTTTATATTCTTGGGAGCTACACTCCCAAACCCTTGTGGATTCGTGCTGCCAGTTACCCAAAATACGGCTAACTGTCAACCCGAATTTGCTTTTGCCCCGGAGAACGGTTTTTCACTCCTGACCTTAACGCTGTGTTTGCCATTTTCTTTTCCTCCAATTCAAATTTATTTTTTGACCATAACAAAAAAGGACACTTCCCTAAAATTTCTTTTAGAAAAATGTCCTTAAAGTGCTTACTGTATTAAGTTGGCTCATGTACCAATCAACGCATTATCAGGCATTATCCCGCATTATGCGTTGCAAATTTGTTGCAATTTTGTTGCAAAATCTGAATCGAAGTACCACAAACCCTTGAAAATACTGGCTTTATTTGTCCAAAGACTTCATTGTCGGGAACAACAACACATCACGTATTGCCGGGGAATCTGTCATCATCATAACCATCCGGTCAATACCAAAACCGATTCCACCCGTCGGCGGCATTCCGATATTCAATGCATTCAGGAAATCTTCATCGGTATGATTGGCCTCTGCATCTCCAGCAGCCAGTAACGCTTCCTGTGCCTGAAAACGCTCCCTCTGATCAATCGGATCGTTTAATTCAGAATAAGCATTCGCCATCTCCCATCCATTTAAGAAGAATTCAAAACGCTCCACATACTCTGGATGATCTGGCTTCTTTTTTGTTAATGGTGAAATCTCAATGGGATGATCCATCACAAAGGTAGGCTGAATCAAATGCTCTTCCACATATTTTTCAAAAAACAAATTCAGGATATCTCCCTTTTTGTGTCTGTCCTCATATTCAATCTGATGTTCATCTGCCAGCTTTTTGGCTTCCTCGGTAGTATGAATTTCATTGAAATCCACATTCGCATATTTTTTCACTGCATCCACCATGGTAATCCGCAAAAAAGGCTTCGATAAATCCATCTTATGCTCCCCATAAGTAAGAATCTCTGAGCCTGTGACCTCTTTTGCCACATAACGATAGAGATTCTCTGTTAAGTCCATCATACCATGGTAATCCGTATATGCCTGATACAACTCCATCAGGGTGAACTCTGGGTTATGGCGGGTATCTAAGCCCTCGTTACGAAACACACGTCCAATTTCATACACACGTTCCATACCGCCTACAATCAATCTTTTCAAATAAAGCTCTAAAGAAATTCGCAGCTTCAAATCCTCATTCAATGCATTAAAATGTGTTTCAAAGGGTCTTGCAGCAGCGCCTCCGGCATTGCTTACCAGCATAGGAGTCTCTACTTCCATAAATCCTTCTGCATCCAGATATTTACGGATACTGCTGAGTACTTTGGAACGCTTAATAAAGGTATCCTTTACCTCATTGTTCATAATCAAGTCCACATACCTCTGACGGTAACGAATATCTGTATCTGTCAGTCCATGGAATTTTTCTGGCAATATTTGAAGACTTTTGGAAAGAAGTGTCACTTCCTGGGCATGTACAGAAATTTCCCCTGTTTTGGTCTTAAACACTTCACCTTTAATTCCAAGGATATCACCTACATCATATTTCTTGAAATCCTTATAGCTTTCCTCACCAACACTGTCCCGGGCAACATACGCCTGGATATTTCCCTGCAAATCCTGTATATTACAAAAAGACGCTTTTCCCATGACACGCTTGAACATCATCCTGCCTGCCACACTTACAATCTGGCCTTCCATTGTATCAAAATGATCTTTGATTTCCTGGCTATGGTTGGTAACATCATATTTGGTTATTTGAAAAGGATCTTTTCCATTTTCCTGTAAGTCCTTCAATTTGTCATGACGAACCTTTAATAACTGATTCAAATCCTGTTCCGCTGCCTGGTTATTCTGCGCCATTTTTTCTCCTCCATTCCTATATTCTGGCTTCTAATTGCCAAGTACTTCTGTCTCTAATTTGAACGCTGTATTTCCAATACCTTGTATTCCAAAACCCCTGCCTGGGTCTCTATGCTGACTGCATCTCCCACCTTTGCTCCAATTAATGCTTTTCCTACTGGAGATTCATTGGATATCTTTCCCTGGAGACTATTCGCTTCTGTAGAACCTACAATTTTATATTCCAGTTCTTCCTCAAATTCACAATCAAAAATCTTCACCCGACATCCTACGCTGATCTTGTCCAAATCAACTTCATCTTCTACTACAACCTCTGCATTCTTTAAAATCTTTTCAATTTCTTCAATTCTTGCCTCTATGTCACGCTGCTCATCTTTTGCAGCATCATACTCCGCATTTTCTGAAAGGTCTCCCTGCTCTCTCGCTTCTTTAATTTTCTGGGCAACTTCTTTTCGTTTTACAACTTTCAAATCATGCAGCTCTGTCTCCAGCTTCTGCAACCCTTCATAAGTTAATAAATTTTTCTTTTCCATAACGCTACACCTTCCTAATCACACTATATATTTATCCAGTCATAACAAGCGGTCATCTTCCTTTAACAATCACAGTATTATACCCGATAGGTACAGAAATGTCAAGATTCTCTAACATTTTCACATAGCTCCAGGGCCTTTTATAAACCGGTATATAAAGAACGCCCTCCTTCATATATCGGTAATAGCAATTTCCCTTCCGCTCCATATCTACAATAACATTTACGCCTTCCAGAGAAACCTCCTTATCCACCTCTAGCTGAACAACGAGACCCGTATCCTCATACATTCTTTCAATATATGGTGCAAAATATGCAGGACGACTTGTTGCGATTTTTAAAAAATTCAAATCCCTGGAAATTTGCTCCAACACCAGCTCCACATCATCTTCATCTAACATGGATTCTGGCAAAGTATCTGTATCCAGCAACAGTGGGCAAAATGTTCGGTACTCCATTCCATAAATTTCTAAAATTTTTTCCAGAATCTCCCGCAGCCTATGTAAGAAAGGATTTCCCTCTTCTGCTGCTTCCTCTTCTTTGTCCTCTGTCTTTTTCTTACAAAAATATTCTGTCACTCTCTCAAATATTCTTTTTAATCCATACAGTATTCCCCATCGGTTCTTCTCTTTTATAAGCAAGCCCTCCCAAATCTCTGGTATACGTATTCCATCCACATCCTGCCAAATGGATTCCCGTTGTACCATTTTTCCCATATATATGAAAATTTGAATGGGCATATTCCAAAATCATTCCTATAATGAATTTTTAAAGTCCCTGAAATAAAGCTTCCAACTGTTCATAGGTTTCCACTTCATTAATTTTTCCCCGAAGTTTTGCAGAATTCTTATAACCGCTGGTATACCAAGCTGCATGTTTCCGCATTTCCCGGATTCCCACAAGCTCACCCTTCCACCCAATCTGAGCTTTTGCATGACGTAAAAGCATTTTTGTCACTTCATGAATCTCAGGCCGGGGCAATTCCTCCCCTGTCTCCAAAAAATGCAGAAGCTGCCGGAAAATCCAAGGATTTCCCTGGGCTCCCCTGCCAATCATAAACCCATCACAATTGGTCTCCTCCTTCATCCGAAGCACATCTTTGCCTGTCAAGATATCTCCATTCCCAATCACAGGAATGGCAACTGCTTCTTTCACCTGTCGGATTATGTCCCAGTCTGCTCTGCCAGAATAATACTGCTCCCTGGTTCTTCCATGAACCGCAACCGCAGCAGCGCCTGCCGCTTCTACCACTTGTGCAATCTCCACTGCATTCCTGTGAGCCTCATCAAAGCCTTTTCTTATTTTAACTGTCACTGGCTTACGGATTGCTTTTACTGTTTGAGACACAATTTCATAAACCAGTTTTGGATTTTTCATCAATGCAGAACCTTCTCCGTTATTTACCACCTTAGGCACTGGGCAACCCATGTTAAGGTCCAGGATATCAAAGGGACGGTCTTCTATTCTTTTTGCCATCTCACTGATAATTACAGGATCTGCTCCAAACAGCTGCAAAGATACTGGCCGCTCTTTCTCTGTGGTGGATAACAAAATTTCTGTATTTTTGTTTCCATAATAAATCCCCTTGGCGCTGACCATCTCCATACAGAGAAGCCCTGCGCCTTGTTCTTTGCAAAGCACACGAAATGGCAGGTCACATACCCCTGCCATCGGCGCCAGAATCAAATTATTTTCCAGTGTTATATTTCCTATTTTTAATTTTTTCATTGCCTTCTCTTATTTTCCGCGATTTTGTTTCTTGTAAATCAGACGAAGTCCCTGTAAAGTCAAGGTAGGATCATAAATGTCAATTTCATTGGTCTCATTTGCAATAATTTTACCTAATCCCCCTGTTGCCACCACTTTCAAATTTTTATAACCTGTTTCCTTTTTCGTCTGTCTAATAATATACTCTGTCTGCCCAATCTGCCCATAAATCAAACCTGCCTGCATACTGCTGATGGTTTCTTTTGCAAGAATGCTCCCAGGCTTTCGAATCTCAATTTCAGGCAGCTTTGCAGCATCCTCCCAAAGTGCTTTGGCCGATGTACGGATTCCTGGCGCCGTAACCCCGGAGACAAAAGCTCCTGTTTCATCCACCAAATCATAAGTCGTCCCTGTTCCAAAATCAATCACAAACACTGGACCGCCATACTGCTCATACGCTCCGGCTGCATCCACAATCCGGTCTGCCCCCAACTGTCTTGGATTCTCTGTCGCAATGCGAATTCCTGTTTTGATCCCAGGCTCTACCACAACTGGCTGAATATCAAAATATTTAATAAAAGAACTTAACAGGGAATGCATTACATTCGGTACGACCGACGCAATAATCACATCCTTGATTTCTTTTGGTTCCAACTTATTATGGGATATCATATCACGGATACAAATTCCATACTCATCCGAAGTCCGTTGCAATTTCGTGGTCATACGAAAAGTTGCTTCTAAGGCTTCCCCATCAAATATGCCAAACGTAATATTCGTATTTCCCACATCCACTACTAATAACATTTCTATTCCTCCAAATCCTCTTGGGAAAATTTTTCTTTTAACCTAATCTTATACGAAAAGAAGCCCCGTCATTCAGTGCTTGTACATCTTAAATGCTCTCACAATAACACTTTCACATACAACTCTAAAGCCTCCAATAATTCCTGTTTTGTCTGCTGGAGCTGTTTCACCTTCAATACACTTCCAATATCATCATACAGCAAATCACCTTCATCGGCCTCTGTCCGAAACTGAAGCCGCCCATCCTGATCAAAAAAAAGGGTAAGAATCCCGCCAATATCTTCTGTATACAGGACACACATGATTTTCAATTCATCCTGAATGCCTTTTGGGAGACCTTCAAACATTTCATTCAAGTAATACTTTTTTGTATATGCACTGGAGCCACACAATATAATTTCTTCCTGAAACATGGCGTCCTCCCTATACATAACCATAAATTCCCCGGACAGACACTTCACCGGACGATACTTTTACTATACTATTTTCTTTTTCCACCAGCAATTCTCCCATTTTATCAATTCCAAGAGCCCTTCCTTCAAATTCCCCCAAAGGATCTAAAACCCGCACCTTGCGGCCACAATTTATCAACAGAGAATCATATTCTTCCCGAAGGGAAGATAAATCCTGGGTCTGCAAATAAACTTCATAATAATTCTCAAATTTTTCCAATACAGTTCCAAGCAGCCTCGCCCTGGAAATCTCTATATTTTTTCCTTCCTTTTGCAGCTCCAAATCCAGGGAAGTAGCGGTTTTTGCAATTTCTTCTGGAAATTCCATCTGATGAACATTGATACCAGTCCCCACCACAATATGGTTAATATAATCTACCTGTGCACTCATCTCTGTCAAAATTCCCACTACCTTTTTCCCATTTACCACAATGTCATTGGGCCATTTGATCCTGGCATCCAAACCTGTTACTTCACGAATGCCTTGTGCCACAGCCAGAGCTTTCACCAATGTCAGCATAGGGGCACGGGAGGGATCGATCTGGGGCTTCAACAGAATTGTAAAAAAGATTCCTGTTCCATGGGGAGATGTCCAATTTCTTCCCCGTCTTCCCCGACCAGCAGTCTGCATATCTGCCACTACAACAATGCCATGCCCATTTATCCCTTCTGTATCTTCTGCTATTCGTTTCGCCTGTGTATTGGTGGAATCGATTTCATCAAAATAGCAGACAGAATGCCCCAGCCATTTGGTATTGAGACAGCTTTCCACTTCACTTTCTGATAAAATATCAGGCACAGACACCAAACAGTATCCCTTATTCTTCACTGCCTCTATTTCATATCCCATTTCCTTTAGCTGATTAATGGATTTCCAAACTGCTGTACGGGAAATTCCTAATTGTTCACACAATTCCTGACCAGAAATATAGTCTCCCTGCTTTGTCTGCCGCAGCAAACGCAAGATTTCTGTCCTCATAGCTTCCTCCATTCTATGACTTCTTTAAAAATCAACCATTGGGCATAACCATTGAAAACATATCTATTTTAACGTAGCATACATAATAGCCTTGATACTGTGCATACGATTTTCCGCCTCATCAAATACCACAGACTGTTCACTTTCAAATACCCGGTTTGTTACTTCCATCTCTGTAATACCAAATTTTTCATAAATCTGCTTTCCGATGGTAGTTTCCAAATCATGGAAGGCTGGCAGACAATGCATGAAAATTGCAGTAGGCTTCGCATATCCCATCACCTTCTCATTGACCTGATACGGCATCAGCTCCCGAATACGTTCTTCCCAAACTTCCTCGGCTTCACCCATGGACACCCATACGTCTGTATAAATCACATCTGCATCCTTTGTTCCTTCCTCTACCTGATCTGTCAAGGTAACCGAACCACCTGTCTCCTTTGCAATCTCTTTACAATAAGAAACCAATTCTTCTTCTGGAAAATAATTTTTGCTGGTACATGCCACAAAATCCATACCCAATTTTGCACATGTTACCATCAAAGAATTCCCCATATTATACCGGGCGTCTCCCATATAAACAAATTTAATATTTTTTAACCGTCCAAGTTTTTCCTGAACCGTCATCATATCTGCAATCATCTGGGTAGGATGAAATTCATTGGTAAGTCCATTCCATACTGGAACCCCTGCATATTCTGCCAGCTCTTCCACAATTTCCTGTCCATATCCTCGATATTCAATTCCATCATACATTCTGCCCAATACCCTTGCAGTATCCCGAATACTCTCCTTTTTTCCAATCTGTGAACCAGAAGGGTCTAAATATGTTACATGCATACCCAAATCATAGGCTGCTACCTCGAAAGAACAGCGGGTTCTGGTGCTTGTCTTTTCAAAAATTAACGCAATATTTTTTCCTTTTAATTCATCATGGGCAATCCCCTGTTTCTTTTTTTCTTTTAATTTTTCTCCCAACTCAACCAAATATGTAATTTCCTCTGAAGTAAAATCCTTTAATTTTAAAAAACTCCGTCCTTTTAGATTCATGTATTTCTCCTTTCATATCTCACAGGAAAACGGACTGCCCGCTGGATATGACTGCCCGTTTCCTGTTATAAGCATTTAATTCTCTTTTCCAATTTCTGTTAAGGACTTTGCCAAGCCTGCCAAGCCCTGAATCTCTGAAGGAATGATAATCTTTGTAGCCTTACCATCCGCTGCCCTTTCAAATGCTTCCAAACTCTTTATCTGGAGCACGGCACTGTCCGGCGCTGCTTCTTTTAAGAATCGAAGTCCATCTGCATTAGCCTTCTGAATTCTTAAAATTGCCTCTGCCTCACCTTCTGCTTCGCGCATGGTAGCTTCTTTCTTTGCTTCCGCCCGAAGAATCGCTGCCTGTTTTTCTGCCTCTGCATCCAAAATTGCAGATTCCTTCTTTCCCTCTGCCACCAAGACAGTTGCCGTCTTCTCACCTTCCGCTTGAGTAACAGCCGCACGGCGTTCACGCTCCGCTTTTGCCTGCTTCTCCATAGCATCCTGAATTTGCTGAGGTGGAATAATATTTTTCAATTCCACACGATTCACCTTTATGCCCCAAGGATCTGTAGCCACATCTAAGGAAGCTCGCATCTTTGTATTAATCAATTCTCTAGAGGTGAGAGTTTCATCTAATTCTAAATCACCAATAATATTACGCAATGTGGTTGCCGTCAAATTTTCAATTGCCATAATGGGATTTTCTACCCCATAAGCAAAAAGCTTAGGATCTGTAATTTGAAAATACACAACCGTATCAATTCGCATGGTAACATTATCTTTGGTAATCACCGGCTGGGGTGCAAAATCTACTACTTGTTCTTTCAGCAATACACGTTTTGCCACCCGGTCAATAAATGGAACTTTAAAATGCAATCCTACGCCCCAGGTACCTTGGTAACCACCCAAACGCTCAATAACAAGGGCATGTGCCTGAGGAACAATCTTTACACAAGACGCCACAATTATTAAGCCAAAAATCATTAATAACAATACTATAATATATCCTGCCATACGATAAACCCTCCAAAAAATTATATTTCTTTTTCCTTCACCAGCAGCTTGACACCACTGATTTCCACAATTTCAACCTGAGTTTCATTTGGGATAATCTTATCCTGCACAGATCTTGCAGACCATTCCTGACCATCCACACTAACCATTCCTTTTGCTCTTAGATTATCAATTTCCTGCAAAACAACAGCCGTCTTCCCTATTAAGCTTTCCGCATTGGTCTTTGTTCTGTTGGTATTAAAAAATTCCACTGCCAATGGTCTTGTAACTGCCAGCAGGATCACGGATATTACCACAAACAATATACTCTGCACCAATAAATTAACGCCTAGCAGACTTGCTATAAATGCAATCAACGCCCCACCTGCAAACCAGATGGTAGTAAGTCCCAGAGTGATGATTTCAATGATTGCCATCACCACAATTACAATCAACCAGAAAATACCATCCATAAATTCCCTCCTTTCAGGGTTTTCTTCTAGTTTATCTTACTATATTTTTACACATAATACAATATTTAATCCCAGAAGATAACATAAAAGGACAAAGCGTACCATCCTTTTGATTTTTAAAGATAGTACGCTTTGTCCTACTTCTATTATTTATTTAGAAAAATACATGATTTCCAATTACAATTCCAGATGCACCAGAAGATGCCCGCCGGAAGCTAGTTGCTCCACCTACATTGCTGGCGCCTCCAATTGCTTCCTGAGCTGCCTGAATGCAGCTTCCAGATACACCGTTTGCCAATACACTTGACAACATACCGTTAGATGCAGGTGTAAATTGTCCACCCTGGTAAATAACGCCTGAAATGCTTCCTGCATACCCTGCGCGGAGACGATTCATAACGACTGCGCCTACCGCTAGCTTTCCTTCGTAAGGCTCGCTACCTGCTTCACACTGAATCAAGGCTCCCAGCAATGTAACATCATCATAAGATGCTGATACAGCTCCCCGCTGGGTGGTTCCACTGCTGGCCTGCTGTGCTTTTTTCGCTTTCTCTGCTTCTGCGGCTGCAATTGCTGCCCGCTCTTCTTCAATAGAAATCGCTTTGCCCAGCTTTAACTCAACATTTACAAATTCTGCACTGATGTAACCTGTGCCTTCTTCCATTTTAACTGCAACCCAGCCTTCTGGTGTTTCTGCTTCTGTATCTACTTTCGCTTTTCCGCCCTCTTCCAATACATCCAATATCTCTGTATCTTCTGAGGAAGATGCATTTTCTCTGACTCTCACACCGCCAGTAACTGCTGTAGCGTATGTGGTACCTACTTGATTTGCAAGAGCTTCTGCTTCCAATCCAGTTACACAGAACTCATTTTTCACATATCCTTCTACACTTCCAGAGCTGATTTTGGTCCATTCCTCTCCTTTTTCCAGGATATCTGCGGATGCTCCTTTATGAAGCTTACCTGCAAGTTCCGCCTCATCGGAGGGTTCTGTGCGGACATTCAAGAAATCTTCCACACTTGGTAACAGCTTGGAAGCCCATGGTGAAACCTCTTCACTTACAACTTCCACCAGCTCATCCTGCTGGCGTTTTGGTTCATCGGTATTGTCAGATTCTTCTGGGATTTCTTCCTGATTTTTAAGTTCCTCTGCCAACTCGTTCTCAGAAACCTCTTCTGTTTCTGGTTCCACAGTTTTCTCTGGCTCAGAACCTTCCTCTTGCTCTGGTTCCACCATCTCCTGTAACTTTGAGCCTTCCTCTTTTTCTGGCTCTACTGCTTCCTCTGACTTAGAGTTTTCTTCTACTTGTGGTTCTGCCTCAACAGCGTTCTTTGGGGTTTCAGAATCTTCTTTCAGCGCTTCAGCCAAAATCCCAATACTTCCTGTTTTCTTCTCAGAAGCATCTTCTGCCTTTACCTTTTCATTTATTTCCTGTATGTCTTCTGCTTTCTGTCCAGGCTCATTTTCTGTGATAGATGCTGCCACAATATCCTGCATCACTCGCACTTTTGTTGCAGTTTCTGTCGTATCACTTACTTCTGGCATTTCTGATAATAATTCTACTTCCCGGCTGTCTGGGCGCTGAGTTGTCGCATCTGTACCATACACAGAAGAAGCTGTTAGTGCTAGCAAGAAAGCTACAACCATTCCGCTTTCCATAACCTTCTTATCGAATTTCATATCAACCTCCTGAATTTTTGCTAAAATAACATTTCCATTTTTTAAGTTTGTATGTTATTTTATTCGTTTTTTGTTACAAATGTTACGAACTTGTTACACTATAGCAAAGAAATTGTAAATTGTCAAGGGAGATGTCTTAATTTTATTGTAATAGATATGGAATCATACCATAATATTTTTTATTTGTGTTCCTCCCACTTGCTGGGTTTTCAGATATTTATTGTACAATTTTTCCTATTTTTTTGCTTTTTATTGCAATAAAATAAGCAAACTGCTATAATATTACAATATGAAGTAAAAGGAGGATATTTCGTGAAACAAATAAATGCCCCATCTGCGGAGAAAAGAACCAAGCCCTCAGGCCGAATAAAGCTTTCCTCCATTAAAACAAAAGTTTTAGGTGTTCTTCTGTTTTCCATCATTGCAACTACTTTTCTTAGTATTTGCATAATCATTCCAAATGTAAAGAAGAATATCATAAACACTACTACAAGTTATATGTATGATATTACAAACTCTTATGGAAAGGTGTTAGATCAAAACTTGAGAAATTCTGTGATACATCTGCGCAAGAATCGTTTGGAGAAAACATTAAAGGATATTGGATTACAAAATATTAGCTCCAGCTACTTTTATGTATTAGGCACAGATGGAACGATTCTATATCATCCAGACAATCAGCTCATCGGACAAGCCACAGACGCCGCTCCACTTACAGAATTGGTGGAACAGTTGGCTGCTGGCAATATGCCAGAACCAGATGTTCTTCATTATCGTTATCACGGGGAAAACATTTATACCTCTTATTATGTAGCGGGAAAAGGAAAGGCTATCCTGTTGCTTGCTGTAGACGAAGACGAGATTCTAAAACCAGTTACGGATGTTGCCACCCGTGCCTTTGTTTCCTGTACCCTCCTTACCGTTTTACTCAGCATCATCGGCTACTTTATGATTGCCCGAATGACGCAGCCGATTATTACAATCTCACAAATTGTAGAAAAGTTTGCCAAAATGGATCTCACCAAAGATGCACGTCTGGAAAAAATCAGCAAACGGAAAGATGAAACAGGAGCTACAGGAGCTGCGCTTCTATCCCTACGGGAAGCATTGGCTGACATCATTTCTGATATCCAACAGCAAAGCGCACTACTTTTTAGCACCTCAGAATCCTTAGCCAACAGCGCTACCACAACTTTTGGAACTGTCCAGAATGTAGAACGAGCGGTCAATGAAATTGCGGCTGGTGCAACGAATCAGGCTGAAGAAACACAAAAAGCTAGCGATGACATTCTATTAATTGGAAATATGGTAGAAAACACCTCGTCTGAAGTTTCTTCTCTTCGCAGTCTTGCACAATCCATCAGAACTTCCAGTGACCATGCAAATACCACACTCCATGAACTGGATTCTGTAAACCAACGTGCCATTGATTCGATCAATATGATATACAAACAGACACATACAACCAATGAATCTGCCCTTAAGATCAAAGAAGCCACTTCTTTGATTTCCTCTATTGCCGATGAGACCAGCCTACTATCTTTGAATGCCTCCATAGAGGCTGCACGGGCAGGGGAAGCCGGACGCGGCTTTGCTGTTGTTGCCTCCCAGATACAAAAACTTGCAGAGCAATCCAATGAATCTGCCAGTCAGATCGACAATATTATCTATAATCTGCTGGAAGATTCTCAAAAGGCAGTTGCGACTATGGAATCTGTAAAAGAAATTATGACACAGCAAAATGAAAATGTAACAAAAACTGGTTCTACCTTTTCCCAGGTTCAGGGAGGCATCGTCGCTTCTGTTGCAAACGTTGATTCCATTGCTGACCGTACGAATCAGTTAAACAACGCACGTATTAATATTGTAGATGTTGTACAGAATCTTACCTCTATTGCAGAACAAAATGCAGCAAACACTCAGGAAACCTCTGCTGCCGTTATGGAAGTTGCAAACATTATGCATGGTATTTCCGAACATGCCGCCAAATTGCAGGATATTGCCTCTTCTCTGGAAACAAATATGAATGCTTTCCAACTATAATAGACATCCAATGATAAGCAGATTGTTTGTTTAAGTCACTTATCTGCGCAAATACGGCTCTTAACTCATTGCCCACAAGCATAAAAAGAACCTTTGGTCAATTCCAAAGGTCCTTTTTTTACATATTAAAATACATTTTTACAATCTCTTTAATAATTCTTCCCGTTCTGCTTCATATCCTGGCTTGCCAAGCAGCGCAAACATATTACGTTTGTAGCTCTCAACTCCTGGCTGGTTAAATGGATTTACACCTAACAGATATCCGCTTAACCCACAGGCAAATTCATAGAAATAGAATAATTCGCCAAGATAATATTCATTCTGCTCTGGGATATTTACCACCAAATTCGGTACATTTCCGTCTGTATGAGCAAGGATTGTCCCATTCATAGCATTCTTATTTACAAAATCCATATCTTTTCCAGCAAGATAATTCAGCCCATCCAAATCAACTGGCTCTTCATTGATTTTTACCGTATGACGTGATTTCTCAACACTCATAACCGTCTCAAACATAATTCTTGCGCCATCCTGAATAAACTGTCCCATAGAATGCAGGTCTGTGGTCAAATCTACTGCTGCAGGGAAGATTCCTTTTTGATCTTTTCCTTCACTTTCTCCATAAAGCTGCTTCCACCATTCTGAAACATAGTGAAGAGATGGCTCATAATTTGCCAGTACTTCGATGAATTTTCCTTTTCTCAACAGAATGTTGCGCACTGCTGCATACTGCATTGCATCATTTTCAGCAAACGGCTGATTCAATGCCATCTCACGTCCTGCTGCTGCACCTTCCATCAGCTTATCAATATCTGCTCCACTCACTGCAATCGGAAGCAATCCAACTGCTGTCAATACGGAAAAACGCCCGCCGACATCATCAGGTACCACAAAGGTCTCATAGCCCTCCTCGGTTGCAAGTCCTTTCAGCGCGCCTCTTGCTTTATCTGTAGTTGCATAAATTCTCTTTGCTGCACCTTCTTTTCCATATTTCTTCTCTAGTATTTCTTTGAATACACGGAATGCAATTGCTGGTTCTGTAGTAGTTCCTGATTTAGAAATAACATTTACTGAAAAATCACGATCTCCGATTACTTCTATCAGTTCAGCAAGATATGAGCTGCTAATACTGTTTCCTGCAAAATAAATCTCTGGCGTCTTACGAATTTCTTTGGATACAATATTGTAAAATCCATGTCTCAGAAATTCAACAGCAGCCCTGGCTCCCAGATAAGATCCACCAATTCCAATTACCACCAAAACTTCTGAATCACCCTGAATTCTTTCCGCTGCTTTTTTGATTCTTGCAAATTCTTCCTTATCATATTCCACCGGCAAATCCAGCCATCCCAGAAAATCATTGCCTGCTCCTGTTTTTGAAACTAACAGTTCCCTGGCATCCTCCACCAGCTTGGTCATATAGCCAACCTCTTCCTGGCTGACAAATCCTGAAGCTTTTCCATAATCAAATGTTACTTTTTCCATGATTCCACTCCTTTGTCTTTTATTGTTTTCCAAAAGAATTCCACTGTGGGCATTCTTCGCTCCACTTATGGAATATTGTAACAAATCTGTCCTACTTCGTCAAACGGAAAAAAGCTAATTAGGAAAAGTATTCCTGTAATACAGCATTCACCAATTTCTCGTCTTCCATCTTCTTATGTTCTTTGTCCAAACTTTCTTTCTTTTCCTCGTTTCGTTCACTATGTACCTGTGCACTTGCGAGCTTCTCTTCTTCCTCTTCTTCCTCTTCTTCCTCCCGCAGTATCACATCAAAATACGCCTGTATGTTCTCTGTAATATTTCGAAAGCCCTTATTGAGCTTTTTTATCTGCCTTAAAATCCCTATCAGCAGCAGCATTGCAATCAATCCAATAAGAATTACTGCCCCTTTTATAAGGATTTCTTGGTATTTTTGTAGAAAAAACATCCAGTTCTCCATAAAGCATGTCCCTCCTTTCCATAAATGCACAGACATATCTTTTACACCCACCTTTTCCAATGCATATAGAATCTGCCTGCCATCTTCCATTATAAATATTCTTCTTCATTCTGTGAAGTATCCAGAAAACTTTTTTCATCGCATATTCTCCTATGTTTCGACCCTTGTCCTCCCTTGACTTTTCTGAGGAACAGTATAAGATAAGAGTAGTGCAAATATCATAATATCCAGGAGGTCACCATGAAAAGAATCGTTTTAACAGGCGGAGGCACCGCCGGACATGTTACACCAAATATTGCCCTGCTGCCAAGGTTAAAAGAACTTGGCTATGACATACATTATATTGGTTCTTATAATGGAATAGAAAAGAAATTAATAGAACAATATGGAATTCCCTATTATGGAATTTCCTCCGGCAAGCTTCGCCGTTACTTCGACTGGAAAAATTTTTCCGACCCCTTCAAAGTCATCAAAGGCTATGGTCAGGCACGCTCTTTATTGAAAAAGCTGAAGCCGAATATTGTATTTTCTAAGGGAGGATTTGTATCTGTTCCGGTAGTTCTGGCGGCAAAACACCGAAAAATACCAGCAATCATACATGAATCGGACATTACCCCTGGTCTCGCCAATAAACTTGCGATTCCAAACGCTTATAAGGTTTGCTGCAACTTTCCTGAAACTCTAAAATATCTTCCTTCGGATAAGGCCGTTCTCACAGGCTCTCCCATCCGCCAGGAACTGCTGGCAGGCAATCGTCTCAATGGACTTACATACTGCCATTTCAAATCTGGAAAGCCCGTTATTATGGTAGTGGGAGGCAGCAGTGGTTCCCAATTTATCAATGAGGTTGTGCGCAGCCTGCTTCCAGACCTTTTAAAAGATTATCAAGTACTCCATCTCTGTGGAAAAGGTAATCTGGACAATTCTCTCAACAACACAGAAGGATATGCCCAATTTGAATACGCAAACAAGGAATTGAGCGATATGTTTGCCCTGGCAGATATTGTAATTTCCAGAGCTGGCGCCAATGCCATATGTGAGCTTCTCGCTTTACGCAAACCTAATATCCTCATTCCCCTTTCTGCTAACGCCAGCCGTGGGGATCAGATTCTAAATGCCCGCTCCTTTGAACGCCAGGGCTTTAGTATGGTCATTGAAGAGGAACAGCTAGATCATGTGGTTTTACAAAATGCGATTCAGACACTTTTCCAAAACCGCAGTCAATATATCAATGCCATGGAAAAAAGTGAACAGATGAATTCCGTAGAAACCGTAATTCAACTTTTTGATGAGATTTGTTCCTAATAGACACTTTGCGCACTGAACACGGTCGCTTTAGCGACAGATTTCATATCCTCCTGCCATGTCTGAAAAACAATATTTCAGACATGGCAGAATCATTCCCAGCAAACAGGCGGCATCACTGGAAAAGTTTTTGACAGATATCATCTAATTCTTCTTGGGATAACTCTAAATGATCCCAACACATTTTTTCCTGGTTCCCATCTCCTTCATATCTGGGAATCAAATGCACATGAAAATGAAATACTGTCTGTCCAGCAGTTTTTCCATTATTTTGGATAATATTAAACCCATCACACTTCAATATTTCTGTCATATGTTTGGCAAGTCGTTTGGCTAAAACCATAGCAGCCGCCGCTATATCCTCCGGCAATTCATAAATATTTTCATAATGTTCTTTCACAATAACCAGGGCATGTCCCTTCGTAGCTGGATTAATATCCAAAATCACACGAAATTTTTCATCCTCATAAATCGTCTTAGAAGGGATTTCTCCTGCTGCAATCTTACAAAAAATACAATCTGACTCTCTCATTTCAAACCTCCTTAGTATTAACTAAAAATAAATATCTGATCCAACATTTTCAACGTCTTAAAATTGCCTTTCGCTGTCATTTCTCCTGTCATGAAAGCTCTTTGGAAACTCATTCTTCCCTGAACAATATTATCCATAACACTGGTATTGAGCTTTGTGTAAACATCAATCTTTTCCCCTTGTCCATAATGCACCTGAAGTTCATCATTGTTCACTTCAATGGTCAAAGGCTTCTTCTTCCCATCAATCATAAACAGATACGTAGCTGAAAAATCTTCCTGGGGTACAAAATGGGCTTCCAGCTCTATCAGATACGCCATTTCCTCACTTTCTTCACTCTGTCCCAGCATATCCTTAAACATGCTGCTCAACTCCTCAATATCTTCCTTCTGTTTCTTCACATACACATCATCCGACACGTATTTTGATAACTGTTCACTCTCCTGCGGTGTAAGCTCTAACTGCTGAGGCCTCAAAACAGATTGCTTTACCGCCTGGTTACTGTTGGGAAGACTCTTTAACTTTTGTGAAATCGTGCGATAAAGATTTTCTGCTTTTTTCTCAATCAGCACTGTATAATCCCGATTCATCTCAAAGGAAATCAAATCCTCAACATAACCGCACAAACCGTTACATGGAAGCCCGCCTAATATTTCCCATGCTCCTGCAAGGGTGATTTCTCCTTCCCGTTCGCCATATGTAGTGGACATTACCACTGGCTGCATATAGGTAGCTGCAATCTTCTCCTTATCTCCATACAACCAACAAGCATCTAAAAATTGCTGCATATAACCACCAATTCCCAGCCATTCCACAGTTGTTGCCAAAATAATACCATCGGCATCTTTAATCGTCTGAGGTAATGTAGAAATGCTGTTCTTGTGCTCATAAATATTATAACGTTCCACTGTTACGCGAAGCTCTACCAATACTTCCTGCATTTTATCAATAACGTATAAGGTTGGATCATCCAGTAATCCCCGTCCTCCATAATAAATATTTACTTTCATAACTAACGCCTCCAAATTTATCAATGTCTTTAGTATATAAATTTTTAACTGCAAAGTCAACCACCCAGCATTTTCAACGACTGTTACCTTTTACCACTGAAGCTTGTTTTCTTTTCATTTGTATATGACGCTTGATTACTGGAAACTGCTGAATCTTTGTTATCATTGACAAAAAATATATGGCAAGTTATATTTAACATAAGAAACTTAACATTGATAACCGTTTTCTATACGTTTTGCCTATTGGCACTGTAAGGAGAGTGATATTTTGAGGAAAATAAGAAGACGCCTTTTCTCTTTTTTTGTTACAGCAATGGTAGCCATGTCATTTCTTCCCATAGATGTACTGGCTACAGAATGGAAAATCAGCGCCACCTTTGTAATGTGTGCAAACGGTGGGGAGTTTTCAGATGGATCAGAGCGGTATTTCCAAACCAGGGAGACCACAGCCTCCACAGGAGGTCTCAATTACGTTTCCATTAACATTACATCCAGCAAAGCGCCTGTAAAAACCGGCCATATTTTTAAAGGATGGGCTGGCACATATAATGATGACCCAACACAAGGGGCATCATCCACTTTGTATGGATTGTCTGTCTCTTATAAAAGTGGACAAGCTGCCTACTTAAATAACAAGGAAACTGCCTACCTGGTGGCAGTGTGGGAAAAAGAGCAATGGGATGTGGTCTACCATTACAATGATCAATCCACCAACTCCCGAACAGAAAAAAAATCATATGGTACAAATTATACCATCCGAAAGGAAATTCCAAGCAGGGACGGATACGATTTCCTTGGATGGGATACAGATGCGGCTGCAGATACAGTTGTCTGGAAGGGTGGGGACGTCTACCAAGTCAATGCCCCTCTAACCCTATATGCGGTCTGGAAGCCCCACACATATACGATTACTTACAAGGAAAATGGAGGTACTGGCGGCCCGCAGCCTCAAACCAAGACTCACGGGGAAGAGTTAACAGTTTCTTCCATAACGCCTGTGAGGGAAGGATATACATTTCTTGGCTGGTCCCAAGAGGAACATGCGGTAAAGAATACATCCTTATCCTAAGAAAATAGAAATTCCTCTGCTGCAAACTGAATGTAATCTCCCTTACACAATTTCTTTTTCTGGTGATACTCCACAGGTTCCCCGTTCAAATAAGTCCCATTGGTAGAGTTCAAATCCTCCAGATAATATATCCCCTCCTGTCTGCTGATTCTCGCATGCAACCTGCTGATCCCTTCTGCCTCAATAATCCCATTCGCCTGCTGTCTGTTTTTTCCCAGCAAAAACGTTTCTCCCTCTACCCAAATATCCTCACAGTTATGCATTCCTTGATATATTAATTTCCCTTTCAGTTCCTGACTGCACACTCCAAGAATTTCCGTTGGGTGTATTGGTTCTTTTCCTGTTGTGAATTCCTCTTTTTCTTCTGTGAATTCCTCCTTTTCCGCCACCTTTTTTTTGGGTATTTCAGTCAAATGTCTCTTTCTTAAAAATTTCTTTTTCAAAACCTTTTCCTTTAAGCTATTTTCTTTTACACTATTTTCTTTCTTATTCTCTTCTTCCAAATTCTTTTCTCTGAAATTTGATAAAAACTCAAAAATCCAAGGGGCCTTTTTTAGACAGTATTTGCTGAAATCAAAATACTTCTTTTCTTCCTCTACGTCTCCATAACTAATCTCTTCTAACTCTGTATCTATTGTTTTTATTATTTCTTTTTCTGGTTGATCCTCCTTTTCTTTTTTGATAACACTTTGCAAGATTCCCTGTATATCAGCGTTTTTTACCATACATCTTTGATAAACCTGATATCCTAGTTCTGTTGCCGCCGAATCCTGATGATCTATCTTTCTAAGTATTTGTTCCATATAATGCTCAAATGCTTCTGGAAGATTTTGGTTCCAAAAAGGAAGGTATGTAAAATATAAACCTTCATTCTCCAGATTTATATAAATATATTCTGACGCAAGGCAAATCCCGTTTTCTCGCAGCAAATACTCTGGCAGCACAAAACACAATTCCCGAATCGTATACAAGAGGTTCCACAATATTCCGTAATCCATCTTTTTACCAGACAAATAGTCTTCTAATTGCTGCTTCCCACTGATATCATACCAATACTGTTTTCTTCCTTCTGTCACAATTATTTCCATTCTTAGTAAATACGGCACCCGAACATTCTTTAGCATATGCAGCTCATACGCTTCCTTATCTTCTTCCTGTTCCTGAATACACATATAGCTTTTATGCAGATTCCTTCTGTACGTTACTTCCATATTTTCTCTATTCCTTTCTAACGTATCAACCATGTGATAATTGCGAAGCTTATAAAATATCAATTTAATGTGCAAGAAACAATTCCAATTTACGAAATCTGTCTGCTGGATTAAATTCTTCCCACATTTCCTGCTTTTTTACGGTCTCTATCACTTCCTCATACAGTTCCAATCCTTGATTCAAAACCAATAAAATACAAAGCAGGACCAACGGAATTACAAAAGCCGCTTCCACAGTAAGACTCCCCCTAACCTTCCAGTCCTTCATATCTGCCACCCAGCCAACATAGTTAAATAAGCTGCCAGCAAAAATGGAACAAATGCAATTTCTTCCTTTCCCTTTTTCTTACCCAATACAACCATCCCCAGTGACCAACAGGCTGCCAGCAACAATCCTGTAAAAAGCAGTTCCAAATTTCCCATTCCACCCAAGTACACTCCCGTTACTACTAAGAGAATTCCATCTCCCAAGCCTATCCTTCCTCGTGTACACCAGCTTGCAAACATCATTGCCACACCCAACATAATTCCCCACAATATACTGTAAATGGAGCATACTGGACGAAACAGATGAAACAGCACCCCACCAATCCCGAACAACAGAATATAAATAACCGTCAGTTTCTTCTTTCTAATATCCTCCCAGCTACACAAACTCAGCAACCCTAACAATACATACTTCTGCATACTATCTCCCTTCCTATCCAAAGCCAGGACTTTTTATTCCCTAAGTACTCTCTTTATTTCTGTTTACTACTACCCTCCACATCTAGAGCAGGGTTTTTTATTTTTCACATTTTTTCTTAATATCATATATATTGTTCTTTTCAAACCACTGCAATTGATCTCCCTGTGGTAACAGGAACCAGTATTCGTAATGTATACCACTGTTCCTGTTTTCTTTTCTCCCACGCAATGTCCACAGGAATCATAACTCTTTTCTTTTGCTTTTTTTATGGATACTGTTTGAATGGAAAGTTTTAAATGCGTACAGTCTCGACTCACATGAAATACACTTTCATTGGGAGTAATATAAACCCATTCTCCCTCTTGGCTTTCAGCAGTGATTTCCTGTTTTCCCTTCCATCGATGCATTCTGCACCCATCTGACAGCTCCATATTTTTTCTTCCAAAAAACTGCAATGGAAACGGAATGCAATAGGTAACCAGCATATCAATATCATCAGACCCCACCCTGGTTCCTTTCCAGGAAAACCCTGCAATTCCATGCTGTATTTGGGAGATGGGACACTTCTGTTTTACCAGTTCCTTATAAAAGGCTGCTTTCGTCAAATTTTCTGCCTGTTTTTCAGAAACTGTACTCATCAAAGAAACCTCCGCCACTGCCTGATCCAAAGAGTTTCCTACGATATACTGCACCTGCATCATTCGAAATAAATATAAAATCATTATCATTGCAAAAAGAAATACTGGAAGCGCCAAAGCCGCCTCTACCGTCAAACTTCCTGGAAGGAAGGGATGGAAAAGTGCCTTTGGCGGGAAACATATCCCATAACTTTTTTCTTTGCAATTATAATGTCTGAGAGAGAACTTTTCGCTTTCCTTTCTTGTTATCAAAGGCACTTTTCCATCTCCTCCTTCCAGAACCATGTTCCACACAAAGCATATGCAGATGATAATTTCTTCCCGTTATTGACAAGAATAATAAAATTGCCTTCTGCTGTGAAACTCATACCCTCCATCTTTTATGTTTACACCAGGCACAAAGGCCAAAAACAAAGAATTTGCTCCATATAGAGCCTTGGCCTCTATTCCTTGTATCAAATGATCCATGGAAAAATGCTCCTCTCCAGAAACCATTCTCGTATTTTTTTCCATAATATCCATGGCTCGATATGCCAGCCTTTCTTGTTTTACCGTAAGCAACAAAATTTGTAGATATTCCCGATATGTCAATCCTCTGTCATCTTTTGGTTTCTCTGTTTTCTCTTCTAAGGCTTTCTTTCCAGAGAATATATCGCTTTTCCATTCTGATACAGTCTTCACCAATGGAACCTTACCACCTGCCAACAGACACCGCACATCCAAAACACTCTCTATATAGCTCCATGCCAGCAGTATCCCTATCTGTACCGCCTGTATCAGAGGAGCAATGCCAGTAAACCCTACTGCTGTTATAGCCATTTCCAATGCCAAGGCCTGCTTTTTACTATCCTGCATAATCGTTGTAAAGTTCCCTGCTTCTCGAAGCAGCAAAAGCTCTTTTACGGTCCGCTCCAAATTCTCCTGATCGCTTGACTTTCCACCAATACAATATTCCAGCTCATAATCCAGGGCATGTGTCTTGCTTCCCCCTTCTCCCGCCCCATTCTGGCAGGAAAAATAATAGTTTAAGTATTGGATAAACCACAATTTGTCTAACACTTCTTTTTTTAATCCAGTAAGATTACCAACCTCCTTTTTCCGTTCCTTGAGATTATCTTCATTAGAAACTGTCTTACTAGAAATCTGAGACGGATTTTCCACAACCATTGCCAGGATAGGAGAGCTTTTCCACATATTGACAACATCCATAGGATTTTCTGGCAACTCTTTTTCGGTCTGGACAGAACCTGTTTCCTCCTGTTTCCATTCGCTGTCTTGCTTTTCTTTTACTACTTCTTTTTGGCTTTCCCCCTGTGCTTCTATTGCTTCTGCTGATGCTGCTGCATCCTTGGCCAGATTCCATTTTTCCTGGTTTTTCTTTCTATCATTGATCAATTCTTTTCCCTTTCTGGTTTGCTCACTGATTTCTTCTAGTATATCTGCCCCAATTTGTTCTTTTGCTGCTTTACATGCCTGTGCCTGGAATACCGTCCCTTTTTCATCCGTCGCCAACAAGTATCCGCTGATTTCCATATCCTTTAAGGCCATCTGATAAAAACTTACGCCTCTTTGTTCCAATGCATCTTCCTCCATCATGCGTCCTTCCAGCATGGGCACATCAAATCTGCCCTCTTCATTACTTCCATCTAAGAACAGCAAACCATAATTTTCCCAAAGAGGTAGATGATACCATCCAAATGTGGATTCCAGTCTAAGCTGTAAATTGCGCTTGGCAAGAGCTGCAAGTCCTTCTATTCTAGAAGCCTCCAGTAAGGAAAAAAGCAAGGAAAAAATAAGGGTCAAAACCAACGCCAAAAATAAAGTAATATTACCAGATTGTTTCTCTATTCCAAACTCAAATTTTTTTCGCATTCCTCGTTACCTTTTTCAATACTGTCGTAACCAGCTCTGTAATCTGCGTTTTAAACAATGCCACCAGACTGATTAAAACAACTACAATTAAAATCACCTCTACAACTCCCATTCCATCTTCTTCCTGCAAAAATCTTTGAAATTCCTTCATATCGTATCCTCCTACTTAAGACCTTTCTAAACATTAATTGATAACCCTGCCGGAACCACCAGAATAACCAGAACAATCACAAGCATCATTCCCATAGGAAGCAGAAGTTTTGTACTTGCCTCCTCTCCAGCTTTTCTAGCCTGTGCCTTCCTTTGCTCAAAAGCTTCCCACGCCTCCTCTTCCAGCAGTCTCTGCATTCCTTTTGCACCTCTGCGGATATTCTGAACAATTAAAGATGATAATTTACGGTAAACACTGATTTCACATCGTTCCCCAAAATTCTCAAATGCTTGCAATTCTCCTACTCCTTCCTGAATTTCATGGATTGTTGTTACCATTTGATCATATGCTTCACGACTTTCCATTTCTTGATTCTCTCTTCGTTTCTGGTAACTGGCAGCGATCTTTTCCCATGCATATGTTAGATTCATACCTGCCCCCAATAACAAGGACAATGTACTGACAATTTCCGGATAATCCAGCAGCATCTGCCTATGACGCTTCCTTTCCTTGTTCTTTTCCCTCTCTTTTTCTGCCAGGATAATTCCTGCTGCACCTGCCGCCCCAAGAAATAAGCCAACTAAGCTTCTATTTTCTTTTTGCTCATCCCAGCTTATTTTTCTCCCTTCCAATTCTTCTGGAAGTTCCACAGATTCCTTTCCCATTTTTCTGTTTTCCTGAATCAATGCTCCCTTTAATTTATCTGCAAATAACTCTTGCTCTGTCTTTTTTCTCGGTACTGCCCGAACAAAAAATGTATACAGACATCTTTCTTCCTGACAGCTCAATTCTGCTGTTACTTCTACCAGAACGGGCTCCTTAAGGTCCTTCACAAAATTACCTTCGGCATCAAATACCTCATAATCAGAAAACCCATATTCTGCTTCTACCGCCCCTTCCTGCAAAACTTCTGGCAAATATAAAGACTGCTCCACCTGTTCCAGAGAATCATTCTCACCCAAAATCAATAGCTCCAACTCCTGCTTCGCTTTTTCCAAATACTCCTTTTTCTGATTTTCTGTTAATCTCTTCTCCTCAATCTGAATTCTCATGGGATATTGCTCTAAGATACCCTCTGCATTTACTAGATAGTCCTTCTCTTCCTGTCCCTGCCCTGGCGGATTCCTTAGAATTTTCCTCTGGTTCTTAGAATTCTCATCTACCTGCCACAGAAGAAAAGCCAGGAAAAAGCCTGTTCCCAGAATTAAAACTGCTTCATAGATACTTTTTCGAAATCCTTTCTTTTTCAAATACCATGCAATGAGACTGCAAAAAAATGCGCCCCCTAAATATCCGTACATAAATCTTTCCTCCTAGACCTGAATGTCTACAATTTTTTCTCCAATTCTCATGGCGCATCCATACACAACAAGAGAAATTGTCATAACTCCTGCACCAAACCAATTTCCATACAAGGGCTCTAAAAATTCTGGCGAGGTAATACCCACATAAAATAAAATTCCAACAGGCACCAGATTCATAATATTCATTTCCATCCTCTTTGCTGCAATCACCACTTCGATTTCACGTTTAACCTCTGCCTTTTGACTTATCTTATCCACGGTATTTTGAAATATTTTCATATAATCCCCACCGCTTCGTTTGGCAAACCCAAATACCTGGGAGAAGTTTCTTATTTCTTCTATCCCGCTGCGCTCTGCCAAATCTTCCAGCAAAGATTCCAATGCTATATTCCATTCTGCCTGATGATTAATATAGGCAAATTCCTTGGCCATAATTGTTTTCTCACCATATAACCTTACAAATTCCTCCCTGGCACATACAAATGCATTCTCCATAGCATACCCTGCTTTCAGCGCCGTTGCTGCCATCTGAAGCATTTCCTTAAATTGAGTGAGCATCTCATTGTTTCTCTTTCGAAAGAAATAGCTTCCAACTGCTTTCTTTACCGGAAGATAAAGAAATACTGCTCCTATTACAACATATCTGTTCCGGTAAAACAGCCAGGCTATCACTCCTGCAAAGCTCACCGCAATTGCCAAAGACAATAGCTTTTCTGTCCAGTTCAATCTATATTCTTTATAATTCTGCAAATCCTCCCTCCATTCCAATTCCTGCATAATAGAGCTTTCCTTGATGAATTAAATCTCCCTTTTTCTCCCAGCTTCCCACAATCTTTCCATTTTCTTCTCCAATTTCTACAAATTCGTAAAGAGGGTTCAGACGAATTTCCCCCTGCACAAGCCCGTCCAGTTCCATAATGGACAATATGCGTCTGCTTTTGTCCCGCAATCTGCCCAGATGCACCAAAATATCCATCCCTGCTGCAATCTGTGCACGAATTGCCAACAATGGGAGCTCCATTCCCATAAGCACCATGGTTTCCATTCTGCTTATCATATCCTGACAGCTATTGGCATGTCCTGTACTTAGGGAGCCGTCATGCCCTGTATTCATCGCCTGAAGCATATCCAAACACTCTGCTCCCCGGATCTCTCCTACAATAATTCGATCTGGACGCATGCGTAATGCAGTACGGATTAGATCCCTTATGGTAATGGCAAGGGTTCCCTCTGCTCCTGCCGTTCTAGTTTCCAGACGAACCAGGTTATCAATCCCCTGAAGCTGAAGTTCAGCAGAATCTTCAATTGTTATGACACGTTCTGTTTTGGGAATAAATTCAGAAAGGGCATTTAGAAATGTTGTTTTTCCTGACCCGGTTCCCCCGGAAATAAATATATTGTAACCAGCTTTCACCAGTTGTTCCAGAAATTTTGCACATTCCTGGCTAATAGAACCATTTTCTATCAATTGTCTCATAAGAATTGGATGTTTGGGAAACTTACGGATAGACACTACTGGTCCATCCAGTGCCACAGGAGGCAAAACCACATTCACCCTGGAACCATCCTCCAGCCTGGTATCTGCAATCGGTTCTGCTTCATTTACCATGCGATTGTGGCTCCCAACCATCTGCTGAATAATGTCTTCTAGCTTTTCTCTGGATGAAAAACATTTCTTCCAGGCGGCCACTTCCCCTGCCTTTTCATAGAAAATGTGAGCAGCCCCATTAACCATGATTTCTGTAATATCATCCTCATCCAAAAGTTCCTGTAATACATCCAGCTTCCGCAGAGAATGAAACACCTGCATCCTAAGCTCCTTCCGCCAGTTCAAGGGTATCATCCGCTCCCTTGCCTCTCTGCATATCTCTTCGTCAATAACTGCTAAAATTTCCTCATCCTCATGTTCCCTGCTCATGTCAAGCTGGCTTAACACGCGTTTCCTGATCTGTTCCAATTTGTACCCCCACTAATTGTCGTATGTAATCTCCCAGTTCTCCCCAAATCCATTGTTGCATTTTTAACTGTCCGCTGCCGTTTTCTGTGATCATACAGGGCAATGACAAATATGATAATTTTTCTTCTAATTCCTGGTTCCCCTGTCTTGCCACCATCTCTTTAAAATGATCCAGAAAATATTCCTGCAATCCCATTCTGCCCTTTAGCACATATACCTTGCCACACATTCCAAATAGCTCCAAAAATCCCGGAATCATCATGCCAAAATCGAGAATCACAATATCATAACCACTTTTTTCTATCAATAGCCGAAAAAAACGAACATAGTCTTCCTTGGATATCTGCCCCAGACAGATACCATCCCATGCAGGAGGAATATAATCAAATCCCTCGATGGAATACACTGCACTCTTAATACAATCTGAAATACATCCTTCTCCTGTCAAACATAAATACATCACATCTAGTAAATCCCTCTGATAATCTTCCTTAAGCCATACAGAAAATCCCGCACATTCATTGAGATTCACATAGATTACCCTCTCTTTTTGATTCAAAACCTGTGCAAGGGTTAAAGCAAAAGGCGTCTGCCATATACTGTGTCCTGGAGAATAAATGCCAATTACCTCACATTCAGAAACGGATATTTCCTGCTCCTCCTTCCTATATTTCTGACAAAATGCAAAAATTTCTCTTACAATTCCTGAAGCTGCCTGATATTTGTGAATCCTTGGAATCATCACTGTTGATTCTGGAAAGCTTTCTCTCTCTACAGAATCATAGAGATATATCCATAATGTGTCTCCAGAATCTTGGAAAATCTGACTGCCTTTCGACATCGCCTCCAGAACCTGCTGAATAATCCGGGCATCTTCCCAAAATCCAGTTCCCAGAAGAACTACATCCACCTTTTTTGTTTTCTGAAATTCCAGAAAACCTTCCGGTGTAGAAAAACTGTATCCCAAGCTCTGCCTTCCATGCTCTAAGGTAATCCACTCCCCTAGTTTACTGCTGTATGCTGCATTAGTATCACAGACAGCAATTGAAATTTTTCTCAATAAGCCACCTCCAAAACGATTAGATATCCAATTAATATTGCAATTGAAAAATGAATGATATGTTGCTTTCCCTGAGGCTCCTTTGGATACTCAGGTAATTGAAATGTTGTCATTATCTGATGGATATATTTCCCAAAAATGCATAGACGTGAAACCAGATTACGATGATACAGCAATTTTCCAAAAGACATTCCTGCTGCCACCCAAAAAGATATTATGATTGTTACAATCAGCACATGTAAATCCCAGATACCACCAACTACGGAAAATAATTTGATGTCGCCTGCTCCAAGAGCACGCATAAGAAATAACAGATAACATAAGATTACCGGTAAAGAAACGTTTATAAGAAAAACGCCTGCTCCTCTCCATCCAAGCCCTACAACCTGAAAGAAAAATCCTGCTGCTAATCCGCTTAAAATCAGCCGGTTACTGATTCTACCGCTTCGTATATCCATCCCAACTGCCAGACTTAATAACAGTAGAGTGAATACTATTTTTACCTCCCCAATTCATCACCTCTCTCTATGCCTGTATGTACCACTGCCACAGCAAGTGATTTCTTAAGATTATAAAGGAAGTTCTTTTTCCTGTAAAGTAGATAAAAGCAATTTTTTCATTTTTGTAACTATTTTACAATAACCGATAGAATAAAATCGCATAAATAAGCACAAACCCGCTGATTCCAAGGCTTCCCACTGTCAAAACAGTCACAGGATTCACCCCAGGAGCCATTGTAATCCCCTGATTTTTCAGGATTTCATTGACAATACAAATCCCTACCACCCCCGCAAAGCTGCGAAGCACAAAAGTAGTTAACACCTCTGCCTTCTGTTTCATGGCTCCCAGAAACAATATCAGCACACAGATTACTGCAATCGCTGCAACTCCATAATAGCTCTCCATACATTTCTCCCTTCATCTGCCAGACCTTTTGGTAATTGCGAAACTTCCAAATGATATCATTATTTATGCGCAATGGATGTAAGATATGGGTTTCACAATTGTCTATATTAAATATATACTTTTTTGGAAAAATTTATGACTTTTTCGTATAGAGCTGGAATTTTCTGCTTATACTTTAAGTAAGGAATAGCCCCACCGAGAACCGTTGGGAAAAGGAAAGGGATGCATATGTTTCAAATTACAAAAAAGCAAATCACTCACAGCACTGCTTACTCTTTACTTTTAGATGACCTTGAAAAAGCGAAATATGACCTGGCTCTTGCCTATGATAATTTTGAGAATGCCATGGAACCGGATTTAATCGACTGTTGTATCTATCAGGTAAACGCTCTGCAAATGCGTTATAAATTCTTACTGACCAAAGCAAAACAGTTCAGCGAGGATTCTTACGCGAAGAATCCTCTTGAACTTTCAGAACCCTGAAGGGTTTCTGTTAAACTTCCTTTTTGATAAGTCATTCCAGCAACTACCTGCTGAGTATGCTGCATCAAAGGCTCTGAAGAATCTTGCTTTGCTGCTTCCACAAAGCCATCGTAAAGATTCTTCAGGACTTTTTTTGCATCGTGGATATAATCTGCTGTATTTTTGCAAACAGCGAAAGCTAAAAGCTTATTTACAAACTGATACAACGGATAAAGCTCACTGGCGATTGGATAAGTAAAATCCAAATCCTCCTTCAGCCTTTGCACCACCTGCTCTGCTTTTCCCACCGCGCTGCGAAACTCCTCATAGCTTTCTTTTTCCTGGGCTTCTAATGCTTCATCTAAATAAGACATAAGGATATCATACATAATTACAATCATTTCCCCACGGTTGCAGCAACTTAACCGACGGGTAAATTCTTGTTTTTTTTCCTGGGTCATCTAGGATTCCTCCTACTGTAATAACTGCAATACCTGCTGAGGAAGGTCGTTTGCCTGGGCAAGCACAGAGGTTGCCGCCTGTGTCAGCACATTGTATTTGGTATATTCTGTCATTTCCTCTGCCATATCTACATCTTCAATTCTTGACAACGCCTGGGTCATATTCAGTTCTGTTCCATCCAGACTGCTAACTGCATAATCCAATCTGTTCTGATATGCTCCGATGCTGGAACGAACCTCACTTACTTTGGCAATTGCACCATCAAAGCTGGTAATGGCCCGGTCAGCTCCTGTTACGGTACATACATTGACTTTATCAATGTAAAGGGTCCTGGAAGAAACTTCCGGAATCCGAACATCTACCGTCTGGTTTTCATTTGCTCCAATCTGAAGGGTCATCGTTCCAATATCAGTAACCTCTAACTCCACATCAGAACCTGGTGTTATCATCTCTGGGATTACTTCAAATTTCATTTCAAATCCATTCCGGTCAGAAATAGTTACATAATTTCCATCTGTCAATACTGTAGCTTGAGTACCAAAACCAGAATCAAAGGTTGCGGTTGAAGTAGGAATTGTGACATCCACATCTTTTCCAATTTCCGTCACATCTGTAGCAATTCCCAGAAAAGCTGCAAGATCTTGATCATCACATTGAATATTCATCTCTGTAGAGCTTCCATATTCATCAGATACAAATACCAAAAAACCGCCAGTTGCTAAATCAGAAGGAATATAGCCGCCATCCTCTGGTTTACCGCCAGTAAGACTTGGATCATCTACAACCAACAGATTCACTTCTCCCCGTTCTGCGCCTTCCCGCAGCTTATTATACACCTCCTCAAAGGTTTCTCCCTCTGAGATTTCAACCTCTATTCCATTAATAGCAACGGTTCCATTTACTCCTGCTGGCACAGTATCTGTTCCTACACGAGCTGCCCCTCCTTCGTATTTTGCCAAAGAAGCATCCTCATTCACCGTTACCGTATACTTATTAGCTGTAACAGAATCAGAAATATCTATTCTGGTAACTCCTCGGGTATTAGGATATACCCGCTGATCCAAAGTCCCATCCAGCAAATGTTTCGTATTAAATTCGGTATCCTTGGAAATTCGGTCAATTTCATCCCGCAAAGATGAAATCTCTGCCTGAATTGCTTCCAAATCGTCTGGCATGTTGGTCTCATTGGCTGCCTGTACGGAAAGCTCACGCATTCTTTGCAGCATAGCATGTACTTCAGTCAGCGCACCGTCTGCAGTGTCCAGTACTGAAACCCCATCGGAAGCATTTCTGGACGCCTGACCTAAACCTTTAATCTGAGCTTTCATTTTCGTTGCAATTGCCATTCCTGCCGCATCATCCGACGCCCGGTTAATACGCAGCCCTGTAGACAACCGTTCAATAGAAACAGATAAACTTTTATCTGAGTCCAATAATCTTTTGTTTGCAATCATTGCCGACATATTGTGATTGATTTTCATTTTTTACACCTCTTCTGCTTTCTGCATATTCTGCCCTGTTTGTTTTACCTCTTCCAAAAATGCCTTGGCAACGCCGTATAACGTCCTTGTCTGTACCTGGCGCGTATCTTGTGTCTGATCCATCTGTCCTGTTTCTTTCTCTCCAAAGGAAAAACGGGAAAGCTCCAGATTATCACTGCATATCATATCCATATTCCATGCATACTCCGAATCTGGGCTTACATGTTCCTGTATCTTGGCCTCCTTGTTCTTTAATTCCTCTATGGTTTGTGGGGAATCCGAAATCACATAGCCCTTCACAGCCCCATGCTGCACCTGAAAACTTGCTGCCACTTTCCCCAGTACAGGTGACTCAAACATAATATCCACTCTTCCCTGTTCTTCTTTTCCACGGACAATCTTAAGCTGTACATTTGTAAGCTCATCCGCTACTAATACCGGAATTGCATAGTTTTCTTCTTTTGCCATCCGGGTTCCCAATTCAATCTGCTGCTTCATAATTCGCATATCACGGATGTCTGAGCTTCCTACCGGTTCAGACTCAATCATGCTCTTCATAACATTTTCCGCCACATCTGCCAATTTCTTCTGGGCCTTGGCCATCTCTTCCGGGGTCTTAACCGCTTCTGCGAAATCTTCAAGAATGCCTGCTTTTATTTCCTCAAAATCCACTTCTTTTTCCAGATTTTTATGGTCAAACAGCGACTTAAATAAACCGTTTCTATGATTCATCATCTGATTTGCCGCCATAATATTATAAGCAGTCACAGGCATATCATATCCATTCAGCAATTGAATGACCTGGGCCTCTGCTTCCTTTGCTCCTGCAAACTCCTGCAGCTGCTCTCGGTAATAGGCTTCTTCTGTTTGTGTATCCTCTGGCGCCTGCTTCAACTGCCACAATAATTCTTCCGGCGTCAGTTCTTCCAACAATTTATCTGTTCCATTCGATGCGCTTTGCTGTAAACCTTCTGGGGTAACCATTTCAAAGGCTTCCTTGGCGCAATCTGTCTGATAGGCTGCCTCTATCTGCTGAGAAATACTAAGCTCCTGACCCTGAACGGCATCCACTCCGCCAAAATTCTCATCCACCGTCACATTAATTCCAGAATTCCGGTTGGTTCGCACCGCTGTCAGCAGATTCTTCATGGAAAGCTCTGCACCTTGATTCACCAACGCTCCGATTACCGCCCCATCCGTCTTATCAATCTGATTCAGCAAACGGTAAATTCCAATATAGCTGTCACGCTCCTGGGAAGTAATTTCCTGATGCTGCTCTAGTTTCCATAAATATTTGCTAAACTTTTCCTCTCCAGCATCTTCCATATTGTTTTTGATTTCCTGAGCTTTGCTATTTAGCTGCTCTACATTCAGTTCCAAGGGATTGATTCCTTCCCGTATCATCTCCATTACTACCGAAGGCGTCAGATTTTGAAACATATTCTGAACCTTCTGGTCTGCCCCTTTTATACTGGCTATGGATTCTGGGTTAATTTCCATCTGGTTATAGGCCAAAATACGTACAGCCCTTCGATTTGGTTCTGTCGCCTCAAGCTCCAAATCCTTTAAAATATCATCTACATTTTGAAATGCTTTCCTAATAGAATCTCCCATATCTGCCCGGGGAGCTGTTCGCAGAGCTTCATATGCTTCTCCTGCCCGTTCCAGCTCCGCCTTCTTAGAAACCCCGGTTTCATGCATTGTATTGATATTGTCTGCATCTGTTCGGATATTGCCTAGCAAATAAGCAGGCGCTCCTGCCAGCTCCTGAGTCTTTCCAATGGTTTCGGCAAAGACCGCTGAATTTTCCTCTGTTGCTTCTATTCCATTCTGAGACAGCAGGCTTTTATAGTACTCCTCCTCCAGAGATTTTAACTGTGCTACCAGCTCCTCCAAAGGCTTTGTTTCAATGGCAATTCCTCGTTTTAACAGCGCATAATTGGCCTGTGCTGTCATAATCAGCCTAGTCTCCTCCAACTGCCGCTTTGCAGTAAGAAAATCCATATCCTCAGCAGCATAACTGGGTATCTGCTGATTAGAGGAAGACGCCTGGGACTTCTCATTCTTTGCTGCATTCTGCGCCGCTTCAAGATTCTCGATGGTAACTGGCAGTCCCTTTTCTACAATACTCCAAACATCTGCATCTGTTGCCTGGCTGACAGTCTGTACTGCCTCCTCTGCCCGGTCTATATTGCTATAGCCTTCCAAAACTATTGCATCCCTGGGACGCTTTCCGTCTGCAATGGCATCCACCATAGCTCCTATCAACTGTTCCGGCTCTGGCGGAAGCTTAAGCTCCTTTAAATCCATCGCATATCTTAAATTTTCTTCTGTCAATGGAATCTGTTCATCCAGCATCCACTGGCTGCACTCTAAAGTGTCCTCATTAACTGGAAGACCTGCCCGTGTAATAATCTGTTCCACCTGTGCCTTTAGGTTATCATCCATAACCACTCCAGAACCCTTAGAAGCATTCCAAGCAGCTCCTGTACTATGCTGCGCCTTGTAAAGATTCTCTACGGTCGGAGGAAGCTCCTGAGCTAACATGTATTTTATGGTTTCCTCCTTACAATCCACAAGATCCAATGCCTGCTGTATGGTTTCCTCACAATCTGAAACATTTTCTTCTGTGGGCGGCAGATCTGCCTGGGTAATGACAGCTTCCAATTGGTTTGCAAGTCCAACGCTCCCAACCATTGCTTCCAATTGTTCTTGGCTTAAATCATCTCCAAAAATGCTGATATCCACACCAGCCTTTGCCAATTCCGCCTTAATTTTATCAATTTCTGTAACAATCGTCTCTACTTCTGTGCCATTAACAGAAAATCCATCCCCATCCATTTTCTGGCAGTCCTTTTCTGACATGGTATTCGAAACAATTTCCATTTTTTGCTGCAGCAACTGGCTCTCTGCATTTTCTGCATCCTGTTGAATCTTCTCAATCTGAGATTCCTCTGGCCGATGGGGAACCTCCACCACGGTTTGCTGGACGGATGTTATTCTTCCAGTATCTCTTTCCATCTCTTGTGTTGTGGTTTCCTGAGTGGTAACTGCAACATTTCCTTTCACTTCTACCTTACTGTTTGTTCTGGTAACCTCCGCCAGACTGGTATTATCTACTCTTATATTCATATCCATGCCCCATTACTTTATCTACCGATTTTTAACAATAGTTATTTCGGTTAAAAAACAAAGAAACTTTAGCAATTTTCCCTTGTAATCATTGTCCATTTGTATTAAAATAGGCTTCAGAGCTACCATTATGGAATGGAAGCTGAGATGAATATTTATATTATTAAGGAGGAAACTATTATGGCATACGTAATTACCGATTCTTGTGTAAGCTGTGGATCATGCGAAGGTGAATGTCCAGTTGGTGCAATCTCCGCTGGTGATGGAAAATACGAAATCGCTGCAGATACTTGCATTGATTGCGGAACATGTGCAGGCGCTTGTCCTACAGGCGCTATTGAGCAGGGTTAATCCCTACATAATGTAGAACAAACCGCCCAAATCCCTCATTTTTGAGAGACTTGGGCGGTTTTCCGCGCCAAGCACAATTGCAAAGCAATATCTTTCCTCTTGTGCGAGTGCGCATATTATTTTATTCTACAAGAAAGATACTTTCACGCTTTAGCATAACAAGGTCTTTCTTGTAGAATAAAAAAGGAATCCTGCATTCGCAGGATTCCTTTTTGTACTGAAACAACGTGAGCAAGTCAGTTTACCGTCAAATTCGGATTTAATTTGTTCTCCTTCCCGATGATTTTTCCTGAATCTTTCTCTTTCTTCTCCTTTTTCTCCTTGCGGAACCTTCTGGCTTTTCGCGTGCTGCGAATTGCCGCATCCAATTTTCGGAAGCGTTCTTCCTCCGCCTCATCTTGTTCCCGCATAAGGTAATTCATCTCTTTTAATACACGCTCACCAACCTGGGAGCCTACTTCTTTTCCCAACGCCTGGTTGTTCTCTTCTACTGCCTGTTTTACAATTGTCAGCATCATAGACTGAAACTGTTCCAGCTTTACTGTATTGGAAACAGGATTACTGTGTCGTTCTGCTACCGGCCTTTCCATCGTCTTTCTCTCCAATGCCATTTGGGGAACCTCTTCCATATACTCCCGATTCATCTGAATAACATTGTTCCCACCAGACGGTACCTCGCATGGCTGGGAATGACTATGTATCATCATCCGAATTGCTTTTAACTGATATCCCTGTTCTTTCCACTCTTTTATCTTTTGGAATTGCGCTATATTTTCTTCTGTGTAATAGCGGTGCCCCATTTCATTGCGAGGAATCATCAGCTCCAGCTCTTCTTCCCAATACCGCAATACGTGGGACTCAACATTTACTATATTTGCCGCGTCCGAAATCATATAGCGTACATTTTCCACATTTTAACCTCCTTTTTGGGATTCGCCTTCCGGCAAGCCGGATTGCTGTGCTGTATACATCAGCTTGTCCCTTTTTATTCTATTTTACCGATTTCTATTCTCTGTTACAATCTTTTTTCATCGTGAAATAATGACAGTAAAAAACAGATACCTTCCTTTTTGGGAAAATATCTGCTTAATTTTACAAAAAAATATTCCTTTATCTACAAAATGTCGAAAAATTTACATGACAGTGTAAAATTCTAAATTGTCCAAAACGTTAATATTTCACTGCCGGACCCAACACACCTCTTAGCGTTTTTCCATATTGGCAAATTTGGTGTACTGAGGCAGCCAAACCAGATTTATCGTTCCAATGGGGCCATTTCTCTGTTTGGCAACGATAATTTCCGCAATATTTTTATCTGGTGTATCCTTGTTATAATAATCGTCACGGTAAATAAACATTACAACATCCGCATCCTGCTCAATCGCCCCTGATTCTCTCAAATCCGAGAGCATTGGCCTGTGATCTGGACGCTGCTCTACTTGGCGGCTAAGCTGAGACAATGCAACTACTGGTACATTTAATTCACGGGCAAGCCCTTTGAGGGAACGGGAAATGTCTGAGATTTCCTGTTGCCTGGAATCTGTTCTCCCCGAGCCAGACATCAACTGGAGATAATCGATAATAACCAGTTTCAAATCCTGTTCCAGCTTGTATTTCCTACATTTGGAGCGAAGCTCTGAGATGGAAATACCCGGTGTATCGTCAATAATCAAATTGGACCTGCCAATGGTACCTGCGCCTTCAATCAGCTTTTCCCAATCAGAATCCGCCAGATTACCAGAACGCAAAAGCTGAGCATCTACCCTGGACTCCAGGGAAAACAAACGGTTTACTAACTGCTCCTTTGACATTTCTAAGCTAAAAATTGCTGTACTCATATTACTGTGAAAAGCCACATACTGAGCAATATTTAATACAAAGGCAGTTTTCCCCATGGACGGCCTTGCCGCAACCAGAACTAAATCTGAGGGCTGAAGCCCTGAGGTTCGGTAATCCAAATCCACAAAGCCTGTGGCAATTCCCGTTACATTTCCTTTTGTCTTAGATGCCTGTTCAATTTTTTCCAGCGCATTGATTACAATTTGTTTAATCGGGACAAAATCGCTGCTATTTCTATTTTGAAGCAGATTGAAAATCTTTTTTTCTGTATCTGCCATAATATCCTCTAAGCTGTCCCTGCCTAAATAACACTGATTTGCAATTTCTTCATTTACTTTAATCAGCTTGCGGAGCATGGATTTTTCTTTTACAATATTTGCATAATGTTTAATGTTGGCAGAGGTAGGCACCGATGTGACCATTTCCCCTACAAAACTAATATCCTTTAATTGCTCTGGGACATCCTTCTCCCGAAGACGATTCTGCAAGGTAATCACATCAATGGGCTGATCCTCATTAAAAAGCTCCAACATGGATTCAAACAGAATTCCGCAATCCTGATAATAAAAATCCTCCCGCACCAGAATCTCAGAAGCCATAATGACGGCTTCCCGATCCATGATCATAGAACCGATGACCGACTGCTCCGCTTCCTTACTGCTTGGCATATTCCGTTTTAAAAGAGCTTCTTCCATATCCGCCTCCTAGCGCTCCTTAAGCCTCTGTCACTTTCACCTTCAAGGTTCCTGTCACCTGGGGATGGAACTTGATTCCAATTTCATATACCCCCAATGATTTCAATCCCCCTTCTGGAAGCTGCATTTTTTTCTTATCCAGTTCCATGTCAATCTGTTCCTTTGCCGCTGCTGCAATCTCTTTAGAAGAAACAGAACCGAAGGTCTTGCCCCCTTCCCCTGTCTTAATTGCCACGGTTACCTCCTTTGTGGCAATTTCTTCTGCCAAGGCTTTTGCCGCGTCAAGATTTTCTTGCGCCACTTTCTCGGCATGTTTATTTTTCAGTTTTAAATCATTCATATTTTTGGGTGTGGCTTCTATTCCTAACTTTTTTGGAAAAAGAAGGTTTCTGGCATAACCATCGCTGACATTAACTACTTGTCCCTTCTTACCCAATGACTTTACATCCTCTAACAAAATTACTTTCATACTTCTATATCTCCTTCCTTTAACATCTGATCTAAGGTTATCTGAATTCGTCTCTTTGCCTCTGCCACAGTGCAGTTGGTCATCTGCGCACCTGCTATATTCAAATGTCCGCCGCCGCCGAGACGTTCCATAATCAACTGTACATTGATTTCATCAATAGAACGGGAACTAATATAAATCTTTCCATTGTATTCGGTAAGTACAAAGGAAGCCTTAATTCCTACAATATTCAAAAGCTCATTTGCTGCCTGTGCTCCTGCAATCGTGGGGCTTTCCACATCCCGGTCTGCCGGGCAGATGGAGATAGCAAATGCACCTCGGTAAACCTCTGCATGGCGTACTGCCTCCGCCCTTGCCTTGTATGCTGCCATATCATCCCTTAGAAGCTTACGAACTCTGGTTACCTCTGCCCCACATCTGCGCAAATAAGCTGCTGCTTCAAAGGTTCTTACGCCCGTCTTCGTCATAAAATTATTGGTATCTATTAAAATTCCTGCATAAATACTGTCTGCCTCATTGGGTTTCAGGTGGATATTTTCATTAAAATACTGCAAAACCTCCGCTACCATCTCACAGGTAGAGGATGCATAAGCTTCGATATAGGAAAGCACCGCATTCTCAATCACTTCACTGCTCTGTCTATGGTGGTCAAATACCACAATGGTTTTTGTTTTTTTCAACAGTTCTGGACACTCTGTATAATTGGGCCTGTTTGTGTCAACAACAACCACCACGCTCCGGTTATCTGCCATCTCGAGAGCTTGTTCGCTTCCCAAAAACATATCTTCTGGATATCCCTTTTCCTCCGTAAAGCATTCTTTCATGGGACGTAAGGAAGATGTGACTTCATCCAGTACAATATGCGCCTTTTTGCCTAACACCTGTGTGGCGCAAAAAATTCCAACAGCCGCTCCAAAGGCATCCATATCGCTGATGCTGTGTCCCATAATAAACACTTCTTCCCGGCTCTCAATAATCTCCCGAAGGGCATGGGCCTTCACCCTTGCCTTCACCCGGGTCATCTTCTCCACCTGTCTGGATTTTCCACCAAAATAAGAGATTTTTTCTCCTTCTTTGACCACCACCTGATCACCGCCTCGGCCCAATGCAAGGTCAATGGCCATACGAGCATATTCATACTTCTGATTATAGCTGTTTTCGCTGACGCCCACTCCGATGCTTAAGGTTACCGCCATCTCATTTCCTACTTTTACGGTCTTTACATCCTCCAGGATACTAAATTTGTCCTCAATCAACGCTTCTAAGTGTCTTTGTTTGAAAACAACAAAATATTTGTCTTTTTCGATTTTCTTTATTACACTATCCCGCTCAGAAAAATATTTACTGACTTTACGATCCACCAAGGCTACCAGCAAAGACCGTTTTACTTCTTCTACGCTATCCAGCGCCTCTTCATAATTGTCAATATAAATCAACATGGAAACCATCTGCTGATCCCTGATTTCCTGAATGCTCTCATGAAGCTCTGTCTCGTCAAAAAGATACAGGGCAATCAAATATGAGTTACTCTTCTCCTCCTCTTTGTTGTCACTATTCTTTGCATCTTCTTGATCTTGAAAATAAATTTTCCCCGCACTCACCCGATAAATCCGGTCCTTCCATTTTACATGTATATGGTCATTGTGCTCTTCCTTTTCCAGAAGCTCCCTGGTAACAGATGGAAAAATTGTGGCGATGGACTTATGATACGTCTTATTCTTTTCTATAATTTTAGAAAATGATTTGTTCATCCACAAAATCTTGCTATTGTAATCCAACAGTGCGTATGGAATCTCAAATTCATCCAGTAATTTTTTCTGAATGGTTCCATACTGGGTTGCAAAATTAATTGCCTCGTTGCGCAGCACTGATTTATTTGCTATAAAAATGGCCAATACAATAAGAAAATAGAGAGCGGCAAATATGGATACACAGATGCCAGCCTTTAGGTCAAAATAGTATAAAGGCACATTCATTAAAACAATTAAAACTGTCAGCATCAGCGGCCAGCACATGCAATTCTTAAACTGAACTCCAGTGTGATTTTTTCTTTTCATTTATCTCCTACCTTTGTTGTTCTTACCTGATATTTCTGGTTTCTGTTTTACGGTTCCACGTGCAACTATCAAACAACTGCTCTTATGAGCAGGTATGATACAGGTCGTTGCCTTCGTCATATTATACCACTTCCTCAGAATTCTTACAATACAGTTTTCCCAATGGCAGGCTGAACTGTTACCTGTACATTGTTTTCTAAATCAAAAAAGAAAAATTCCACTCAGGGAATTCCTCTGATTTAGCGTTTTGCCAGATAATTGTCAATGTACCCTCCACAAGAAGCATTGAGCGGTTCAGCATCAAATGAATCGGGACAAATGAACACACATGCTCCTGCACCGTTGGTATCTAAAATATCTTCCAGCATGGATACAATGGCCTTTCCCTGTTGCTCCTTTGTAAGTCCTCTCTGATGAAAGCCTGGAGCCTTTGCCAAATGAGTAATCCCTCTGGCCGCAGGCACTCCAAATTTAGAAATTACCACTGCATAGTATGTAACGATTCAAATCATTGAGATAATGCTTATAGGAATTGGGCGGATCATCCAACAGAAATTCCGGTGCATACCGCATCATTTCAGGATAATAGGGATATCGTAAACTATTCAAATATGATTTCAGCCGATATTCCCGGTATATTTTTTCCCATTTTCCACTGTTCCAATGCTTCCATCACCTTTTCGCTGACTTCTCTTTCAAACCTGCTTTTTTTAATTATTGTTCTGTCAAAACTATGCTGCATACATAAACGATACTTTAAAGGATGGTATTTCATCTTATTTTACCTGCCTGGGCGCATTTTTGGGGTTTCTGATAACATGCCCTTTTCTTCATTTTTCATTCTAATTTTCCGATAGAAGAAAAAAGATAGGCCAATCACCCGAAAGTGATTGGCCTATCTTTCATTTTTATTTTATAGAAAAATCTGCTTTTCCTAATATTTAATCTGTTACATATGGCATCAAAGAGATATGTCTTGCTCTCTTAATTGCAACTGTAAGCGCTCTCTGATGCTTCGCACAGTTTCCAGTAATTCTTCTTGGAAGAATCTTACCTCTTTCAGAAATGTATCTCTTTAACTTATTGGTATCTTTATAATCAATCACATTGTCTTTGCCGCAAAATACACAGACTTTTTTTCTTCTGCGCATTCCGCCTCTTCTCTTCATTGGAGAATCGCTTCTTTCTGTTTTATTATAAGCCATGTTCTTTACCTCCTGTTCTAATTAAAGGGTAATTCTTCATCAATCCCGTCAGGAATATTCATAAAACCGTCCCCGACTGCAGCGCTAGGCGTCGGTCTTCCCATTGACTGAAAGCCTCCGGCCTGTCCCTCGCTTGCCGCCTTGCTCTCTGCAAATTCCTGCTCTTCTACGACAATATCAGTGGTATAGACCTTCTGCCCTTCCTGGTTGGTATAGCTTCCAGTCTGGATTCTTCCAGTTATGGCAATCTTAATTCCCTTGTGAAAATATTTCTCCGCAAACTCACCAGCTTTTCCAAAGGCAACACAGTTAATAAAATCTGCCGTCTGCTGATCGTTGTCACGCCGGAATCTTCTATCTACCGCTAATGTATATCTTGCAACTGCCGTTGCATTCTCGCCCTGGGAATAGCGCACTTCAGGATCTCTGGTTAATCTGCCCATCAATATAACTTTATTCATCTAATCTCCTCTTTTATTATGCCTCATCTTGTCTAACGCATAAGAAACGAAGCACATTATCCATAATACGAATCCGTTTTTCAATTTCTGCCGGACAATCTGCATTCGCATCAAACTGGATAAAGTAATAGAAACCTTCACGCATTTTCTGAATCTCGTAAGCTAATCTTTTCTTACCCCATTCATCCACGTTGGTTATTGTACCGCCAAACCTGGTAATATACTCTTTTGCTTTCTCTACCACAGCGGCTCTTTCTTCATCCTCGATTTTTGCATTGACAACAAGCGCTAATTCATATTTGTTCATGCTCATCGTACCTCCTTCTGGTCTCTGGCCCTCAGTCCTTGCTGAGAGCAAGGATAAATTATTACATCACAGTCTGGTATTTTACCATAATTATTGGCAACTTTCAAGCATTTTATTTAAAAATTCCTCTATTGTATTGTAATATGTATCAGGATCTTTTTCCTGTGCCTGTCCATGGCCTGCGCCCTCTACAATGAGAAGCTCTTTCTCGCAATTAGCCGCCTCATACAATTCCTTAGACATCTGAACCGATATCATGGCATCTGAATCCCCATGGATAAAAAGGGTGGGCGTCCTGCTTTTCTTCACGGCTTCTAAAGCGGAAGCATCTTTTAAATCATAACCGCCCCGCAGTTTCAGCATGAGACAGGCAGAATCCACCAAAGGAAACGCTGGCAGCTTGAACCACTCCTTGATTTTCTCTCCAAACATCCGATAAGCATCTGTATAGGCACAGTCCGAAACCACTGCCTGTATATTTCCTGGCAGCTCCTCTCCCGTCATCATCAACGCCGTTGCTGCCCCCATAGATTGTCCGTGAATAACAATTTTTGCCTCTGCATCCTTGGAAAGAATATAATCAATCCATAGCATACAATCAAAATGGTCGGTCCAACCCATACCAATAAAATCTCCTTCACTTTCCCCCTGGCACCGCAAATCTGGCACTACTGCATGGAATCCCTGGGTATGATACCAGTAAGCAAAGGGATACATTTCTTCTTTCCAGCCGGTATATCCATGAAGCAGCAATACCCATTTATGACTTTCTTCTTCTGTACTTAAAATCTCTTCCCCATCGGAGATTTCCTCTGTAGCTGAACACCTACTGTCAGCAGTATTTTCTTCTGCTGGGAATGTCTCTGCAATCAACGTATATCCATCCTCTGTCTCTGCCGAAATTTTCTGATGTTTGGCCTTTTGAAGCCATTCCTTTGTCTCATTTAACGCCGTTTGCCGATTGCCTTTAATATCTGAGGTCTGTACCTGGGCTGCATAACTGTCTTTTGTAATCCGTTCAAATGCTTCCAACTTTTCCATAAAAGATGGAACCAATGCAGCGCTCACCAAAAAATTTACCAATAAGACGTAAAACAACAGCAGCAGGGATATGGTTATACCTGCTGCCATAGCAATTTTTCTCTTACTTTTTTTATGATTCATACGTTCCTTTTCTTTCGCAGCTTTCCGCATTTCTCTGTCCTATGTGCATCCATCGTTCTATTTCCCTGCTACCGCCTGCCAAAGCATTTTCTCTCCCAATATCTATAGTAATGCTATTTTTAGCTGGCGCTCTTTCGGTTATTTTATCACATCATCCCAAAAATTGCATCTGGAAAAATTTGTGTGGTATACTTTTTTATATTTCTTTATCTTTTATTCATAGACAAACAAAAACGTCTATTCCCTTCGGCTTATTCTTGCTTTTCATTCTATCTTATAAATAAAGAACCATAATCTCATCCTGAACATCATCAAATATCTCTCCACTTCTTATCCACGTTGTTTTCTATACGTACTGCTCCGTTATTTATAATTAATGTTACACTATTGCTCTACCTATCAGTATGTATGTTACTTTAATAAATCCCATATTGTCTTTTCACCTTATATCACCTGTATCATCTCACCAATAGATACCAACGTCATCCTATCAACACTGTCTTCCCTGCAAAAGCAAACCCATAATGCCGAATCCGCTCTCTGGAAATTCCACGCGCTGTCAGTTCCGTATCATAGGCCTTCTCCTCTATCTACCGAAGCGCCGCTGCTACTGTATCCGCCAGCGTCTTCTCATCCTCCGAATCATGCACCTTGAATTCCAGCACAAAGGCCGGATCACCATCCCGCAAGGGCTCCAGACAGCATGGAAATTATAATCCAACTGGCTGAATATAATCTGTTCATCTATTGACGCATGGAATGATTTTCCCTGCAATAAATCCTCCATGACAATCTTTACTTCTGGAATCCCCTCTCGAATCAGCTTTTCCACGAGACTGTTGGAACTGGTGTTTGCCCAGTAAGCAGCAAAACGTTGCTTGTCAAGGTAGTTGATAATGGACCATGGATTATAAATATCACGCATATTCCCAAAGGTAAAACCATCGTACCAGGCACGGACTTCTTCCTTTCCCATCAGCCCAAATTCGTCCATAGCGTCAAACACTTCTGATTCCGTAAAACCGAAAGAAGCCTCATACTTACATGAGGTAGAGGTGACTACCTCCAGATGGTTTAAGTCGGAAAAAATAGACTCTTTGCTTATACGTGTAATACCTGTCATGACCGCCCTCTCCATATATGGGTTCGTCTTGAAAGTAGAATTGAACAGGTTTCGGACAAATGCCGCCATTTCATCCCAGTATCCATGCACATAAGCTTCCTGCATGGGGGTATCATATTCATCCAATAAAATGATGACTCTTTTCCCATAATAATCAGCAAGGAATTCCGATAAGGCTTTCAAGGAATAAGAAGCTACGGAATCACCCATTGTAGGGGATATTTCATGGAAGATATCTGGAAACTTTTTCTGTTTCGGCCCCTTATCCTGCAAGGCTGAATATCTGTCATATACGCTTTTGATGATGCGGCAGATTTTATCCCTTGCACTTCCAAAGGATGTTTCCTTCACATCTGCAAAGCTTAAGAAGATTACCGTATAGCTGCCCTGGAGACTGCGGTACTTCTCTTCTTTCCATATGTCGAGTCTTTCAAATAAGGTGCCTTTATCTGCATGTTCCACGGAAAAGAAATGCTCTCTTTCCCTATATTTGTTTAAATTGCAATATATTACCAAGTCTCGACAAATTTCCTCGGGCAAGTCAATATTAATGCTGTTTTCTTCATTACAGCATACCATTATTTTTCCTGTCTGCTCATCAAAATCTCTTAATTTAAAATTTATGACAACTTTTTCTTTGAATCCATAAGTAGTTAGAAGCCGATATATAATTGATTGTCCAAGCTGATAGAAATTTTTTCTATTTAAAAGAACAATCTGCGATTCTACTATCTTCAATTCCTTTTCTCCATCAAAGGGAAGATATATCTTTTGTTCTAATTCATTATTCAAACTTACGCAAATATCATGCACTGTTTTTTTCTTTCGGCATCCCCCTTCCAGTTTTTCACATCATATTAATATGTTTTTCAAACATTTCATTTAATGAATACTGCGAATAATTTAAATTGCAATACTCCAGCAAACTATTATAACATGTTCTGTAATTTGGACGATTTTCCTTTATTGTCATATAATAATTATCTAATGCCTGCTTTAATGTTTGATTCATCTATATCTATACCATCATCTTTCAATAAATTCTTTATTTTATCGCCATTGTATCATATGCATTTTCACATGTAAATATATATGTCTTTCGAGTTTCCCCATATTGATAGGTAACAGCAGATTGCTTTTATTGTTAGAAGCACAATCCAGTTGAACGGTAAATATTCTAATTAGAACACTGTTGTATTTAGCACAGAGTTACCATGAATATTTCGAGCGAACCAGTCAGAGCCTATACAAGACACAGGGGATATTGAGGAAGTGGTAGATGAAATAATGCAGTTGGTATAACTTAGTGACAACATAATACCAAAATAACAGCGTAAAGGCGCATGGAACTGAAACATCTTTCCCAGAATTAAAAGATGCAACTATCTTTTTGTACTATCTATAAAAACCCATATACTTTATCAAAGTTAAAAAGCAGGCAAAGATAGCAACTCTTGTATCTATGCCTGCACTTTGTTATTATGCGTGATATTTTAAGGAAATAGAACGGATTAATTTTCCTCTCTTTTCCGAATGCCCCTGGTATTCTTTTCTACCATTTTTCTTTCCACCATCATCTGGCGCCCACAGCCCAGACATTTCAAACGGAAATCTGCCCCTACCCGAAGCACCTCCCATTCCTGGCTGCCACAGGGATGCTTTTTCTTCAAACGGACAATATCCCCTACTTCAAATGGTATTGGCATAATCTTCCTCCTTTTGTTACCTCTATTTTCCCCTATGAGATAATCATAAAAACAATTTTTATTCCCGCTTGGCAGTTCCAGACTTCCATCCGCTCTTAAACAGACAAAGGACATTTCCTCATAATTGTCAGGCGCTTCTTCTGCTTCATCTGAATAGGCGCCGCCAAAGGTTCTATCAGACCAAAGCAATGATATACCTGCACGAAATCGGTCATATTTTCTCATTCGCATCCTCCAAAAGAGGCTCTTGCTCTACTCCCTTGCCGGAATCAAGCGCTGCAATTCCCCGCCGCAATTGCGCCATATTGCTCTCAGAATAAAACGGATCTGCTGTAATCTCAAAAGGAATCCTGTGTTCACGGCTTACTTTTTTTGCAAAAATAGTAAATGCGGTTGTCATGGACAATCCCATATCCTCACATACCTGTTCCATGTTCTTTTTAAGTTCTGCATCCATACGAAAATTTACATTTACTGCCCGTGCCATTTATATCACGCTCCCTCCCAAGCCTATTATATGTATTTGTAATGAAAAAATCAATCTTTTTCATTACAAAATAGCTCTTCCCATGCCTCCATAAACTGTCCGGTCATGTGCCCGATCTGAATCAGATAATAATGTTTTTTCACAACCTGGTAGTTTCTGCTGTATAGATGCTCCAGACTGTAGCCATGTTTTTTCTGTGCATTGAAACCTTCATTCTCTATTTTCCACCTCATCCTTCCCCGTTCTATCAGATCGGCTTCATTTTTTCTGGTGCCCGGCAGATCCGTGAGATACCAAAATTCTTTTCGGATCAATTCTTCACAGACGTACAAGCTGTCTGCACACAGGCAGACCGGCAGCCTTGGAAATGCCTTTTTTAGCTTTTCCATCAGACGCCAGCAGGTTTTCCTTTCACAGGCCATGTATGACCTCCTGCAGTAGAAGAAAGGATGCGGTTCATAAGAAGTATCACACCAGGGTATGTAATATAGCTCTGATGCCGGGGATCCGGGATATGCCTTAATAATGGCAGAAGGTCTGGAAAACAATACTGGATCAACCTGGCTAATTCACAGGCAAGGTGAAACTGTTCCAGGCGTTCTCTGGCCTCTTTTCTCGTAATCTTTATTCTTGCTTCATAGTAAAACCTCCTCTTTTATGGGTGTGCAAAAAATAGTTTTGTGGTTAATTCTATTATGAATGAACCCAGATAAGGATAAAACTCAAAAATTGTGTTAAAGACAGCAGACACGACAAAATGGAGTGAATATCTTATTTGGAGGAATTACCAAATGGCAAAATCATTATTTGAGGAACTGGGTGGCAAATACAAGCGGCAGGCTCAACGCCTATCTTGTTGATGTAGACAGGCAGGCACAGGAACGCTCCCACAGGCTCATAGAGGGCATGAAACAGACACAAGACATAACAGAACAGCTAAAGGCTGAAAATGACTTAGAATGGACAGGAAAAATGAATAACATAAGAGTTTGTGCGAGGGAGATTCTATATGATGAAATCATTTACGCATAGACAGCAAGGCGACAGAGGAGAAAAGCTCTGTCGCTTTTCTTTTCGGGAAGCATCTGATTTAATAGTAATTTTTTTCTGAATATATTGACATGACAGTAATGAGTTACTATGCTATTCGGCAGGAACTTGTTCCTACTAAATACGGTGGCAAAAATAGATGAAAATGGACAAACTTTTTGAAGAATACGACTGTGATACCGAACACAGAGTACAAGCGATATTTTCAAGTATCTTTATACTACAAAATCGTATGCAGACAACGGGTGAAAAACTTCAAACGGAAATATCCCTGAAGCAATGGTTATTACTTGTAATGACAACTTGCTGTCCAGAGCCACGAACATGAACAAATATCAGAAACCTTATGGGCTGTTCCAGACAGAATATAAAAAAATTAGCTTTAACTCTTGAAAAGAAGGGATTTGTCCGTTTGCTATTAGGGGAAATAATTCTGTCCGTATTGAGCTAACTGGATAAAGCAGGTCAATATGCCGAAGAAATAGGAGAACGCCATTCACAGTTTTTGAAGTTGCTATTTACAGATTTCAACGAGGACGAAATAGATTTGCCTATTTTCTTTATGTTAAATTATTTGCTGGCATAGAGCGGGTAGAAAAATATGCGGAGAAATTAGGCTAATGAACATTGGTAATTGGTAAACGTTTTTCATCATCATGCATAATTTGATTGCCGCAAACCGATTTAAGGATTATTTAATAACTCCTATGCTACAATAAGAATACAAAGCGAAAGGAGCAATAAAAATGTATTTACGAATACTGAAAAAAGACCTAAAGCGCAAAAGGGCGATGAACGTGATATTGCTGGTATTTATTATACTCGCATCGATGTTCATGTCCTCAGGCGTGAGCAACATCATCACCGTGACGACTGCGCTGGACAGCTATTTTGAAATGGCAGACGTGCCCGATTATTTGGTGATGAGCGAAAACAAATCCTCAGACAAGGACATTTGCGGGACGCTTGAAAACGCCTCCGCGATAGACGAGTTCCGTATCGAGGAGTACATCCGTATGTCCCAGTCCAATATTACGCGGGCCGGCGAACCGTTTAACGATTCCAACGCCAATCAGATATTAGGATTACAGAGTGACAGGGATATGGGGATGAATTATTTCCTGGATGACGAAAGTATTCTTAAAAGCGTACCGAGAGGGGAAATTTACGCTACCCGTTTCATAGCGAAAAACATGGGACTTAAGGTGGGCGATAAAATTACTGTCGAAATAGAGGGCGTAAGTCACGAATTTACCTTTGCAGGTAGCTTTAGAGATGCTGTCTGCGGCACGGAATTGATAGGCATTAAAAGGTTTATCATAAACGGCGAGGAATTTGACGAATATATGTCCGACGAAACGATGAAAAATATGTACGGCGGGAAATTCTTATACATACACACCGCCAATCTTGACAAGACCCTGTCCCAGATAGCGGATATATCCGACAGCTTTACCTTTGCGAGTGGCACGGATACACTGGGTCAAGCCTATATTTTTAACATGATAATCATGGGTCTTATCCTTGCGGTGAGCCTTATTCTTATCATCATATCCTTTGCGGTACTGCGGTTCACCATAGCCTTTACCCTCTCTGAAGAATTCCGCGAGATAGGCGTTATGAAAGCAATAGGCATACGGAACATAAAAATTCGGGGGCTGTACCTTACAAAATACTTCGCCATTTCCGTTGTCGGCGCAGCACTCGGCTTGATACTCAGCTACCCATTCGGGAAACTGCTTATAAGTTATTCATCTGAGTCTATTATAATAGACAGCAGCAATAACGGATTTGTAAACATTGTCTGCGCGGTTCTGACAGCGGCTGTGATTCTCCTATTCTGTCTCAGCTGCACGGGCAGGGTGAGCAAAATGTCCCCTATCGATGCTGTAAGGAACGGGCAGACAGGGGAACGCTTCCGCAAAAAAGGCGTTATGAGCCTTGGAAAATCGCGGCTTGGCACGACGGCTTTCCTTGCCGCAAACGATATTGTAAGCAGTCCCAAACGCTACGCTGTCATTACCTTTACGTTTTTTCTGTGTATGTCGCTGCTGATAATGCTTTCCAATGCCACGGCATCTCTTAAAAGCGGAAAGCTGCTGAAATATTTCGGGAATGCGGACTGCCACGCCGTTACGGACATCGGCGACGAAGCTATGAAATTTATGACCGTGGACGGACATGAAAAGGTTAAAAAATATCTTGATGATATGGAGCAGACCCTTGCGGAAAACGGTATGCCCGCGGAATGTATGACGGAATATTATATTTATACGATGATAAGATACGGCGAATATGAAAGCAAGACAGCTATACTTCAGGGTACGGGAACAACAATGGATATGTACGAATATTTAGAGGGTACTCCTCCCCAAAACAGCGACGAAATTGCAATGACAACCCTTTTGGCAAAAAAGCTGGGTGCGGAAATAGGCGATACCGTTACCTTGTCCTACCCGACGGGCGAAACGGCGGAGTTCATCATAACCGCTCTGTATCAGGCAATGGTCAATCAAGGCATATCCGTAAGGGTTCATACCGACTGTGATATCAACTATATCGCAGCAAGCGGCTCCCCCGGTACGCAGATAAAATTTACCGACGACCCCGACGATAAGGAAGTATTACACAGGATTGAAAAGATTAAGGAGCTTTATCCTAAGTTCTCAAGCGTTAAAACAGCGGGTGAAACAGTAAGTGACACTACCGGAGTTGGCGACGCCATAGATGCGGTTAAAAAAATGTCCGCCGTCCTTACGGTAATTTTAGCCACACTTATAACTGTGCTTATGGCGCGTTCCTTTATCGCAAAGGAGCAGGCGGAAATCGCCCTTATGAAAGCCATAGGCATCAGGAACGCCAAAATATACGGACAGTACACGTTAAGATTTTTCATTGCGGTGGCGGCGGCTGTACTTCTTGCGGAGCTTTTGGGTATGCCCCTTACAAAGCTTTGCTTCGACCCTATTTTCAGGACGATGGGGCTTGAAATGGGCGTAGAATATATGCAAAACCCTGTGGAGATATACGCAGTATTCCCCGTTATCGTCCTTACCGCCACAGCCGTAAGCGCGTTTTTGACCTCTTTGTACACAAGAAAAATCAAATCCTCCGATACAGCAAGCATTGAATAATGAAAGGAAGAATCAATTATGAATATTCTCGAAGTAAAAGACCTCTGCAAAACGTATATCGTAAACAAGCGGCAGAACAACGTACTGAAAAACATAAATTTTGCGATTGGCGAAGGAGAAATGGTCGCTGTTATGGGACCGTCTGGCTCTGGAAAATCCACGTTGCTGTACGCAGTTTCGGGCATGGATGATGTTACCGCAGGAGATGTGAATTTCTGTGGAAAAAATATCGCAGGGATGGGCGAAAGAGAACTTGCAGACCTGCGCCTTGACGAAATGGGTTTTATCTTTCAGCAAATGTATATGCTGAAAAACCTCACCATATTGGATAATATCATACTTCCTGCAACGCAATCCAAAAAGCAGCGTGAACCCCGCAGGGAAACGGCGCGGCGCGGCCAGGATTTCATGCGCAGGCTCGGCATTATCGACATTGCCGACAACGACATCAACGAGGTTTCGGGCGGTCAGCTTCAACGGGCGTGTATCTGCCGCAGTATGATGAACAATCCGAAAATGATTTTTGCCGACGAGCCGACAGGGGCTTTGAACCGCACTTCCTCCGACGAGGTAATGGAAGAACTTGTAAAATTAAATTCTGAGGGAACAACAATCATGCTCGTTACTCACGATGTTAAGGTCGCGGCAAAATGTACAAGGGTCATGTACATTGTTGACGGGAACATAAAGGGAGAGTACGACTTAAGCGACTGTTCCACACAGATAAGAGAACGGGAGCGCGCATTGAATAACTGGCTTCTGGAATTAGGGTGGTAATATGGATATTCTCATTGTTGAGGACAACAAGGAGCTTGCCGATCTGCTGTGTGATTTTCTCCGTGCGGAAAATTACACAGTATCGGCGGTTCAAACAGCCGAAGAAGCCTTGCTGCTGTACGAAAGATACGGCGCAAGGCTTGTCGTGCTTGATATCATGCTGCCCGACAAGGACGGATTTTATGTTCTGGAAAAAATTCGTACAGAAAGCAACACGCCCGTACTGATTGTAAGTGCGAAAACGGAAAAAGAGGACAAGCTGAACGGACTGAATCTCGGCGCGGACGATTACATTGAAAAGCCTTATGATATTGATATCATGCTCGCAAAAATAAGTGGGATTTTTAAGCGGCGGTATGCCCTTGATGAAATTGTCGATGGCAATATCCGCATAAATAAGGTGAGCCGTACCGTTTATAAAAACGAAAAAGAACTGGAAATGACGGCGAAGGAATTTGAGCTGCTCCTGCTTTTGATGGAGAATAAGGGCAGGGCTTTGAGCAAGGAATACATTTTTGAACAGGTCTGGGGCAGCGACAGCTTTTCAGAACAACAGACACTGACGGTACACATAAAATGGCTGCGGCAGAAAATAGAGGACGCCCCTAAAAATCCTAAAAAAATAGTGACTGTATGGGGGGTGGGTTATAAATATGAAAGCGTTTAACAGATTTTTTTCGGCAGTTACAGTTGCTATAATCCTATTGTTTGCTGTCGTGAATATGATTCTTGCTGCCGACAAAACCGATGGGAGCAGGCAATATCGGGTGGAGATAAGCCGTCTTGCCCGTGAAATAGAAGCAAATGGTTCTGCCTACATTTCCGAATGTGAGTATGTAACAAATATTGAGCGATACGGAGAAAAATTTTACAGCACGGACAGCGACTATGTTATCCGTGAAATAAACGGAGAACTTTATCGCTTTGATTACAATACAAACGGCTACTCCGACAAAACGCAGCTTACAGGAATTGTAAATGCCGTTCTCGTTGTTATGGCGATTTTAATCATAACGGTTTTACTTTATATAAAATTCGCAATTCTTATGCCCTTTGAACGTCTGAGCGGTATCCCTTACGAGCTTTCAAAGGGTAATCTCGCCGCGCCGATAAAGGAAACGAAAAACCGTTTTTTCGGAAAATTTCTTTGGGGGATCGATATTCTCCGTGAAAATATAGAACAGCAAAAGCAGCGCGAACTGGAAATGCAGAAAGAAAAGAAAACACTGCTGCTATCGCTCTCGCACGATATTAAAACGCCGCTTTCCGCTATAAAATTGTACTCGGC
>ERZ778518.280-NODE-280-length-52209-cov-19.098363_pt1 | contig 52209 bp, 39 predicted proteins | sample MGYA00510340_ERZ778518 | MGnify/ENA primary metagenome ERZ778518 (study PRJEB29527, sample SAMN07138967) | mouse gut metagenome | material: feces | host: mouse | place: China:Nanjing | collected 2016-01-25 ...
TTTAATTTTTAACTAGCTCCCATTTTTATGGGTTTTTATGGGACACTAGTGAATTGGAATTAATATTTAACTTTGCAGAAAAGGTTTCAGCCTTTATTCTTTAATCTCTTACCTATATTTCTATGTTATCTTTAAAATCCCGCCATGAATAAGATTATAACCGAAATCACTCCATTGTCGGAAAAAGACTGCTTTTATCTGATTGACAGGTATAAGGACCGTTTTACTTATCCTGTACACCGCCATGCCGAATATGAACTGAATTTCGTTTCAAACTGCGACGGTGCGCGCCGGGTGGTCGGAGATTCCATCGAGACACTCGGACATTATGATCTTGTGCTTATCGGCAACGGGATTGAGCACGGCTGGGAGCAGCATGAGTGTACGAGTGACAAAATACGCGAGATAACGATACAATTTTCACCGGATCTCTTTGGCGAGAAATTACTTGCAAAGACTCAGCTGTCGAGCATCAGACGGATGCTTGAAAACAGTTCAAACGGCATCGCGTTCACCTGTGAGGGAATCATGAGAGTGTTCAGCAAACTTGATAACCTTACAAAAATAGAGTCGGGATTTTACCGTATGCTCGAACTTATGTCGATACTTCACGAACTCGCCGAAGACGGCCATTACCGCAGGCTGTCAAGTTCGTCGTTCGCATCGATGAAGCCTGTCGGCGACAGCCGTCGCGTACGCAAGGTGAAAGATTATATAAATGCCCATTATTAGGGTTCTTGATACTCTTTAGAGTTTTATCGGAAAGAAACAGGAACGTCTGAAAGGAGCTGCAATTTATAGGTGCAGATCTTTTCAGACGTTTCTGTTTCGATATCCGTATTCCTACGTTTTCCAACAATAATCCGTCCTATTCCGACGTTAATGTATAATCGGAAAAAGAAAAAGTGCCCTGCGCCACTCTTCCCGAGCCGACGCAGAGCATATAATCAAAAAGCTAATTCTATTACGTTGTATGTCTTTTTGACTCGACAAAACTCCGATGGTTTAATCATAACTTCGTGATTTTAACTCTGTTTAACATTTAGGCGATATAACTATGAGCAAAATAACCGCTACCTCTCTTGAACTTCTTGCTCCGGCCCGGAATGCGGACATTGCCATTGCCGCTATAAGTGCCGGGGCCGATGCGGTCTATATCGGGGCATCGAGTCATGGCGCACGTCATGCTGCCGCAAATTCGGTTTCGGACATTGCACGTGCGGTCGATTTTGCCCATAAGTTTAATGCAAAGATTTTTGCCACGGTCAATACCGTCATCTATGACAGTGAGCTTTCTTCTGTCGAGCGTCTGATTCGTGATTTATACCGTGTAGGGGTCGATGCCCTTATAGTTCAGGATATGGCTGTCCTGCGCATGGACATACCGCCGATTGAGCTGCACGCAAGTACGCAATGCGACATCCGCGATGTGGCCAAGGCCCGTTTTCTTGCTGATGTCGGATTCTCCCGTCTTGTACTTGCCCGGGAACTCTCGCTTAAGGAAATCTCAGAAATCCATGCAGCCGTCCCCGGCACTCCTCTTGAGGCTTTCATACATGGCGCTCTTTGTGTCAGCTATAGCGGTGACTGCCGTGCAAGTTTCGCATCCACCGGACGGAGTGCCAACAGGGGTGAATGCGCGCAGATCTGTCGACTGCCTTTTGACCTTGTTGACGATACCGGCCGTGTGCTTGTCAAGGGTAAACATCTGCTGTCACTGCGCGATCTGAATCGTTCGACCGCTATTCCGGATATGGCTGATGCCGGTGTCAGTTCCTTTAAAATCGAGGGTCGTCTGAAGGACGAGGCATACGTTAAGAATACGGTGGGTGCTTATAGCCGTATTCTCGACCGTCTTGTCAGCGAGAGCGGTGGCCGCTATGTGCGCCAGTCGGTCGGGGCTGTGCGTCTCGGTTTCAATCCTTCGCTTGACAAAAGTTTCAACCGTGGATTTACACCTTATTTCCTTACCGGGAAAGCTCCTGCCAAGGGAATGGCATCGATGGCTTCGCCGAAAGCTATCGGACTCAAAGTAGGTGTGGTGACCGACTGCAAACCGAAGGTCATCACAGCGAGACTGAGTGAGAATCTTGTCAATGGCGACGGACTTGGATATTTCAATTCCGCCGGAATGTTCAACGGTTTCCGTCTGAACCGTGTTGACGGTAACAGGCTTTTTCCTGCCACTCCCCAGTCTATCCCGGCGGGGACGGTGCTTTATCGCAACAGAGACAAGAGCTTTGACGACAGTATAGAGGCAGCAAAGACTTCGCGTACGATATCTGTTGATATGGCGCTTCGTGTCGTCAGCCCTGAATTGATTTCGCTTGAGATGACTGACGAACGCGGATGCTCGGCTTCAGTTACTGCCGGTGTGCCTTCTTTGGACAATGCTGTCACACCACAGGAGACTCCTCGCCGTCGCATACTTGATAAACTCGGCGGGACGGCCTACCGGGCGGGTCGGATTGTCGATCTTGCCGGGGCGTTTTTTATTCCGGCATCAGTCCTGACGGCATTGCGACGGGACTGTCTCGACGCGCTTGACCGTGCTTCAAGGGCAACCTATCGTTATTCCTACCGTTTGCCGGAGAAATTTGATGTGGCTTTGCCCTACGGTGAATCTCTTACCGTACATGACAATGTTGCAAACCGTCTTGCGCGCGAGTTTTATATTTCACATGGAGCAAAAGATATGGTTCCGGCGATTGAGATAGTGAAAGGCTCATCTCGCGAGGGGGGAGAACCAGTCATGACGACACGCTATTGTCTGCGCCGTGAACTTGGGAAATGCCTTAAAGAATCATGCGGTAAGGATTGGATAGGACCGTTGACTCTCGTCAGCGGGCAGACGAGACTTCGGATTGAGTTTGATTGCAAGGCATGCCGGATGAATTTATATAACGTATAATCAAAACGGATTTATAATAGAGCAGCCCTCTGAAAGTCGATAAATGACTTTCGGAGGGCTGTCTGATTTATAAGGTTTTTGGATTATTCCATAAAAACAAGATAGACTGCCGCCACGAGGAGACCGAATGCGAGCAGATGATTCCAATGCAGTGATTCGCCTTTGAAAAGCACAATTGCAAACACCGAGAAAACGAGCAGTGATATTACCTCTTGCATTACCTTTAGCTGAATCAGTGAGAACTGACCGCCGTTCTGCGTGAATCCGTAACGGTTTGCAGGTACCATGAAGCAATATTCAAGTAGTGCGACTCCCCATGATGCCAATATAATCCAGATTATGGGAGTGTTGGGTGTAATGACTTTCATTTCCGAGAGTTTCAGCTGCCCGTACCATGCGAGAGTCATGAATATGTTGGATACTACAAGTAGTCCGACTGTTAGCCATCCGTTCATAATATGAATTTGTTAGAAGCTTCTCATTCGTTGTGTTTTGTCGGGGTGGGCAAGGAGGTTGTCGAGCTTTCCGACAGAGATGTAGTCGATAAGTATCTGATAGAGCACTTCAGGACTGCGCGAGAGTATGACTCCACGTTTCAGCGGCTCCATGTAATCATTGCCTGCCGCAAGATAGTCGATGGTTGCGAGGCGATATGTCTTGTCAGGGTTGATCGGTTTGCCGTCGATTGTGGCGCTGTTGATTTTCTTTGTGGCCGGATCGTAGAGGATGCTTACGTTGCTGCTGACCCCGTTGCCGTCTTGTGCGGCCATGATGCCGAAGTTTTCAAGAAGGTCGCTACCCTTGATGTCCATGACTACGATTGAATTGTCGAACGGTGCGATGTCTATGATTTCGCCTTGAGTGATAGTCCCGGCGGCGAGGCTGTTGCGTATACCGCCTTTATTCATGATGGAGAGGTCTGCGGGTTTTCCGCACAGTTCTGAGCCACGGGTTCTTACAAAGTCACTCAGTAGATTTAGCATCTCGCTTGACTTGCGCTCATATTCGAATGGCGATGAGCCGATTTCCTTTGAGCGCATTTCTTCCACCTGCTGGCGGTAGGGGGCGATGATTTCTTCGATAGAGGAACTTACGCGGTCATCAAGTCGTTTGTCGACAGGAATCAACCTGGCTTTGACCTGTTTGGTGTCGAGGTCAATGTCTATTTCTCCAAGATTCACACCGCTCGAGCCGGTCTGCAATACTGAGATTGTGTCACCGGCCGCGTTTGCTACCCTCCAAGTCGGGACACCGCTGCGTGTGTCGTTGGGATCGACGACCGTGTGGGAATGACCACCGATTATAACATCAATGTCGCGTGAATTACGCGCGATATCCATATCGCTATAACCGGGTTCGTTGTCATAGCCTATATGGGTTACGGCGATAACCATATCTGCTCCTTCGGCCTTCAGTCGGGCGGCTTCTTCATTGGCAGCCTTGATGCCGTCGATATATTTTACGCCTTTGTAGTTCGCTTCGCTGATAATTCCTGCGGGGTCAAGGTTGATTCCGATAAATCCGATTGTCTTGTCTCCGACCTTACGCATGACAGCAGGTACGAACATTCCTTCCAGCGCACTGCCTGTAAAATCATAGTTTGTGCTGAGACGGTTGGCATTTAACTGCTTCCATTCTTTGGCAAGCTGCTCCATACCCTTGTCGAACTCATGGTTTCCGAGAATCTGGATGTCATAGCCGAGGGCGTTCATCAGTTTGCGTTCGACTTCACCGCCGAACAGTGTGTAGTAGAGCGATCCTTGTACAGCATCGCCGGCATCAACGAGCATTACATTTTCATGTTCGCCGCGCACACTGTCAATCAAAACCTTGCGTCGGGCAACCCCGCCCAAGTCGTGGCGGTCCGGATCGATGGCTGAATGGGTGTCATTGGTATGGAGAATGACGAGATGGTCGTTATCCTTGTGGCTTGCGCAGCCGCAAGTAAGCCATAGTGAGGCAACTGCTCCTATGATAAACAGTTTGTTAAATTTCATAACTGGACGAAAAATTATTAGTCTCTACAAAATTAATAATTAATCTTCGAATAAAGTTCATTGAAAACAGACATATTTAATGCCTTGTAAGTGAGTGGAGGTCAATAATGAGAAACGGATATAAAAAGAGTAATGGCAATTAATCGGCCTATAAAATAAAAATTGGTTTAGAATTAAGTCCCATACTCTATTCTGCCTTTAGGTGAGTCAATTTACGACTGTAACTTTAGTAATATTAATGTAGAATCTAAAGTATAAGTTTGTTTTTTAGTCTGTTATACCATGCAATAACAATTTAAATGTGTATATTTGCATGGATTTAGGCGAGAGAGTCTTTTCTTTAAATTATTTTCTATTAGTGAAGCGTATTCATGCTTTGTCCTTCAACGGAAATTCGCCAAATTTTTAAATCAGAGGGAAAAGCAGTCTGTGAAGGCGCTCATGCTTGTCGTATGTCAACTCCATCGCAAGAATGGGGTTGTAGATATCCGGTTCAGGCGTGGGAGTGGACTGTTTATTTCTGATTGGGCGTTTGGCGATGCCTCCGTTGAGATAAACTGAACATCGTCCTGCGCTTTTTAATTTTTTTCTAATACCGGTTATAGGGACGTATTATCGGATAAGTGAATATTATTTATGAGAAAGCCGATCATTTTATTTTTGCTTCTTGCTTTATATAGTTTACTTTTCCGTAGCTCTAATGGTTAGGCTTCCAAGAGCTGATAATTGACCGGATGAAATGAAAAATCTGCATGATAGCGTTGCGTTGTAAACGATGTCGTTATCATGCAGATTTTTTATATATCTTATTGTATGTCGATTAGTTTGTGGGTCTGGAGGGAGAGTCTCCAGTGGGGATGGGCAAGGATATACTCGACGGTTTCTGATGTGTTCGAGCCTCCTTCGTAGTGCGGTGAGCTACATGGCTGGAGGAAATAGTGCATGGCCGGGAGTGAATTGGCGATAGATTCAACATCCTGCCCTTCGTAGACGACTTTCAGTTCATCTATGTGGCGCAACTTGACATCGCAGTTGCCTTTGGCGTCGCTTTTGGGCGAGCATGTCACCCAGTCGATGCCTTCGGGGAGGCGCTTGGTTCCGTTTGTTTCTATCTGGATGAAAAATCCCTCCTCGTGGAGCATGTCAATCAGGAGAGAGTCAAGTTGCAATGACGGTTCTCCACCTGTGACTACAATATGGCGTGAGGGAAATTTGCTGACATTTCCGATTATATCGGCCGGCGACATAAGAGTGAATTTCTCGTGGCGTGTGTCACAGAAGCCACATTTGAGATTGCAGCCGCTGAAACGCAGAAACACAGCCGGAGTCCCCGTGAAGTATCCTTCGCCTTGCAGTGAGTAGAATATCTCGTTGATGCGATAGCTCATGATTGTTTATCTTGAAATGTTCAGTCGTTCTCGTAGCTTGCGGTATTTCCTTCGCTCTCCTGCACGTCGACGCGGTAGCAGTTGGGAATCTGCTCGCATATCCATCGGGCTATGTTTTCGGCTGTCGGATTGAAGGGAAGCAGCTCGTTGAAGTTGCCGTGGTCGAGATAGGATGTGATACGTTCCTTTATATGGCTGAAATCTACAACCATCCCGTCGGCGTTAAGTTCGCGCGAACGGCAATGGACAGTCACAATCCAGTTGTGGCCGTGGAGACGCGAGCATTTGCTCTCATATGAAAGTTGCAGGCGGTGGCAGCCGGCAAGTTCAAATCGTTTGGTTATATAGTACATTGATCAGTCGTGATTAGAGTTGTCATTTGTCTTGTCAGGCTCTGTTTTGGCCGGAGCGGTGCTTCCCGGATAGAGTCCGTGTTCGGCTGCGACCTTCAGCATCAGGGCGTGAGCCTCGTCATAGTCATTGTGGATGATTCCGTCGAGGATGGCATTTTTTATGGCGCTCTTGATTGTCCCGATTACCGGACCGCCGGTTATACCGAACGTCTCCATAATCTCGTTGCCGTCGACCGGGGGTTTGAAATTGCGGATATGGTCACGCTCGTTAAGATCGATCATCTTTCGGCGGACAAGAGCGAAATTCTCAAGAATGCGACGGACTTTTTCCTGATTCTTCGATGTGATGTCGGCCTCACACAGTGTCATGAGATCCTCGATGTCGTCGCCGGCATCATGGATGAGGCGACGGACGGCTGAGTCGGTTACTTCGTCTTCGACCAGTGCTATGGGGCGCATGTGAAGTTCGACGAGTTTGGCCACGTATTTCATTTTTGTATCCTGAGGTAAGCGCATGCGCCGGAAAATCCTCGGCACCATTTTTGCCCCGATGAAATTGTGGTTGTGGAAAGTCCATCCGAGTTTGTCATCCCATCGTTTTGTGACAGGTTTTGCGATATCGTGCATCAGTGCGCCCCATCGCAGCCACACATTGTCGCTCTTTTCCGCCACATTGTCGAGGACGGCAAGGGTGTGATAGAAATTGTCCTTATGGCCACGGCCTTTGACTACATCCACACCTTTCATTGCTGAAAGTTCCGGGAAAATCAGGGCAAGCAGTCCCGATTTGAGCAAGAGGTCCCAGCCGGTCGACGGGCGTGGTGAGCGCATGATTTTCATCAGTTCGTCGACAATGCGCTCGTGTGAGATTATTTTTATGCGTTGAGCGTTGCGTCTGATTGCCTCTAATGTCTCGGGATATATGGTGAAGTTCAGCTGAGTGGCGAAACGGATTGCGCGCATCATGCGCAGCGGGTCATCGCTGAATGTGACGTCGGGGTCGAGCGGTGTGCGGAGTATGCGTTTCTCCATGTCGCCAATACCGTCGAACATGTCGATGAGTTCGCCGAATCCGTTACGGTTGATGCGGAAAGCGAGCGCGTTTACCGTGAAGTCGCGTCGCGAGAGATCTTCTTCAAGAGTGCCGTCCTCGACCACAGGTTTGCGCGAGTTACGGTCGTATGATTCACGGCGTGCGCCGACGAACTCAAGTTCGATGTCGCGGCGTTTCACCTGTGCGGTTCCGAAATTGCGGAATACACTCAGGTGAGTCCCTTTGCCGAGTTTTTCAGCGACGATTTCGGCAAGTTCGATTCCACTGCCTACGGTGACAAAATCAATGTCTTTCGACGGACGTTCAAGAAAGAGGTCGCGCACGCATCCGCCAACTGCATAGCAAGGGCGGTCTATTGAATCGGCTGCGTCACCGATGGCATGGAAAAGCGGTATGTCAAGCTGTGTTACTACTTTGTCTAATGACTGCATCTCTTTTGTATGATATTGAATGGCCGGAATAATTTCCGGCAGATTTTAGCCGGAAGTCTTTCCTGTCTAAACGTCGAAATAAGAAATCTCCTCGGGAGCGGGTGTCAGGCACTCCACGTGGTCATCATGGACCGCATAGGTGTTTTCAATACCGACCGCCCCGGTATGGGGGATGACAAATTTCGGTTCGAGCGCTATCACGTTGCTTTCGGCTATTATGTCGCGGCTGCGGGGCGCGATGACAGGGAGCTCATTGATCTCGATGCCTACACCGTGGCCTATGAAACCGGCGTGCTGTCTGTGGCCCATGTAATAAGCGGATAGACCACGTTCCTTGACCATTTCCTCTGCCTTGGCATAGAGGTCTTTGGCAAGAACGCCGGGACGCATCATGTCGCAGAGTGTACGGTGGATGTCAATCGAGCATTTATGTGCTTCGATGGCAAGCGGTGAAATTTCGCCTAAAGCAAAAACTCGGGTCATGTCGGTCATGTAGCCGTTGAAATTACCGTTCATGTCGACCATGACTGTATTGCCGGGCTTTATTGGTGTGCCACATGCTCCGACTGGCAGCGACGGGTCCAGTCCCGCACCTCCCATTGCGAAATCATAGGGGGAAGGTGCGTCGGCATTGTCGCCGACAAGCACATTGCCCATGTAAAGCTCCATAGAGTCGCCACTGATTCGGAACTGACCAAGACAACCTTCAAGACGGCTGACCCGCTCGATTTCGACCTGTAGTTCCATGTCGGTCATTCCGGACTGAAAGATATGCTGGATACGGCTGTAGACATGGACATGCTTTATGCCGGAATGGCGGATCATGTCAATCTGGGCGGGTGTTTTTACAGCACGGGCACGGCGCATTACGCCTGACGCGTTTTTCAACTCGCTTTCAGGAAATATATTCTTAAGACGTGTGGCAGTGGAATAGGGGAGCACGTCGAGTTCGAGGCCGATAGCTTCAGGAACATTTAGACCTATTGAAGAGGCGATATCTTCCGGTTTGCGTATGTAGACGACACCGTCGCCTTCAAGTTCGACGGGGCGGCGTATGAAGAAAATCACCGGGCCTTCGAGCGGAATATAGACGTAGCCGTCAAACACACGGCCTGTCACATAATATTTGTTGGCATTATCAGAGATGAGCAGAGCCGGGATACCCGGTTCTGCCATCTGTGATTTTATATGGTCGATGCGGCGGTTGAACTCGTCGCGGTCAATTAGCATGAGCTTATGCTGGTCAACAGGTTGCATCGTATCTTGTCTTGTGAGATGGTTTGTCTGGATTATGAATGAGTTTGCTTTATTCTTCACCGACCTGATCGGGTGAGATTCGTATCAGCGTTAGCAATGGCTGTCCGTTTGCACCTTTCATAATGGCCTGATCCGATGATGCCCCTTCAACGCAGGTGTCAACCTGTTCGAGGGCGAGGATGAAGGCTTGTTCGGTAGCGATTGCGGGACAAGTCATTCTTGTTGTGGCGAGGTCTTTGAATTCGATGCCGTCACCCTTGTCAAGTTTGACCACTATCGCACCGTTGAGTATATTGCACCCTGCGTTGCCATGAATCTTGCATTCGTCAATATCAATAACGACTTTTATGGCTGTATTTGCGGGGACAGGTGTGCCCTGAATTGTTGTAACCTGCCATGCACCGTTAAGGAATGACAGATTACGTTTGCGAAGAGTCATGACTGTATTGCCTGTCGATGAATTCAGGACAACCGTGTTTGCATCGACAACACTGTAGGATTTCACATCGTTTATGGCTTTTGTCATGGCAGCCTCGTAAGGGGCATCGTTGCACGCTTTTAGAGATGATAGGAACTCACCGTTAGGTTCGAGTTTGCTTCCTTGTACGATCCACGAGCCGTTGAGGTAGTTGCAGCCGTTGAATGCAATGACCATTATGGCTGTTTTTGCGTCAGGGATAGCTTCGAAGGTAATCTGGGGATGGTTGTCACCGTTGATGACGACTTTTTGGCCGTTGATTGCAGTGACTGCCCAGCTTCCGAGAAGCGGAGCAATCTGTGCTTCGTCATATGAGGATATGTTAGAGATCACCGGAGTTGTTTTTACAGTTGAGTTAGAATCAGATGCGGTCACGCCTGATTTTTTTACAATGCCACAGCCACTGACTAAGGCGGTGACGGCAAGTGCTGATGCAAATAGTGAAACAAATTTCATGATTACAAAATGTTTTTGTTAGTTATTGAGGGGGATGAATCCTTTGATAATTTCGACAGCAGTGAGGCTGTTATATATATACGACAGCCATGCCGAACTAAAGTTTAAACGATTGAGTCCTCCTGTTTGTGCGAATCCCCGTGGAAGAATTGGCGACAAAAGCACTACAGCATCATTTAACTCACAAAAGTAGTCAATTTCCCAAACATACACAAAACAGCTTTTTCGTTGTGTCTTTGACAATTGTGGCTGCCGGTGATTCGGCATAAGCACATACGACATTCGTTATTGTGCGGATTTTCAAAAAAAGGAGCATTGTGTCTGAAAAATGCGGGATGATAAATATTGCCTATATGAAAATTTGCACAAATTTATAGACAGGTGTGTAATATTTTAAGATGAAATGTGTCACAATATAATAATTCTCACTACCTTTGCAGCATAAAAATAAAACCAGAATGGAACATAATGGCAAGCAGGAATTGCTCGACAGACGTTATCTGCGCATGGCTCGTATCTGGGCAGAAAATTCGTATTGCGAACGTCGTAAGGTCGGTGCACTAATGGTCAAGGAACGCACGATAATTTCCGACGGTTTCAATGGGACTCCAGCCGGATTTGAAAATGTCTGCGAGGATGCCGATGGCCTTACAAAAACTTATGTGCTTCATGCAGAGGCTAATGCGATTACAAAGGTTGCCCGTTCGAACAATTCGGCTGAAGGTTCGACTCTCTATGTAACCGCTTCACCATGTCTTGACTGTGCAAAACTGATTATCCAATCCGGAATAAAGAGAGTGGTCTATAGCGAGCTATATCGTATCACTGACGGTATAGATCTCCTGAAAAGAGCCGGAGTTGAGTGCTGTCACATAGCTGATGCCGGTCCGTTGTCTGAATCAGCTGTCTGATTGTCTGTATCTGTGACCTGTGTTCGCGTTCTGCAAAATTTTTACTATCTGTCAAAAAGCTAAATTCTATCTGTAAAAACCTTCTATGAATAACCGTCTGAAAAAAACATCCGTATGGATGCCGCTGGCCATTGCATTGTCTTTGGTGGCGGGTATGTGGATCGGTAGTGCATTTTTCAATGGTTCGGGAAAGTGGAGCTCACGCAGCAAACTCGATGCCATTCTTGAACTCGTGGAGCGTTCATATGTGGATGAGGTCGATACCGACAGCCTTCTCGAAGCTTCGTTTCCGGGATTGCTTTCGCGTCTTGACCCTCATTCGGTATATATATCGGCGAAAGACCTGCAAAATGTCAATGAGGAGCTTGGAGGGTCGTTCTCAGGCATCGGCATATCGTTCAATCTCCTGAACGACAGTATAAATGTGCTTGAAGTTATTTCTGGTGGACCTTCGGAAAAAGCCGGTCTTCTTGCGGGCGACAGAATTATAGCGATAAATGACACTGTTGTTGCCGGACAAGGCTGGAGCGATGTCAAGGTCCGCAGCTCACTCCGTGGTGAAAAAGGCAGTACGGTCAAGCTGACGGTCAGGCGTCACAGTTCAAAGACTCCGTTGACTTTTGATGTGATTCGCGGCGACATTCCGGTCACTTCGATTGATGCGGCTTATCTTGTCGCTCCGAAAGTCGGATTTGTAAAAATCAATAAATTCAGTTCCTCGACATATAGTGAGTTTCTTACTTCGATGATGAATCTGGTGGCTGACGGAGCTGAAAAATTCATCATAGACCTTCGTGGAAACGGTGGCGGATTCATGGAACCGGCCGTGTTGATAGCTAATGAATTCCTTCCGGCCGGCTCTCCCATAGTAAGTATGCGTGGAAAAGCTACGCCAGATTCACGCCCTACAATGAGTGATGGCTCCGGCAGTTTCCTCAACAATGAGGTGGTGATACTTATCGACGAGACTTCGGCAAGTTCAAGCGAGATTCTTTCAGGTGCGATTCAGGACAATGACCGAGGACTCGTCATCGGACGCCGTTCTTTTGGAAAAGGACTCGTACAGAATCAGATGGAATTGCCCGACAGCAGTGCCATCCGTCTGACAATCGCCCGGTACTACACACCCTCGGGCCGTTGCATCCAGAAGACCTATGCTCCGGGTACAGATTATGACCGCGATATTGTCAACCGCTATGAGCATGGTGAGTTTTACAACGCCGACTCTATCAAGCTTGACAAGTCGCTTGCATTCGAGACGCTTCACGGTCGAACGGTTTATGGCGGAGGAGGCATAATGCCTGATATTTTTGTCCCCAACGACACCATGGGTATAACCTCCTACTATCTGAATGTGCTTAACACCGGATTGATTCAGAAATATACATTTGACTACACTGACCGCAACCGGGCGCGTATCAAAACGGCAAAAAACGCCGTAGAGCTTATGCACATGCTGCCTGAAGACGATCTCTTGCTTCAGGATTTTGTGAGCTATGCGCAGAAAGCAGGCATTGCCCCAAGATGGTACTACATAAACATTTCACGCGATTTGATTGTTAACCAACTGAAAGCCATGATTGCGCGCAATGCACTCGGCGTTCAGGGATATTTCGAGGTGTTCAACGAGGTTGACCCGACAGTGAAATCCGGCGTCGATGCTTTGTCGAACGGCAAAGCGGCTTTCCCGATTACAAAATAATTCAAGGGAAACAATTCGATGAAGAAAGATGATATACGACGTAGTGTCAAGGCCCGCAAGACTCTTCTGAGTGACGATGATAAGTTTTCGGCTGCCGAAAAGGTGTTTGGTCTGCTGGAGCAGACTGCCGATTTTCTGTTGGCCGACAGGATACTGATGTATCATTCGCTCCCTGATGAGCTGTCGACCCATGAGTTCATACGCAAATGGTGTGGCCGCAAGCACTTCTATCTTCCGCGCGTCAATGGAGTGAATCTTGAAATACTTCCGTATGACGAATCTCGTCTGGCTCTCGGTTCATTTCACATCGAAGAGCCTACCGGCAATGATATGTCGGCAATTGACGATATTGAAATGATTGTCGTTCCGGCTGTCGCCTACGACCGCAGCGGTAACCGTGTCGGACGTGGAAAAGGATACTATGACCGTCTGCTTGCCGATAGCCGTGCCCGGAAAGTAGGCGTGGCCTATGATTTCCAGCTTGTCGACGAGATAGATTCCGAGCCTCACGATGTCCGCGTAGATGTTGTCATCACCGAGAGCAATCATATAATAATCCGTAAGCGTTGACAGTAGCCGGATTATATATCTAAATACAAAAAGTTAAAATCCGTATTTAAGTATGGATTTTAGCTTTTTTTGTATATATTTGTAACCTGACCGTAATGACTGATTGATGTTGAAATCAGCCTTGTCAAACCCAATTTGTAGTTGTTAAACCAATTGTTGTCTTTTTGAATGCAGATGTCACATATAAAATATATCTTACCTGTATTGGCTTCGGCGCTGTTGTCTGTAGCCTGTGATAACTCAAGATATGATGATGGCGATGAGCCTGATTACCCTCCTGTGCTGCCTAAGAACTATTATATAAGTCCGTCCTGTACCGATGCCATGATACAGGTCTCGGCTACTTCCGGCAAAGGCATTAAATCGGTTCTTGGTTCAGGCTACGATGTCACCGGATCTTTTCTTTCGCCCTCCTCTATGCGACAGCCTGTGATAGACATCGATAAGATGTCCGACGGGGCGGTCTCGATTTTTGCCGGTACGGCATCTGGCAGCGGTGAATATTATGCAGGGGAAAATGCAAGAGAATTTCTCCGCGACATAATGTCATCTATGGGAATGGACGTATCATCCTCAAATCCGTCATGTGGTTTTGTCGGAACTCTGACAGAGAGCGGACACATGAACGACACTTATATCATGCGTGTCGTATGGGGGCAGACCTCCGTTGGACATTTCAATACGTTGAAACATAGACTCTATGAAGCGCTTAGCGACGGATTTAGGACTGATTTGAAAGAGTTGTCGCCGAATGAACTTGTCGATAAATATGGTACTCATATAATATCACGTGCAAAGATGGGTTTTGCCGTGCGTCAGCTTTATCATGCCTATGTGCATAAAGAAGATGTTATGTCGTCTGCATACGATGGATTTAAAGCCACGCTTGAGAAACTGTCAAAAGATGGTTATCCGTGGCAGTCTCTTTCACGTATATATTTAAATTTAAGAAATTTCGGAGCTACGTTGTCAATGGAGTTTTGTGGCGGCGATCCTTTGGCTGTCCGATATGATACGGTCAACGGATATGTGACGGGGCTTGATGAATGGCAGGCATCGGTCAGTAATGAAAATTCTGCAATGATACTTCTCGACAAAGATGATCTCATACCTCTCCACGCTGCAATCGAAGATGAGACACTGCGTTCGGCTGTAAGTTCTGTGATTGCCGGTCATATCAAGAATGTGTGGGATGTATGTTCGTCGAAGGCAAGCGTCAGGATTCTGTTTCAGCATACGGATGGCATACGGTATCGTTATGTAAGCGATGATAGACTTTCAGAAAATCTTACAAACGGAGGGATGCCGTTCCACGGTGTATTGGGTGCGGTGTATAATAGAGAGCAGCCTGCCACTGCGGTTCTCTACAGCAACAGGCTTTCAGAAGATGTCTACCGTCTGTCGCTTGACAGGGGCGAGGACTGGTCGATTATCGGTTATGTGTTTCAGAAACCGGTGGATGACTGCATCGTTCTTCAGGAGATAAGTGACGGAAGCCGTTATGCCTATACAATAGAAGAAGGCGATAGATTTGGAATAAACGGCGAATGGCATTCGACCGGTGTCAAATTTTACTTATTGCGACCTTGATTTTCCAGATGGAAGGATATCAGTGAGTCCATCGGATTCTTCAGGATATTCCCAATCGTATATCCGAGTGTAACGGCAGCCGAACGGAGCTGATCGGCGAAATGGTGGGCAACCGAGCCGGTGAAATGTACAGGCAGGGAGTGAGCCGTCGGATAGGCGCTGACATTGAATCTGAAGAAACGTATGAATTCACCTACCACGAAGTCTTCAATCTCTTTTTCGCTTATATTCTCCGACAGAAACGGGACAAATGACGCGAGATAGGCATTCGGACGCTCACCGCGATAGACGTGTGTGATTATCTGACTGATGTCGTCCTCCGGGAAACGCCATTGAAATTTATCGGATATCTTTTTTGAGAAACCGCCTTTGAAAACCATTCCGATGAGCCGTCGGCCGAGTACAGCGCCACTGCCCTCGTCGCCAAGGATGAATCCTAACGGTGATACATGGTCCGTGATTTTAGTGCCGTCATAGTAGCATGAATTTGAGCCAGTCCCGAGTATACAGGCTATTCCTTCGTTTCGACCGCAAAGGGCTTGTGCTGCCCCAAGCATATCACTTTCGGCATGACATGTCTCCGCATGAAAAATCTCAGACAGTGTCTTGGCGACTGTGACCTTGCGCTCTCCGGCACAACCTGCACCGTAATAAAATATTTCATCAACCCCTTGGGCCTCGGCATAAAGTGCCGGTGCTTCGTCATGGAGCATATCGACAAGAGTCTGTGTGTCGGCATGTGCTGCATTATGTCCTCGTGTGGATGTGCGCAGTAGTGTAGTGCCGTCAGAATCAATGAGAGCCCACTCTATTTTAGTGCCTCCTGCATCGGCTATAAGTATCATATTGAATATCGGTTTGGTTTAGTGTGGGATGAGGTTACCGGTAGAGGTAGTAGATTTCACTTCTGCTCTTGAAGCTGTCGATATCCTTGTTCCAGAACGGTGAGAGGTCGGCAACATTGTAGCTGCGTGTGAAAAGTTCCCGGACTTTTGGCGAACCGCACACTTTATCAAACATGTTGATACGCGACTGTGTGGCTTTGTCAAATGCCTTCTGATTAGGATACATTGCCGCAAGTTCCTGCATTATATAGAACTGTATGAGTGACAAAGGTGCTTTTTCCTCGTCGGTGACATAGATCTCAACACCGTTTAGATTTTCGCCTTTATATAAAGCATAAAACGGCTTGTAGTAGAGCGGGCGGAATTCTACTCCGGGGATATTGAGCGCTGTCAGTCTCTCGGAAAGGGTTTGAGCGTCGATCCACGGTGCGCCTGCGAGCTTGAACGGGAGTGTATAGCCAACGCCGATTGACACATAGTCAAGTTCGCCCATAATGCCTGTTGCCGGATAGAGAATCGATGTCGAAGGGTCAGGAATATGCGGTGACGGGAGCACCCAAGGCATACCAGTCTCGGCAAATGTCATCGAGCGATGCCATCCTTCCATCGGAATTACTTCAAGCTTGGCCTTCACACCGTTTTTCAGCAAGCCTTCGTCGTTGAGGAAACGGGCGAGTTCGCCGGGGGTAAGTCCGTAGATATAAGGTATTGGATATTGGCTAACGAATGAACGTGACGCAGGTTCGACTAGATTGCCTTCGACCTTGTTTCCGCCCAGTGGATTCGGACGGTCAAGAACCATGAATTCTTTCCCGTTTTCGGCAGCGGCCTCCATCGCAAGGCCCATAGTCGAGATGAATGTGTAGCTTCGTGTGCCTATGTCCTGAATGTCATAGACAAGCACATCCACATTTTTTAGCATTTCGGCTGTCGGTTTCCTCGTTTTACCGTGGAGGGAGAATACCTGTACTCCTGTTTTCGCATCTGTCTCATTGGCAACCGATGCCCCTGCCACATAGTTGCCTCTGACTCCGTGTTCGGGTGCGAAAAGCGCCGTAAGTTTTACTTCAGGAGCTTCAGCAAGAATGTCGATGGTAGACTTGAGTTTATTGTCGATTCCTGTCGGATTGGTTATAAGGCCGACACGTTTGCCTTTAAGAGCTTCGAATCCGCTTTGACGCAGCACTTCGATGCCCGGACGGACGGCCTCATTGTCCGCAAGTCGGGTTTTGGATGTGAAATTGCGGTTGTCACTGGCTGTCGCTACGTTATCACCGCTTATTTCAGTTGTGTTGTTCCCGCAGCTTATGGCTGCGAGCGAGAGTAGTATGGCTGAAAACAGAGTTGTCATTTTTATTTTTTGCATGGCCGGAAAGAGAGTGGCAGGGGTTAGAAATTTCAGAATTATATAGTCTGAATTAGACAGTATTTGATATTAGTAACAAATCAAGAGAGTATAATTCCTGTTGATGGCTGTTCCCAAGTTACACTTTCTTTCCGAATTCGGGGTTGATTTTTATGAGATAAGTGACACCTATTGTGGCGATGCAGCATATCATTGTCCAGATAAAGAAATTCTGATAGCCTATTGTTTCCTGAATCCAGCCGGCTGCCATTCCCGGCAACATCATGCCGAGAGCCATGAACCCGGTGCAGATACTGTAGTGGGCCGTGCGGTGTCGTCCTTCGGAAAAATATATAAGATAGAGCATATAGGCGGTGAAACCGAATCCATAGCCGAACTGTTCGATAAACACGCAGACGTTCACTACTGTAAGTGACGGCTCACCGGCGAAACTGAGATAGACGAATGTCAGGCACGTTAGCGACATGCTCCATGCCATTGGACGCAGCCAGAATTTCAGCCCTCGACGGGCGGCAGTTATGCCGCCGATGATTCCACCTAATGTCAGGCCGATGATTCCGACCGTACCGTAGACGATGCCTACCTGACCGGTCGACAGGCCGAGTCCGCCTGCGGACGGAGGGTCGAGAAGGAATGGATTGATGAGCTTCACCAGCTGGGCCTCTGGAAGACGGTAGAGCAACATGAATACTATTGCAACTCCGACCTGCTTTTTGTGGAAAAATTCCGCAAAAACAGTTATGAATTCACGCCATACGTCGTTTGCTGTAGCGAGCTGGCGTGAGGATGTTTGTTCGACTTTAGGAAGTATGCGGCTATGGTATAGTGCGGAAGACAGGAACATGACAGACAGAATGCCGAACACTACCGACCATGCGAACGGAATGTCGCCGGATGAATCTTCGATCGCTCCGGCAAGAATCACAAGCAGTCCTTGGCCCGCGACTGTGGCAATACGGTAGAATGTCGAACGTATGCCGACATAGAGTGATTGCTGGTGTTCGGTCAGGGCGAGCATATAATAGCCGTCGGCTGCGATGTCGTGTGTGGCCGATGTGAAACCGACAAGCCAGAAGATCGCAAGTGTCAGAGAAAAGAAAAATGATGTCGGCAACGCGAATGCAATCCCTGCGAATGCTATTCCTATGAGCCACTGCATGGTTATTGTCCAGTGGCGTTTAGTGCTTATGATGTCGACAAATGGACTCCAGAACGGTTTTATCACCCAAGGCAGATAGAGCCAGCCTGTATAGAGTGCGATGTCGGTATTTGACAGCCCAAGCCGCTTATACATTATGACTGAAATTGTCATGACCGCGACATAAGGCAGCCCCTGTGCGAAATATAGTGTGGGAATCCAAGCCCACGGATTGCGGGCGGACGCAACTGTTTTTGAATCTGCTTTCATCGGCTAATAGAGTTTTGTGATTGAAGCGTCAGCATAATAATGACGTAATATTTCATCGTAGGAGTAGCCTCGTTCACCCATTATAGCGGCTCCTATCTGGCAAAGACCTACGCCATGTCCCCATCCGGCTCCGTGGAGAGTGAAACCGGTGGGTACTCCGTCTGTATCAAGTGAGTGAGGCTCGACGACAAATGCGGAACTGTAGAGGTGTGTGTCGGACAGCGCACGGCGTATCAGTAGTTCCTTACCGATTATAAGCTCACATTTTGAACCTACGATCTTTAATTCACGGATGCGTCCTGATGTCCCGCGAGTGAGTGGAACGAGCGCGAGTATATCCCCGAAATCCGTGTTGAGCCGTGTGGCAAGCAGTGTGGAAATCTTTTCTTGAGTCAGTTCAACGGTCCATCGGTAGAAGTCGGGGGTTTCCATATCGTAACCGTTCATCACCTGTGAAAGCACCATTCTATCAGTCGTATTGCAAAATGCCTCAGGATTGTTTAAAATCCATTGACGGGCATTTTCTTCTTCGGTAAGGTCCGGGTAGTCGAATGTGTCGGCCGCATCACGTCCGGCTTTGAGATATGGCCGGGGATCATCGTCCCAGCATGTTTCAAATTGTTCGAAGACACCTCCGCAGCATTTTGAGAAGCGAGTGTCGCAAAGTTTCCCTTTGTGTGTCAGAACTTCGCCATAAGTATCGTTGACAGCACCGGCTGCAACCGAAGTCGATACGCGGTTTATGCCCTGATAGCGTTGGCAATGGTCATCAGCGCAGACATCGAAATTCCGATGGTCTTCCCTGTCCCAGTATTTTATCAGTGACGGCACGGCATTCATGGCTGTTGGTTTCAGGTTGTTTTCGCCCGGTTTGGCGGTAGTCCTGTCGTGTGACATCATTGATAGCACCCAGCTGCGTGAGATTACGGCATGGGCTTTGAGCAGCGAAAGCGATGAGGTGGATTTCATCTCGCTTGAAATGACGCTGACAAGATAGTCTTCGACATCGACGACGTTGATTGCCATGAGTTTTCCGTCTTGGACTATTATTCGCAGTGAGCCTCGAAAACGTTGATTTTCTTTACGCTGCCAGTGAAAATCTACTCCGATTGTCACTCCTTCAAGCTCGAATGTGTCACCTGTGTATGTATTCGGATGGAATTCAACGGATGTATATGTTTTGCCGTCAAGAGTAAAACTGATTCCAGAGTCATTGATTCTTGCTTCGTGAGAACCTTCGGTCAACACTCCGTCAGGAGCTGAATAGAGACCGGTGAGTGTAAAACGTATGTATGGCGAGGAGAGTATGCCGACTCTCACCTGTGGTTGCTGGTTCATATTTTTATAATGACATTATTGTGGTAAGACTGTTGTCATGAATACCGTCCGTTTGCAAGACGGCTCACGACGAGGCTGAACTGCGTGTCGGAAATTCCAACTTCTTTGAGTATGCCATAGGCGGATTGTAGCGTGAGACGATCAAAATCTTCATGTCGCGAACAGATTATTGTTCCGAGCATCTCTACAGTGGCAGGACTTATTAGTAGTCTGTCTTTCTCCAAATAGTAGCAATCAGGACGGTGTTTGCTGCGGGGGATGACAATTGTCCTTGTGACATCGCGCTCGGTATCATGTATCATCGCGAGATTGACATCCGGCTCCGGTAAATCAGGATTTATGGCTTTAAGTTCAGCCCATAAGAGTCGGAATACAGAGTGCAATTCTGGATTGCCGGTTGATTCGATTATAAAAAACGGGTATGGAGCGGTCTTTTCGTTATTTTTATATAGAGAAGCGTGATTCGAATATTTTATCTTATCGCCTAAGAGATCTTTGGATAATATATTCGGGACTGCCTCGGTTGATACGGCCTGAAAATGGAAATGGTCAGGGGCGGATGCTCCGCAACGTGCTCCGTTGTAGAAGATGCACATTCCTGACATCTCATAAGCGAGTTTAGCCATATCAAGAATACGGTTGAAATCAGTATCAATACACTGCTCTTCGTGGCGCGTGGACGCTATGGTGAAATGTCTGTCGGCAAGCGGGTAGGGGTTTACGAGAATTTCGTATCTGCCGAGAAAACCGATTGACGTCTGGAGGTTCGGGCGATTGTCGCGGCATAGGAAACATGGCCGCGACGATATGCTTGACGGGTCTGTTTTGGCTGTTACAGATGCACGGCGGTGATTGACAAACATTTTGTCAATACGCCAAAGTGAACCATCACCCGACAATGTGAGACGGTGACCGTCAATGAAACTGTTTCTGATTCGGGCAAAATTATCGGCTGCCATCGGCCATTTTTCAAGCTCCTTGTCAAAGAACGTATCATTATTCATAACGCTCATGCTATTGTATGGTTATCGGCGATTATTATAGGTCACTCTAATTTCTGATTCTTGCCGCAAGTTCAAATGTGCGTATGCTGTCTTTATAGAAATTATTTGCATTGATACGTTCCTGAGACAGCGCGTGGTCTGAATTTCCTTTCCATCGGCGGCACGAATAGAGCGATTCGTAGATTCGACCGATACGATATTTACGGCTTATGGCAAGTCCCATTGCATAATCTTCACCATAGCTGACATCTGGGAAATTGATTCTACGTGCGACAGGTGTGAAAAATGCGCGTGGAGCGCCAAGACCGTTTATGCGAAGTGCATTGTTAGGCCCGTTTTCATCCGTCCATTCGGCATGGTCGATGAGTCCGGGAGGCAGCGGATTGCCGTCAAAATCTGTCAGACTATATGACCCGATGACCATTGCACAGTTCTGTTCATAGAATTTGTTTACAATTAGTTGCAAGGTGTCAGGACGGTTATATATGTCATCGCTGTCGAGCTGAATAGCGAAACGGCCGCAGAAGTCGGAATGGATGCCGAGATTCCAGCAGCCGCCTATTCCCGGGGCTGCTCCTTCGCAGATTGTGGTATCAATGATTTTGAGCCGTGGTTCTGTAGTTGCCATTGCAGCGAGGATTTCAGATGTCCCGTCGGTACTGTGGTTGTCGATGACTATGACGTTGAAACTGAAGGATGTCTTCTGTGAAAGAGCGCTATTTACGGCATCCGCGATTGTAAGATGGCGGTTTCTTACAGGAATGATGACAGATGCTTCGACCGGGAAGCTATCTTTTTCGAAGTCAAGGGGCGTGTGACCTTTACTGGAGACCAATGCGTTTAGGGCACGCAAATGAGAGGTGACCGCCTGTTCCATTTCTATCTGGGAGGCACGGTTGCGTGGATCGACATAGCTGAACTGGCTTTCTTCGCCAGTCTTGTCGTCAGAACGAACGATTGGAGTCGCTGTATAGAGGTTTTCAGGGATATGTATGATTTCCCCAAGGCGCGAAAGACGAAGACGGAGGTCGTACCATCCGGCGGCATTGAAATTGTCGGTTATTTCGCTGACTGCCTGACGCAACATAGCGGGATTGACAGCCACGATGTGTCCGAAATCGAAATCGTCACGCAGAGATCCTGTCTGATATTTGATGAGACGGTTTGTATTGAAATTTGTGCCGTTTCCGTCAGGAGTGAAGAAATCGGAATAGACGATTGCTGCACACGTGTCATTAAGGATTTGCTCCATTCTGGCTCGTCCGGTGGCGGTGAAAGTGATTTTATGGTCTGTAAGAGCTATGATTACAGGCCGGTCGGCCGCGTTGTCGGCATGTAGGCGCATGGCCTCCGTTGAAAGACGCGGATATGTGGTCGGTTTTGACATTGCAGAGAAATGTGATAAATAATTGGACTATTAGGCGAGAGAATCCGGTTTGCGTTTGTCAACAGTCGATTTCCTCCGGCGTTTCTCGTTGATTTTATCGTCTTCTTCCTCGGAGCGTTTTGCAGTCTCTCTCGGATTTAGATTACGTGAATAGGGATAAGGTGGCACAGTTGGCCGTGATTCCAGCCCTATTATGGTTTCAGGCAATACTTTGGGACGTGCACCGGGGTGTACACCGTCAGGGGCGGTGAAGAATTTTAGAATCTGAGCCATGAGGGCATCACGTTCGTATGAGCCTGTGATTGTCTCAAAGGGGAATCCGATGGTGACTGTGCGGTGGGATCCCGGGTCATAGGCCACGCCTGCTATAAAGTCGTTTTCAGTGTAGCGGAGTATCGTCCCGGCGGTAGATGTATCCATCGGGGCGAATGATTCCGGAGATTCGACTGCATAGCAATCAGCGTTGAGCTGCTGATTGAATGTCATGGATAGACCTCCGCGGAATTCTCCGTAACGCGATCTGACTTCACGGACTTTTCCTGTGACAGTAGCCTTTGATTGTCTCCATTGCAGTCCGAGTACGGAGTGTCCGAACTGACTGTCTGCCACTCGCTCTTCGGGCGAGCTGTATGTATTGTCAAACAGGTCGCTTCCGATGTAGCTTCCGGATACGAATAGAGAGCCCCCTGCTTCACAGAAAGAGCTTAACCTGTCTTTCAATGCTGCGGTAAAAGGCTTGAATTTGCGTTCTTCGGAAGTTCCGACAGTGATTTCCTTTTGCTTTCCAAGGATCAGGTCGATAATCGGTGAGGCTTTGGCATTGCCGTCGACGAATGCGTCAACTCCGCACGAAATGAACGGGAAACCGGCTTTTCGAATCGACTGTCCGTGGACAAAAACGAAGTCAAACGTATTGCCTGCGAATACCTCTGTCTCATGTGTGGCGCGGCTTGAGCCGTGGCCCGGAGCGTCGTTTGTGACCCATTTTGCCTCTGGCCGGAATTCGGTCTGCTCCCCGGTGAAATGGATATCACCGTAATAGGGAACACCGTGATCCTCGGCGTAGTCGAAACCAATGCGTCCTTCGGCATAAATCTCGGCAGGACCTGATATACGGGTAAATCCGTTGATTATAAGTACCTGAGGCTTGTCAGAACCGGCAATGTCGCAGACTGAAAGTATTTCAGACGGGAAACTTATACCACCGTCGTTGGCTGCCACAATTTTGAAACTGTGGATTTGGTTGTCGGAAATACTTATGTTGATTGAAGGGTTATCGACAACTTCAAGTTCAGTGAAAGCACCGTTGTCGATTCGTTCATATACGATATAATATGTTGGTTTTGCTGTTGGTTCGAGAGGATCGTCGACACCTTTCCATGAAAGTGTATATCTCCCGTCTTTACCTGCGATTGAGAAATGGCTGACGGGCAGCGGTTCGACCACATACGGAATGCCGTCCTTTTCATGGAGATATTTCAATATCCCTTTGTATATCGCACGGCTGACCGTGAAACGGAATGTCGGGTCAAGACCATAACGCATATCTGCGAAATTCTGATGGCTGAGCAGTTCGATAAGCATCGAGGGGACTTGAGGTTCCATCGCTTCGTGGTATGGTCTGTCGCGAAGTTTCCTGCGATTCCATGTCGGCTCATATAAAGTCTGGATGTCGTTGACCACTTGATTTGTTACAAGTTCGGCATAGCGTAAAGATGTAGTACGCGATTCTCCGTTGCCGAGTTTCGCCCCCTTGGAATATACAATCGGAAGAGTTCCGATTGTCGCTCTCGGGTCGGAAGTCGTGCCGGCATCGGTATGAAAGGCGAATGACAGGTCGATCGGTATTCCAAGACCCTTTTGTCCGGGAAGTTCTGACGAGCCTCCTGCAAGATAATTTACCCACATTCCACGGCTTTTATAGTCATCTTCATAATCATTTTTTCCGTCAGTGACGCTATAGACGCTTGCCGGAATGCCGGCCCACTGCATCCAGTAACGTGCTCCTTCCGTGAATCGCGGATAAGTGCTCACAGTCGCTTCTCCTCCTGCCGCCGACCGGCTGACATTACCCATGCCACCGCCGATTTTTACAGCGTCGGCAGTGATTGTCTGGTTGGCTTCCGATGATACGTTGAGAAGTTCGACAACAGGAGTCTTGCTTCGTCCTGCGGCAAAAGGAAATGATCCGAGATATATCCATGTACCGCCTCCGATACGCTGGTTTATCTCAAACTCCTTGCTCCCGGCGAGAGAATTGACGATATAGCGGGCATCCCGGGCACTGTTTGGGAGCGATGCGTAGCTGACGTATACGGCATAGGTTCCCGCTTTCTTGAAATCGGCATACCAGCAGGCGGCGGATGCCTTGTCGGGATTGGTGACAGTCTGTATCTGACGGACAGAACCCATGCGGAATGGATTGTCTGTGTCTGTCAGTATTTCTTTTTTATATCCGAAACCTTTGAGGCCATCGGCTGTATGCCATTTCTTAGAACCATTTTTTTCTTCGTATCCTTTTTGGGCATAGCCACCGTCGAAATCAACTATTATTTCCTGTGTGCTCACATCGCGCTCTCGTGGCGTAAGCACGTAAGCGCCGGCATTTTCAAGCATAGGAATGAGGTAGGGGAGCACGTATGCCTGAGGATATAGATCTTCGACTGTACCCATAAGCCGTGCACGCTGCCATGTCCATCTGTCTTCTTTCTGGTCGAAGTATCGGCCATGACTTTGCCACAATGCGATGTTCTTACCGCTCAGTCCGCCGGGAGTAGCTGGTGCATCTATGCTGCGCACGAATGGTTCACGCGCAGGTCTTGGAACAGCCGGAGTCGAGACCACCTTCGTTGTCTTGGCTCGTTTAGCCTTGCGTCCTTTAGGTGTTTTCGGAGCTGCATCCGCACACAGGGCGCATATTATCATGAGTATTGACAGTAGCTTTTTCATAATTAATGGCCTCCTGTCGTTTATAACATCTTAGAATGGATGCAAAAGTCCCCTATAAAGGTAAAAATCTGTCGATTTCAATAACTTTCGCTTTTCAAACGCAGATATTAAGTCTTTTTAATCATGGACAGGATGGGTTTATGGATGTAAAGATACGAAAAAAGCCGGAAAGTTGCACATCGTAAAAAAAATCGCATCCTCCGACTGTTTGAATTTCTTTCAATATAATGATTGTAGGAATCAAGAGGCCGTTTTTGTGGGGAGTGACTGTTGACGCAATCACTCCCCTTTCAGATGTGTGAACACCTCTTTTCTGTGGCCTGAACAGTGAATATTGCTGACATCAGAAGGATTATAAGGGTATCAGGATTCCTCCAGCCACACAATTTTTAGTTTGCTTATTGGTTTAATGGTCGTTGCTTTTTTATATCGTGGTGATTATCTCAGAATACTTCGGTTATGTGTTGTGGATTGTGAGCACAAAAGAAGCTCCTGATGTTACGGTCGTGTCAAGTATAAGGTTCCCGTTGATTTTTTCGGCTCGCAAGGCACAGATGGGGAGGCCGAGGCGGTCGCCTTCGGCTATGTCGCATTGCGACGAGAATGCAGTGAACAGGGTGTCGCGGTCGGCTTCAGGTATGCCGGGCCCGGAATCGGTCACGATAAACTGGTTGACTTTCGCTCCGCGCTTTTTGTAGCTCAATGTAATTTTTCCTCCCTCGGGAGTATATTTTGCCGCATTTTCGAGCAGATGCGTGAGGATCTTTCCGACTTCCTGAGGATTGATGAGCGCATAGCCCTTAGTGCCGTTGAACGTGATTGTCACTCGCGGACGGACGAGCGGACGGACTTTTGCCACGATTGTCTCGCAGAAAGTGTCGAGGTTTGTCTCCTCAAGTCCGGCTGAAGCCGAGGTCTCGGCATTTTCGACATCGGATAATTCGCCTACACGTTTCACGTAGCCACGAAGATTCTGTACGGCCGGATCGGATTGGTCGAGACGTTCGAGCGTAGGTTCCATCTGCGACGACATGTTATGGAGTATAGCGCTCTTGGCTGCGCTCTGTGCGTTGGCGGTTTCGACAGACTTTTTCATGCGGCGGTTCTTTGCAAGAATGCGGAAATAGAAGAGTGCGCCTATGGCGAGAGCAGCAACTGCAATGACAAAGAGAGTGATAAATGTGACTATCCAGCCTGTTCGGGTGGCGATAGTATGGTCTTTCTCTGCGATTGTCTCCTGAGAGTCGGCATATTCTTTCTTGACTTTTCCAAGCTCGCTGTGTGCGGTGATGGCTTCGATTGAATCAGACCACTGCATGTAGTTTTCATATGTATGCTCGACAAGTTCCGCATCGCCGGCCGATACGGCACGGTCGATTAGTGAGCGATAAGCCTTGTCGGCAGCCGTATAGTCCTTGGAATTGTTAAACTGTTTTATAAGCCGTGCAATGCAAAGGTCGCCTTTGGCGTTCTGGTCTGTCGAATAATAGTATTGCGCTTCATTGAAGAGCATATCGGTTGTGATTTCTTTTGTTCCCGCTTTTTTCGCGAAGTTGCCCATGCGCGAAAGGGATTTCAACGCCGAACCGTTGTTCTTTAGCTGACGGTAAGCCTCATAGCGAGCTTTTTCGGTGGTGTAGCGTACAGCGGGGAGCGAATCGGGCGCGATGCCGTTCTGTGCAAGGGCCTTGTCAAAATTGCCGAGCAGACGGAAAGCGCCGTTATAGTTATGTGCATTGACGCAGACTGCCGCAGCGGTTGCCGCTGACTGGGCTGCGGGCAGATATTGATGTGCTGCAATGCGCGAATTGTAAGCCTTGAGGTGAGCGTTGAGCTCGCTCTGGGTGTCGGCCAGAAGGCCGAGGGCTGATAGGGTGAGTGTCAGCGCCAGTGAAATCAATCGTCTCATAATAAATAGGTGTGAATTGTTATCGTGAATGTTTATTAATCTAACGTGTCACGGAGCTTTAATGTTTAGATGATGTTTATTAACAATCACCGCGAGTTTTCAACATTTTAACACGTTTTGAGGGTTGGGAGTGTGATTGTTAACAATATTATTTGTTACTTTGCATCAGAAAATTGATAATAAAGACCTTATGGGTAAAATCATTGCTATCGCCAATCAAAAGGGCGGTGTAGGAAAAACCACGACAACAATCAATCTCGCGGCATCTCTTGCTGCCGAAGGGAAAAAGACTCTGATCATTGATGCCGATCCTCAGGCAAACGCCACCTCGGGCTACGGCATCGATCCAAAATCAATGGCCTCGTCGATCTACGAATGCCTTGTCGACGATTATCCTGTGGCCGGTTCGCAGGTCAGCACTTGCTGCGAGGGACTCGACCTTGTCGGCTCGCGCATAGACCTCGCCGGTGCGGAAATCGAACTCATCAACAAGCCTTCGCGTGAAAATGTGCTTAAAAGAGCTGTTGGCGACGTGGCCGATATCTATGATTTCATACTGATTGACTGCTCTCCATCTCTCGGACTCATAACAGTCAATGCTCTGACTGCCGCCGACTCCGTGATTATCCCGGTTCAGGCCGAATATTTCGCGCTCGAAGGCATCACCAAACTTCTCAATACCATACGTATCATCAAGTCGAAACTCAATCCGGCGCTTGAAATCGAAGGATTCCTTCTGACCATGTACGACGCCCGTCTGCGTCTTGCCAATCAGATCTACGAGGAGCTGAAGGGACACTTCGGCCCGATGGTGTTCGACACGGTGATTCCGCGCAACATCCGTCTGAGCGAAGCTCCGAGCCACGGGCTGCCGGCTCTGCTCTACGATCCGATCTCGCGCGGGGCTACTTCTCATATTTCCCTCGCCCGAGAACTCATCTCGAAAAATCAGGCGAAAGCATCCTGACATAATCAACTAATCACATCTGAACAAAATGCTGCCAAAACGTCCGGCTCTCGGCCGCGGGCTTGATTCGCTCATCGCGATGGACGACGCTCCAGCCCGTGGCACATCGGCCATCAACGACATAGAGATTTCGCGAATCTCTACCAATCCTGATCAGCCCCGAAGCCTCTTTGACGAAGAGTCGCTCGAAGAACTGTCGCGGTCCATACGTGAACTCGGCATCATCCAGCCGCTGTCATTGCGCAAGACCGGCCCGGATACCTATCAGATAATCGCCGGCGAGCGCCGTTACCGCGCGGCCATCATGGCCGGGCTGACCACAGTTCCGGCATATATCCGCACGGCCAACGATACGGAGCTTACCGAAATGGCGCTCATCGAGAACATCCAGCGCGAGGATCTCAACGCTATTGAAATTGCACTGACATTCAAGAAGCTTATCGAGCAATATGATCTTACGCAGGAGCGCCTGAGCGAACGCATCGGCAAGAAGCGCACGACAATCGCCAATTTCCTGCGTCTGCTCCGTCTGCCCGCAGAAGTTCAGTTAGGGCTGCGCGACAAGCGCATTGACATGGGGCATGCGCGCGCGCTGCTGAGCATTGACGATCCCAAACTTCAGCTGAGACTCTATGAGGAAATCCTCAGACACGGGCTTTCGGTGCGCAAGGTCGAGGAGCTTGCCAAGAAATATCAGCAGGCAGCCCTCGAAGGCAAGACTCCGGCCGACGAGAGCAAAAGACTTTCTAACAATGATTATGATATTTTAAAAAATCATCTCTCACAGCGCTTCAGCACCCCTGTGAAGCTCACATGTGATGCTTCCGGCAAGGGAAAAATCTCATTTTCTTTCCGGGACGAGGCGGAACTTGAAAGATTAATTGCTATCTTTGACACTGCAAAACAGTGAACGGCCGGATCTGTTTATTTCTCCGGCCTTTGCGGGTTTGTTTAATGGTTTGAAAGCCAGTCAAATAAATAAGATGCAATCAGCAGCGGAAAAAGATCGTAACCACATAGGGCCTCTGTTTGGTGTGCTTGTCGGCATGATGATGATCGTGCTGACATGTCCTTTTAACATTTTTTCTGAAACTCCGCCGCCGGCAGCTCCAGTTGCGGCGATTGACAGCGCCGGCCGCAATCTGCCGGTGCGCCCAAACAGACCGGTGCGTCCCAAGAAGCGCCCGACATCGCCCATCACCGTCATGCCCGACAGCATTCCCATCGGACGGCCTCTGACAGAGCCTTCGGTTGTCGTTGTCGACAGTCTTTCGGTTCATGGCGATTCGGTCTCCGTAGTCCCTGTCGACTCTGCCGCCGTGGTCAACGCACCGCTCCCCAATCCAAATGATTCCGTGGCCGGCCTCTATGTCGAAAAGACTTTCACCTTTGTCCCCAATCCGACAAAAGCCGTGTGGATGTCGGCTCTTTTCCCGGGGCTCGGTCAGCTCTACAACCGGCGCTACTGGAAGCTGCCGATTGTTGTCGGCGCATACATGGGGCTTGGCTATGCCACAAACTGGAACAACACCATGCTGCGCGACTACACGCGCGCATATTCCGACATAATGGACAGCGACCCCAATACAAACAGCTACATGGATTTCTTCGCACCGACAGTCAATGAGGCCGATCTCGACAAATCGTGGCTCACCGACCTGTTGCGCCGCCGTAAGAACATGTACCGTCGCAACCGCGACCTGTGTATAATATGTATGGTCGGTGTCTATGCGATCGCCATGATCGATGCCTATGTCGATGCCCAGCTTGCCCATTTCGACATTTCGCCTGACCTTAGTGTCGACATCGCGCCGACGCTTCTTCCCGGCGATACTTCGGGGCGGTTCACGCTGCCGAGCGTGGGATTCTACTGGGCGCTCAATTTCTGAACTCTCATCAACTCTCCAATCAAAATACCGTCACATGAAAAAATCAATCCTTGCCACATTGCTTGCTCTTGGGCTTTCGGCCTCGATGACGCTCAGTGCGCGGTCGATACTCGACATCAAGCAGTCAATAACCGACGACAATATAATCGCTCCCGAAAGCTTCGAGACACAGACCCGTCTGCTTGAAGAGAACTTCTATATAAAGAACTACGTAGTGCCGGGCATGGACCTCGGTGAGCCGCAGCCCGCGTCTCCTGCCGAGTATGAAGAGCGTCTCAAGGTGCTCCCGACCGTAATCGAGATGCCCTACAATTCGCTTGTCGGCAATTTCATCAACATGTATCTGACCAAGAAGCGCACACTTGTGGCCGACATGCTCGCCCTCCACAGCTACTACGGTCCGATATTTGTCGAGGAGCTTATCAAGGAAGGGATGCCGACTGAGCTGCAATATCTCCCGGTGATCGAATCGGCCATCAATCCCAACGCTATTTCGCGTGCGGGCGCGGCCGGACTCTGGCAGTTCATGCCCGCCACCGCAAAGGGGCTTGGCATGGAGGTCAACTCGCTCGTCGACGAGCGCAGGGACGCACGTCTTTCCTCGCGCAACGCCGCCCGCTACCTGAAGCAGCTCTACGACATCTACAACGACTGGTCGCTTGCGATCGCCGCCTACAACTGCGGACCCGGCAATGTCAACAAGGCCATGCGCAGGGCAGGGGAGGGGAAGAAGGATTTCTGGGAAATCTACGAGTTTCTTCCGGCAGAGACCAGAGGCTATGTCCCCGTGTTTATCGCCGCCAACTATGTGATGAACTATTATGGCAAACACGGCATTACCCCGACCATCATCAAGCGCCATCTCACCACCGACACTGTCACTGTCGACAAATACATACACTTCAACCAGATTGCGGCTGTGCTCAACATCCCTGTCGATGAAATCCGCATGCTCAACCCGCAGTTCCTCAAGGACGTGATTCCCGGAGACTACCGGCCATACACGCTCACTCTGCCGACCCAGCAGTGTCTGAGCTACGTGATGAGCGAGAAGCGCATCGCCGACTACGATTCCGAGCTTTACGCCCGCCGCTCGCATGTCGAGCCGGGGGCGCAGCCCGCCGACCCTGTGCTGCCCGAGAGCGACCACGGCGCTGCCAACCTTGCCAGCGCTAGCCGCCAGAGCGTAAACGCCGAGACAAACAACGAGCTTGCACATACCGGCCTTGTCGAACAGATGACGGTCAGGACCCACGTCGTTGGCCGTGGCGAAAGCATCCGCGACATAGCCCGCAAATATGGAGTCTCAGCCACCGACATCAAGCGATGGAACCACCTCCGTCGCGGAAAAGTGCGCGAGGGCGACTCTCTGCGCATCGAGACTTTCGAACGCATGAATCCTGAAAACATCAAGGTCGTGGCCGCTGCTGAAGTCGCACAGGTCACTCCTCAGGAACTCCGCGAGGCCGGTGCTACCGAGCTTGTCGTTGCCGTAGCCAAGGCTTCGGGCCTGTCGTCAGCCTCGACACCGTCAACGTCCGGGCAGGATGCGGCCGCATCGCCGGCTTCCGCCGAGCCTGCCACTCCGGCCAAAACACCTGCCAAGACTACAGCAGCGCCTAAGAAAGCAGCCCCGGCGACTACTGTCTACAGAGTCCGCAAGGGCGACAACCTCGGCAAGATCGCCGCGCGCTACGGCACGACGGTCGCCGCCATTCAGGCTGCCAACGGCATGGGGTCGAAAACGGCCCTCCAGATAGGACAGAAGCTCAAGATTCCGCCGAAAAAGGCCAAGAAATCGACTTCTCGCCGCCGTCGTCGCTGACAGCGGTCTCGCCTTTTCCGACGAAACATATCGCTCCGGCAATACCTGTTATATAATAGGTGGCCGGAGCGATATGTTTCGTCCCATGTCGCGACCTTCGGCCGGACATGGGCGACACTGGGTGAAGACACGGAGAAACCGTTAACGATTTTTTGCAGACACTTCCTTGCGCACCTCGGAAATTATGCCTAACTTCGAGCCAGATTTGCCTTTAGCTTGTCAGGTCACTGTCTGAAACACAATTCATGACACTATCTAAAGCACACGTATCCGAAATAGACCCTGCCAAAACGGTTTTTAGGGTAATTGCTATAGACAAACACATTTCGGCGGTAATTTTTCGCAGATTGTAGGGAAAACATGTTTTTTTTCTTAAAAAATTTGCTAAAAATTGAGGAAAGTCGTATATTTGCCACACCTAAACCGAAGAACTTTTATCATCCTGATTAACCTGACGTTGATCTTATTTTAAAAGAACCTGCTCTTCAAACCAATCTGCTTATAGTAACTGACCACCATAACTTATCACATTATGTCTTGTATTGACCATAGGTTATACACGCTGATTCCGGCTCGCAGGGAGGTAAAAAATACCCCCCCCCGATTCGTGGTGTAAACGCCTGTGTGCCAGCGAATTGTGGCCGTCCGGCTATGCTCCGGCGCATATTGGGTGGACTCTACACGCTTATTCCAACACATTATATGAAGATTAAATTTCTCACGGCAGCGCTGCTGGGAGCCTTTTGTTGTATCCATACCTCAGCGCAGGACATCGCCGTAAAAACCAACCTTCTGTATGACGCTACCCTGACTATTAATGTCGGAGCGGAGATGCAGGTCGCCCCTAAATGGAGCGTCGACCTGTCGGGAAACTACAACCCGTGGACCCTCTCGGGAGGGAAGAAGTGGAAACACTGGATGATACAGCCCGAGGCGCGCTACTGGTTCTGTCAGCCTCTCGGCGGACACTTCGTCGGTCTCCACCTACTCGGCGGTGAATACAACATCGGCCACCTCGGCCACGGCTTCAAGTTTCTCAACAACGACGCCCACGCTCTCTCCGACCACCGCTATCAGGGTTGGTTTGCCGGCGCAGGCATAGCCTACGGCTACTCTTGGCTGCTCGGAAAACACTGGAACCTCGAAGCCGAAATCGGCATCGGATGGGCCTACACCCGCTACGACACCTTCGAGTGCAAGGGATGTGGCCGCAAGGTCCGTGCCAACAAGGCTCACAACTACGTCGGCCCGACTAAAGCCGCCCTCAACCTCGTATATGTATTTTAAAAGCTAACCGTCAACCCCCATAACCAATACGAAAAGTATATGAGAACCATTCATACACTCCTCATGGCAATGGCAACCGTCAGCGCCACCGCAGCCACTCAGTCGGTGACGGTCAGCGATGTAAACGTCGAACGCTCCGCAAGCTCCCTCGTCGTCACCATGAACCTCGACGCAACCGCAATGAAGCTCAAGAGCGACCGTGAGATAAAATACATCCCCGTGATCACCAACGGCACAGAGCGCCGCGAGCTCCCAGAGGTTATCATCGCAGGGCGTAACCGCTACATACAGAATCAGCGCCACGACACCCCCGAAGCGCCAGCCATACTCTCGCGCGCCGGACACACCGTCAGCTATTCAACCATCATCCCCTACGAGCAGTGGATGGAAGAATCGCGCCTTGTGCTCGTAGAGGACGAATGCGACTGCGGTGTCCTCACCCTCTCGTCGGGCCAGACATCCGAACTCGCCTCGATTGACTTCGTTGAGCGCGTCTTCGCCCCGCAGTTCGTCATGGTCACCCCTCCCGCAGAGCTTGAGAAAACCCGCTCGGCAAAAGGCTCGGCCTATGTCGACTTCCCTGTCAACCGCACCGAAATCTCACCCACCTACCGCCGCAACCCCGAGGAGCTGGCCAAAATACGCTCGACAATCGACGTAGTGGCCAACGACCCCGACTCGCGCATAACCTCCGTCACCATCGTCGGCTTCGCATCGCCCGAAGGCTCCTATGCCAACAACGAGCGCCTTGCTAAAGGCCGTTCGGCATCGCTCGCCGAATACGTCCGCGGACTCTATTCGTTTGACGCCGACGTGATGCACACCTCGTGGGTGGCCGAAAACTGGGAAGGACTCCGCAACTACGTGGCGACATGCAGCCTCCCCGACACCACAGCCCTCCTCGCCGTCATCGACGACACATCTCTCGCTCCCGACGTGCGCGAATGGCGGCTCAAATCCAAGTTCCCGCAGGACTACGCATTCCTCCTCAAAAACGTATATCCCGGACTCCGACGTTCAGACTACACCGTCGACTACGTGGTCCGCTCCTTCGTCACAGTCGAAGAAATCCGTCAGGTAATGGCGACCGCACCCCAGAAACTCAGCCTCAACGAAATCTATGTCGTGGCCAACTTTCTTGAGCCTGACTCCGACCCCTATCGCGAGGCGTTTGAGCTTGCTGTCCGTATGTATCCCGACGACCCCGTTGCAAATCTCAACATGGCTGCCATTGCACTCCGTCGCGACGAGCTCAATGCAGCAGCGGGCTATCTGGCAAAGGCCGGAAACTCCCCTCGTGCCACATATGCGCGTGGTGTCCTCGCTGCAAAGCAGGGCGACAATGCCACTGCCAACACCCTACTGAAGTCAGCTGCCGACGCAGGTATCGCCGAAGCAGCCGATGCCCTCGACCAGCTTCAGAAAATCAATAAGTGAACGTAATTCCCCAAAATTTGCCCCCTCATCGTCATTTATCCTGACTTTGACACACGCGCAAACCTACCCCGCTACAAACCCCTTGCACTGATCCCCTAACAGATCACCTAATTGTTTATTCCTCAGATTTTTTATCCCAATTTTAGCTTGGCCGTCGGTAGCCTAACCCGACGGTCGAGGCTAATCCCTCAACCCCAGATTTAAATCAACTAATTTAGAAATTAACTAAAATAAACCAATTTTTACTAACATGAAGATTAACAAATTTCTTCTTGGTGCATTCGCCCTCTCAGTAGGGTTTGCATCTTGTTCAAACGAAGAGCCCATCAAGGGTGACAACGGCGGTGCTACTGCTGATGGTGAAAAATATGTTGCTGTTCGTATTCAAAGCGTAGGCGATAATGGAAGTCGTGCTGCTGGTGAAGGATTCGAAGAAGGTGTAGGAACCGAAAGCAAAATTACAGCAGAAAATATCCGTTTTTATTTCTTTACAGACCAGAAACGCCCATTTTTAATGAGTAAAAAAGGCATTAATGGCTCTCTTGCATCGGGGGAAACAAATATGGTTAAACCCAATGCTATAACTGAGAATATTACCACTGATGGAACACCTTCTACACTGAATGGAGTGCTTATTTTAGGAACTCCGACAGAGGCTTATAAAGGTAATAAACCTGCTTATGTAATTTGTGTTGCAAATCCGACTTCAAGCATAGCTTTTGAGAAGTTTGAAAATCAGAATATGGAAAGCCTTTTGGATATTAAGGCAACAGCTCCCACATCTTTTGAATCGGAGAATGAAGATGAAGAACTTACATTTGTTATGACATCTTCGACTTATATGGATGCAACAGGCAATATCATTTATTATACCGATCTTGACGGTAAGATTTTTGATAAAGCAGACGATGCACAAAAAACGCCAGCCGATATCTATCTTGAGCGTTTGGCATCCAAAGTAAGAGCTACTGGTCTTCAGGAATGGCCAATAAAAGAAGCAGATGAAAATAACCAACTTGTAGATGCTTTATTTGATATTCACACGTTAGATGCAGACAATAAAGTTGTAATTAATGAAGATGTTAAACTTACGGTTGATCTTACTGGATGGCGTCTTCGCAATAAAGCAAGCAATAATTATGCGATTAAGAATCTTAGCAAGTCATGGTTTGACGCTGCACCTTTCAAAGGTCAAGATAATGCAAACGTAGGTTTAGTTGCTTGGAATCCTTATACTTATCATCGTAGCTATTGGACTGATCCATCATCTGTATTGGACTCCGAGATTACTAATGTGCCCTTTGATATTTATGACGCTGGACAATTTAAAAATAAGAACTTCAGTAGTACTAATCCTCAAGAGAACATTGTTTATTGTTATGAAAACACCATTCAGCCTGCAAGTGCAAGCGATCGTGCCAATAGGTCGACTGCGATTGCTGTAAGAGGTGTGGTTAAGATGGATGGCCAGCCTGTTAATCTTTGTAAATGGGGTGGTGACTATTACACGGAAGAAGCTCTTAAACAGATGATTATCAATAACTATAATGGTAGTGTCAATGATAAAGACAAGCTCGAAGCAAGTGCTGTCAATTTTAAAGAATACATTGTAGAAGGTGCTCGTTCTAATACTTGGTATGCCTATGTAATAGTTAATGGAGAAGAAGTAAATACAGGCTATCGTTATTCAAATATCTCTCGATGGATTGATGGCCAGACTTCTTATGTCGTTAATGTTAAACATATGTTTGATAAATATGGTGTTGTACGTAACCATATCTATGACTATGAATTTACTAATGTTGTAGGTCTTGGCGTTCCCGGTAACGATCCTAAGAACCCCGATCCCGAAACCGAAACTTATCTTGCTGCTCGTGTTCATGTCCTCAACTGGCATGTTGTCAGCAACAAGGTTATCCTCCAATAAATCCCTGTCTTGATGTGTAATCAAGACCCATTGCAATAGCGAAAGAAGCCGGCCCATTGAGCCGGGTCGGCTTCTTTTTTTCTTCTGACCCCGATAATCCTACCGAAAATCATTTCCGACCCCGTCCCCCAAGTCCAATCGGAAACCACCGAACCGGACTTCTCCTTAATACAGGTTAAACCGTCTCTCTCTCACTTCGAAACAACTCAAAGATGTAGCGCCTGAATGACAGCCGCATCCTCTCAACCGACGAAAACTCAACGCCATGCCGATAGCCGTGGCGACAATATAGCCGTCTCGTCCCGACCGAGACTCCCAAAAATCTGAATCAAAACCACAGTAAACAAATAAATAACCACATTATTATATCAGCCGGTCATGAAGCTACATACTATTATAAAAAATACGGCCATTGCAGCCGCCTCAATGGCAACACTTTTGACTGCCACAGGCTGTCACTCTATTTTTGAGGACAGCGACTGTGTCGACAGCTACAACATCGTAAGACTCACTTACGACCACAATATGAAATTTGCCGATGCCTTTGGCAACGAAGTCGACCGCATCACCCTGCTTGCAGTCGATGCCAAGACCGGCAAGCTTGCCCGCCGATTCGACGTAGACCGCAGTCAGCTCTCCGCCAATCACGAACTCGCCGTGCAGGTCGAGCCGGGAAGCTACGACTTCCTCGTCTGGGGCGGTGATTACTCCGGCCATTTCGACATAGCCGAAGGCGAGACCGGCAAATCGGCGCTCGAAGACTTCCACTGCAAGCTCCGACGCAATCAGGCCGGTGAATCCGACGCACAGCTCTCGCAACTGTTCCATACCCTGCAGCGCGTCGAGCTTCCTTATGCCTCCCCGTCGAAGCCCAACCACGTCACACTCAACTTGAAGAAAAACACCAACACCGTCCGCGTCGTGCTTCAGCATCTTTCGGGCGAGCCAGTGTTTGCCGACAATTTCGACTTCACCATCACCGACAACAACGGATGGCTCAACCACGACAACACCCTCCGCGACCGCGAGCAGCTTGTCTATCGTCCGTGGTTCACCAAGAGCGGACAGATTGATGTCAACGTCAATCCTCAGGATCCAAAGGGTGCGCCCGCAGCTCCGTTTGCAGTTCCGTCGCGTGCGGTGCTCGGCGCATCGCTCGCCGAGTTCACCACCTCGCGCCTCCTGACCGAAAACAAACCCATGCTCACCATCACCAACAAGGCCGAAAACAAGGTCGTGTTGAGCATCCCGGTCATTGACTACGCCCTGCTTGTCAAAGGCTACGAAAACGCTTCGCTCTCCGATCAGGAATATCTCGACCGTCAGGATGAATACAACATGACATTCTTCCTCGACGAAGGCGGACGCTGGATCAGCGCTGTCATCATCATCAACGACTGGCGCATTGTCCGTCATGAGACTCCAATCGAATAAAACCATCCAATCTCTCTGCCATACACACAAATGATAGCAAATGGCTACGTTAAGAAATAATTATGATACGTATACATCTCCCACATAACTACCTTGGACTGGTCGCGGGCTGCTTGTGTCTCGGTTCACTGGCCGTGTCGTGTGTCAGCGACGACCTCGGATGTATCGAGGACCGGCCCGGCTACGTCGAAGGCAATGATATCTGGCTCACTTTCACCCTCAAGGGTGTGCCCGGCGTAGGGCGTTTGGCCTCCGGCATCTCGCGGGCCGACGACTCCGCAAATCATCCTGAAGAAGAGGCCACGGCTGCCGAAAACAAGATAAATACCAATGACATGCGCCTGATTTTATTCGACGACAGGCGGAATGTCATCAAGGTGCTTGAGCGGAAAGACCTGATAAGTTTTATAACGACTGACGGAGAGAATAATTCTCGCTATGAAATCAAGGCACGCATCAACAAGGCATATTTCGACTTTGCAACCACCTCGACCGGCGACATCGAAATATCCCTGATGCTCTTGGCCAACCTTTCATCCGGGGTGACATCATCGTCCAACGACCTGACCGACGCCCTTTTCATGAAAAGCGCTCAATGGATTGCGCAACAGAAATATGCTTTTCAGCCGGTTTGGTCAGCAGACAAGGAATGGCATCCTGATGGCTCGACAACATGTATCCCTATGTCGGGTTGGGCACACTACACCATAAAGAGTACCGATCTTGACGAGGCCACGACAATTGAGAATGCCCACCGTCTGACGACCGACGACTCGCCGTTGCTTATGCAGCGCGCAATGGCCAAGATTCGGGTATTCGACAATATAAATAAAGAAAATCCTGATGCTGCCACGGAGATTACTGCTGTGCGTATCGAAGGCGGTAATGCCTACGGTGCGTTTATCCCTGATTTTTCTCAGTCAGGTTGTACGGAGTGGGCAAACGGAACGACTATGGTCGAAACTCCCACCATTGGCACTAATTGGTATGACTCTACCTTGACTATCAAAGCCCGTGAAGTAGGCAGTGATGAAGGAGGTGACTACACCGATGCTTATGACAATACTTTCACAGAAGCTTTTATCGCATATATGACAGAAGCCTCGCGCAATCAGAATGTGAAGCTCATAATAACCACTTATTCTGATAATGATAATCCCAAAACAAAAGAATGGGAATTGTTCCTATCCAATATAATGATTCCTGTCACCGATATCACCCGCAACCATATCTATGAGTTCACCGTCACCCGCTCGATGAGCGCCGACCTCAATATCAACTACACCGTCTGCCCGTGGGTTTCAAACACAATTAATGTTCCTCCCTTTGATTAATCAGAGAAAAGACACAAACAACGACCAATGAAGACATTTATTGACATATTTAAAACTATCATGCTCGCAGCTGTCCTTGCTGTCTCTGTGGGGAGCTGTAGTGACGATATAGATTATCGCGGAAGTGTTGTCCCTGATGGAGAAGATGCAAAGCTCACACTGAAAGTCAGCGTCACCGAGGCGACCCACCTTTCGCGTGCCACATCTGACTCTTATGTAAAGAGTCTTTGGATCGGCATCTACAATGCGAAGAGTGGGGCATGTACGTTCAATCAGACCTTTGAGGAGAATAAAGAGGCCGGCAATCACATCCCTCAGTCTCTCTCGCTCGATTGCAAGTCGGGTGAGAGCTACGTTGTGGCCGTGGCCAACTACGATGAATTTTATGGTAAGAATCTGAAAACTAATGTAGAAAAGCCTTTGTCCGAGATGCTTGGCGAAGCCTTGACATGGGACGATTATTGTGCCATAGCCATCGAACAGAACATGTCGTCCGGCGATAATGACCTCTCGGTCGCAGAGCCGAGCGGTGAGTTTATAATGTCAGGTGCGTATGACAAGACAGACCATTCCGCAAGTCTGCCTTCAAATATCGAGGCAGTGGCCATTCAGGCCGGTACATCGACACTTACGGGTGCGATACACCTGCGCCGTCTCTGGACTGAGAACACCCTGAATATCCGTGCCGACGGTGATATTATAGATATGGAGCTTCAGAACATCGAAGTGTTCAATGTGCCTAAATACAGCTGGATTCAGGACCGTCAGCTTGCCGATGCCGGTATTATAGCCGAAGATATCGCTGTTGTCAATGCCGGCGACATGGTTGATTCGAGTCCGCTTGACAATGCGGCCTATCTTTCGTCAATGCGTTTCACTCCGCCGTCTGAAATTCAGGTCAGCAACGGTGTCTATACATTCAAGTTCTGGCAGTTTGAAAACAAGCGTACCGGCACTGCCACTGCCTATGAGCAGCGTGAGACCGAATTTAAGGATAATGGCAAAAATACAGGCATATTTACGAGCCTGTGTGCCAATCAGAAAGGTGATGCCAACAATAATGCGACTTATGTGAAAATCAACGCCACGATAACATACAGGAATCCCGGTTCGATGGTTAATCCTGACGACGTACAGACCGGCGATAATGCAGGTCAGCTTCCGAATTCGGCTGCATCGCGTACGGCCGAAGTCACCTATATCGTTCATCTTGGTTATATCGGAAATGACCCTACGGATTTCAACTGCTATCGCAATTCGAAATACACTTATAATATAACTGCCGAATCTGTCAATAAGATTCTTGTGGAGGCGTTCAACGGCGATGAAAAGCAGCCGGGTGCTGAAGGCACTGTGACCGACGTGACCGACAAGATTGAAAATCTTGACGCGCATACAGGCGTGTTCAATATTTTCCTTACCACCGAGCAGGTAAGGTCGTTTACATTCTCGATGCGTACTTATGCAAAAGGAGAGCCTAAGAGTTTCTATTATAACAGCGTTAACGACAACAACATTCCGGCTGCAAATGATGCTTATTTCAAATATTATAACTGGATTGAGTTTGTCCCGACCGGTCTGGATCTCGGACGTTCGGACGGGGATAAGACTGACGCTAACGAGAGGATATTTGCTGCTTATCCGAATATCGAAAACAGTCGTACGGGTGTATACTATCCTCATGAATTGCCGACGTCAGGTCTGCAAGGTCAATGGTTCACAGTCTACGTAAACGAATATACCTATGAAAAGCGTTACGGCGAGACCGGTTACGGAAATGAGACCGGTGTCGACTGGAAGGAATATGTAAACCAGCCAAACCGTCAGGCATGGTTCAATGTCGCACAGGAGATCTCTCCCGATGGCCACAGCGTATATTTCAAGTCGAAATACGCGTTGACGCAGAAATCAATTCAGACTTATTATAATACAGCTGATGACGGTTGTGAAACAGCGCTTGGTATTGAGCATATAAATGAAAGTTTCGGTATGAACATCCGATGGAAGGGAAATGTCGGCCCAAGTGGTGATAATGGTCGGTATAATGGATGGTATGTCTTAGGAAATGATTATAATTGGGAGAAATACGTACAGTCTGACACGCAACAGCAAATAAATGCGATAACTAATATCAAGCAAACAGCCAACGCAAGTTTTTCGACTGAGGCAAGGACTTATGCTGTCCCGATGCACATACTTATGACTGATTTTAGTGGTTCAGGTACTGGCCATTATAATTCAGCCGCTTCAGCGGATTATGATCCTCAGACAGGTGATAATGCTCAGTATATAAATGCCGCTATTGCATGTCTTAATCGTAATCGTGATGAAAATGGTAATGGTCAGATTGACGAAGAAGAACTTAAATGGTATCTTCCCGGAGCCGGTAAATACCTTCGTATAATTTTGGGACGCAATAGTTTGCAGACACCGCTGATGGACTATCAGCAGGTTAATCTTGCTGATAAATGTGGTGATGACGCGAATACACTATACCATTTTATATCTTCTGAAGCTAAGATAATATGGGCTGATGAAGGCCTTTCGAGTAGTGAATTCATATCTAATGGAAATTGGTCACATGCTCCGTGGCAGCTTAGATGTATAAGAAATTTAGGTACGGATCTTAGGGAAATATCAGATACAGGTGACGGTGTCACTCCTGCGTATGATGATACGGATTACGATAAATCAACTTTAGGTGGTATTGTCAAGGTATCGCATTATTATGGAACAGCCCTTAGAGAACCCACCTCTACTCCTCTTCCTATGCACAAGACAAGTGCTCCTGAAAATAAATTGGGACGTTATGGCTTTGAGATTGCTCCACGAGGTAATATGAGATTTAATGAAACTCGGGAGGCGCCAGCCCAATTCTTTAAGTTAGGGGCTTATAATCGTTTTACGTTAGTGAATGCTTATGCAAACTCTGGAGCGTCATACGAGGAATATTCAGATTCAATTGCGATAGCCTCTCCTTGCAGTCAGCTCCTGCAGACTACAGGTCGAAGCGGTTGGCGCATCCCTAATCAGAAGGAAATTGCGATTATGATGCGTATGGGTATTTTGGGTGAAAGTGCTCATTGGGCCTCTGTAAATAACAATGGAAGATTGTCATGGGGAAATACTAATACAGACTATGGTTTCTTGACTTGTACACAGGAACATTGGACTAATTATGGCACTACTGTTGGAATCTCGACTGCACCTCTTAGTTGGAATTATCGTATTGTAACTGTTGATGCTATACATAAAATTGGTCAAGCGGTTAACTATGAGAAAAGTACAATTCCTGCAGTTAGGTGTGTCCGTGACCTTACAGCTGCTGAGGCAGGAAAAACATATGAGCAAATAGTGAATAATCGCTGATGATTTCAAAGCATACGACATTATGTTCAATTCTTATCTCCCTGTGTCTGCTTGGTTGCAGACAGGGGGATAAAGTTTCGGATAATAATCGCTCCGGTAACGGGGAACAGAAAAGTGTAAACACTGCTGAGCTCCCCATGCCCGATGTCCCTGACTCGTTGCAGTCGGTCGAGGAGCGGGCGGCCTACGTCGTCGCCCACTACTGGGACGCAATGGACTTCACCGACCGCGCCCTCAGTCTCGACACAGCCTTCATCGAGCAGAACTTTGCCAACTTCGCCGCCATCCTCCCCATGTCGCCCCCCGATGATGCCGACCGCGCCGTCGCCACCCTCGTCAGCCGTGCGGGAGCCGACCCCGAAGCCTTCAGCCTCATCGCCTCGACCGCCGAAAAATATCTCGACGACCCCAACTCGCCCATGCGCGACGAGGAAACCTATATCCACTTCCTGCGCCACATCTCCGAAGCCCCCTTCCTCAGCGACGTAGAGCGCATCCGTCCGCGCCACCGCCTTGCCGACGCACTCAAAAACCGCCCCGGCTCACAGGCAGCCGACTTCGGATTTGTCGACCGCAGCGGCTCGTCGACCACCCTCATGCGCGAGCTCGCCCCCAACCCTCTCAACCTCCTCATCTTCTATGACCCCGACTGCTCGCAGTGCAAGGAAATCATGGGCCGCCTCTCGGCTCTCGCCCTCCCGCCGGAAATCGGAATCATAGCTGTCGATGTCGAGGACGACCACGACGCATGGCAGCGCACCAAAGACTCTCTCCCAGCCCGGTGGCAGGTAGGCTTCGCCACAACACCCGTCCTCGACGACGGTCTCTATGTCCTCGCCGCCTCCCCGACGCTCTATCTCCTCGACTCCACGGGCAAAGTCATCCTCAAAGACCCCCCGGTCGACCAGGCCATCGCCGCCCTCACCCGCTAATCACGCATTTCAGTTTTCAGCATAAATCTACCCCCCCGGTAAAATAAACATGTGTAACACTTCCGGCCTTTATACTTAATCTGATTTAATGTCTTTTCTATAAGAGCTGACATACTTACTAACCAATATCCCCATATGTTTTAATAGAGGCGGCCCGCTGCGTTGATGCAGCGGGCCGCCTTACGTTATATCGTAAGTGGATGGAACAGTCACACCGTATATCCAAGCAGATCAAGGATAAAAGGTGACAGCAGCGCCGTCAGCAGCCCGTTGAGCGTCAGCCCCAGCGACGAAAACGCCCCGTAGCGCTCACCGCGCTCCATAGCCGAAGCCGTCCCCACCGCATGAGAAGCCGTCCCGATCGACAGCCCCGACGCAATCGGACTCTTGATGTGGCTCATCTTCACCATGCGGAAACCGGCCATGCCCCCGAAGATACCCGTACAGACCACCACCGCAGCCGTCAGCGACGGAATTCCGCCCATCGCAGCCGAAATCTCCATCGCGATAGGGGTCGTCACCGCCTTGGGCGCAAGCGAGATGATCACCTCCTTCGTAGCCCCGAGCAGTTCGGCTATCAGAACCACCGATACAATCCCCACCACGCAGCCCGCAAGCTCCGCGAGCAGCAGCGGGAGCATCTGTTTACGTATATTCTCAAGCTGCCGGTAGAGCGGCACACCCAGAGCCACCACCGCAGGTTTCAGCCAGAATTCGATATATTCTCCGCCCGCGGCATAAGTCTCGTAGTCCACTCCGCAGCTCAGCAGAATCACTATAAGCACGATGATTGAAATCAGAATCGGGTTGAGCAGAGCCACACCAGTGCGCCGTTGAAGGAGCTTCGCTCCGAGGAAAACCACAAAAGTCAGCGCAATCAGAAAAAATTTGTTCTCAAGAAAATCCATAGTCAGTTGAAATTGATACCAATGGAAACAAAACGATAATTACTTTACGATATTTATTCTTGAAACTCAGACCGCTTTCTCGTCGTCGCCCCCGGCATTGTGGGGGTGATGATGGTGAGGAGCGACCGTCCGTCTTACAATCTGATGAACCCACCCGGTCGAGGCGATGATCAGGAACGTACTGATGACCGAAGCCCCGACAATCGGCAGCCACTGCTCCGAAATCAGCCCGAGACACCTCATAAGTCCCACGCCGGCAGGTACAAAGAAGAAACCAAGGTTCTTGACAAGGAAATCGGCAACCTTGTCGACCCACATGAGCCTCACGACGCGCAGTTTCAGCCCTGTGGCAAGCAAAAGCATACCGATGATGCTCGACGGGACAGGAATCCCCGTCGCATAGACAATAAATTCGCCCATCGCAAGAAAAGCGAAGAGCACGGCACATTGAAGAATCATAATATCTGAAAAACAATCTTTTTTACAGAGGGCAAAATTACATAAAATCCTCAAACCGAGGCATGATTATCGGAATAAATTATATCGCCGGGTATAAATCGTTGAACAGTAACCCCCAAACAGAGCGTGAAGCCCATCGCGACCGATGGACTCCACGCCATGAGTCAGGCACTTGGCCCGAAAAATCAATAGACTGAAATGAATCCGCATGTGATTGGAGATTATCCGCATGTGATTATAGAGCAATGGAAGGGCTTTGCATGTCTTACGTGTCAGATAGCCGTCTTCCCGTCTTTGAGCACGACAGGGAGCGCAAGCGGGTTGACCACACCCGCCGCATCGGTCGGCAGAGACTTCAGCAGCACGAAAAACTCCGGAATCATATAGGCCGGGAGATACTGTGCCATCGTATTCTTGACCCACGACAGCCTGAACGACTTCGTTTTTGGGACTACATAGGCCACGAGATAGGCCGAGCCCTGCTCGTCGGGATAGTGGACCACCGTGCAGCCTTCGACCTCGTCGCTCTTGCGCAGAGCGCGTTCGACCTCGCCGGTTACCACCTTCTTGCCCAGAATGTTGACCTCGCTGTCCTTGCGGTGGAGATAGACATAGTTGCCGTCGGAAAGCTGACGGCCGATGTCGCCCGTGCGGAACACACGGCGTCCGTCGCCTATGGTCACAAACGGCTTCAGGTCGGCGCGATGGTCGCCGGTGTAGTAATCGGCAAGCCCGTCGCCGTAGAGGCATATCTCGCCCTCCTGACCCTGAGGAACTTCACGAAGCTCATCGTCGAGAATCATGATTTCAGTCCCGTTCATCGGCTTTCCGATAGGGAAAGTCCCGTCGGGCAGCACCAGTCCCGTGTTGCAGCAATATGATGTCACGCTGACAGTCGCTTCAGGAGGGCCGTAGGTGGTATAGACAGGCACTTGTTCGAGCAGATGGCTGATAGCCGCCGCGTGGAGCACGTCGCCGCTGCTGATCAGCAGTCTGACAGTCACCGGCAGCGCGGCCACAGCGTTAAGCTCCTGCATCAGATAGGGGAAGCCGCTGATGACCGTCACATACTGGTCGTCGATGAACTTCACCAGTTTTTCAGGGTCGTTGCGTGTCTGCGGTGACGGAATCGCAACCACAGCCCCGTTGAGCAGAGCGCCGAACACCTCTTGGATAAAGATGTTCATGACACAGGCCGAGAACTGGAGCATGATGTCGTCGCCGGAGATATTGTAGGTCTGTCTGAACGCCTCCGCGAAGTGTGTCACCTGTGAATTGCCCACCGCCACGCCGAGCGGATAGCCGTCGGGGGTGGTCGAGTAGATGATATATGCGGGTCGGTCCGCACGCGAGCGGTCAGGCAGAGGGTGGAGGGCCGGGTCGACATATATGTCGCTCCCGATGATGAGCCGGTTGAAATCGTTGAGGATGCAGGCATGCTGTTCCTGAGTGATGACAAAGTCAACACCGTTTTCAACGAGGAATGTCACGAGGCGTCCCGGCGGAAAGTCAGGCTCGACTGCCACAAATGCAGCCCCGGACTTGATGACAGCCATAAGGGCGGCCACCATCTCCACGCTGTGGTCCATCACAATCCCGACACGTGCGGGAATGAATGAGGGAAAGCGTGAAATAAGAGTGTCGACTAGTCTGTCAAGACCGGCATAGGTGACACATGTGCGCTCGTCAATGACGGCAGGGTGATCCGGATCATTGTTGACGAGTTCCTTGAAGCGTGAGTAAATCGTCGGTTCCATAAAACATCCTTCTTTAGTTAATTTTGTAACCGAATTGTAACATCTTCGGTTTGTATTAGAATAACGGCAGACCCCTTGTCGATGTTCTACGCGAAATTGTTAAAAACGCTGATTATAAATGTATTTAAAGAAAAATTATCTACTGTTACCGGCAGTGTTCACCGGTGTTTATATAGAAAATCGGAGCTTTTATACCGAAAAAAACAGGGATGACCATCGTCGGCCATCCCTGCTCGGAGTTAGTGTGATTGCATAGTATCGTCGGAGTGTCACCATCCGGTATTTTGTGTAAGATTCTTGTTTCTGTCAAGCTCGACGAGCGGTATGGGCCAAAGCTCGTGACGCTCCTGATAGCTCCGGGTATACATCAGGTTGCCGTATATGTCGGTAGCGTTTTTGACCGACTCCTTCAGCTTGCCCCACCGGCGCAGATCCCAGTAGCGCTGTCCCTCTCCCGCGAGTTCGAAGGCACGTTCGCGCATGATGCGTTCGGCCATCTCCTCTTTCGAGCCGACAGCGAGCCATGTCGCCCCTGAGTTCAGCCCGGGCATTCCGACACGTGCGCGGATTTTGTTGACCTCGGTCACCGCTTTGTCGGTCTCGCCTTTTTCGTTGTAGGCTTCCGCAAGCATCAGGATGACATCGCCCAGACGGATTAGGGGAAATTCGTAAGGAGTGCGGTTATATTCGCCCCAGTAGCCGTCGAGATTGCCTGTCGGAATCCATTTGCGCCAGAAATATGAGTTCCAGCCCTCGGAATTTCTGATGAAGGCCATTGCTTCCATCGGAGCGCCGCCCTTTGTCGGGTCGGCCAGCACGAACTGCTTGTCCATCGGACTGGATGCGGCGTCAGTGCTGAGATAGTGTGAGTAGGGGGTGATGATGTTGAGACACAGACGCGGGTCGCGCAGGCGGTATGCGTCCATGACCTTTGTGGTGTCGCAGTCGAGTGTGCTTGTCACCACAGTGCTGCTCTGGTCGATTGCAACGCTCAGGCATTTGCGGCGGAAGGTCTCGTCGCCGGCATTGAAACCGGGGAAAACGTCGTCCCAGTCAAAAGGCGAACCGTCGGTGTTTTCATACATGTCGGCGAGAGTGGTGGAGGGGACTATTGCGTTTCCGGCAATCAGACGCATTGTCGACTTGTTGCCGAAATATGAAACGATGTCAAGAGCATAACCGGAAGTGTTGCCGTCGATTGACTGGATGGAGAAAATCATCTCATTGCTGTGTGCCCCGTTGTAGAGACGGAAAAGATTGTCGTAGCTGTCGTGGAGCGCATATCCGTAGTCGTTTGTGCGGTTATAGACTATCTCTTCGAAGTCGCTTGCCGCTTCATCCCATTGGCGGTTGTAGAGATAGACTTTTCCGCGCAGCGCATATGCTGCACCCTTGGTCGCGCGGCCGAGATCTGCGTCATCCCATCTGACGGGTAGTTTTTCGATTGCATCGTTAAGGTCGTCGAGTATGTGTCCGCGGATTTCATCGGCGCTGCTTCTCGGAGAGTCGAGGTTGGCGAATTCATTGTTGATATCGCAGCTTTCGTCGTAGTACGGCACTCCGCCCCAGCAGTTGAGCATACGGAAATAGGCCATTGCACGGAGGAACTTTGCTTCGCCGGTCACGCGGTCGATTGTTTCCTGACTGATTGGCATTGTGGCGACGTTGCGGATGACGGCGTTGGCTCTGTGGACAAGTTCATAGAGATATTGCCAGTGGTTCTGCACGCCGCTGCTGTTGGACGCGAATGACGATCCGCGTGAAATATCGGCCCAAGGCGAGGTCCCGTCGGCGATGTCGCTACACATGTCGAAGGTGAATTCCATGCCGAAACACCAAGGCGCTTTCATGGCGGCATACATTCCGACCGCTGCCTGACGGGCATGTTCTTCGGTTTTCCAGAATGTCTGTCCCGACATCTGGTCGGCTGGAGTGAAGTCGAGGCTTTCGCATGCGCTGAGAGAGACGGCGAGAGCGACGATTGAGCCTGCGAGTGATATGTTGAATTTCATAATCTGAATGCTGTGTGTGAGTGGTTGGGGTAATATTGTGGGATACCGTTTGTGGGGTTTGAGGGAAGAGAGTGTCAGAATGTCACGTTAAGACCGACTGAATACTGGCGCACTGTCGGGTAGCCGACCGTAGCTCCGACTTCCGGATCAAGGCCGGGAAAATCGGTGATTGTGAACAGATTGTCGATACTCGTGTAGACCTTCAGGTTCTGCACGGAGAATTTCTTGGTGATTTCCGCCGGGATGGTGTAGCCGAGCTGGATGTTCTTGCATCGGAAATAGGCAGCGTTGTGGACAAACGCGTTGCTTGCGATGTTGTTCTTTCCGTTGGCGTTGTTGCGGAGAATCGGGTAGATTGAGTTATAGGGGTTTTTTGGAGTCCATGCGTTGTCGGTGATGTCCTTGTTGAGCGACTGTCCCATGACAGTCACGAATCGGAACGCCTGATTGTTGTAGTAGACCTTATAGTCTCCTACGCCTTGGAAGAGCATGCTGAAGTCGAAATTTTTCCAGCTGAGGCCGATGTTGCCGCCGTAGGTGAATGTCGGGAGCGGTCCGTCGCCCATCTCGATGCGGTCGTTGCTGTCAAGACTGCCGTCGCCGTTGGTGTCGGCATAAAGGAAGTCGCCGAGTTCGGGTCGCTGATAGGTGGCGAAATAGTTCGGGTTATTGTCGACGAGCGACTGCACATAGGCCATATCAGCCTCGTCGCGGACGATACGGTCGACTTTCAAGACGTAGAGCTGGCGTATAGGCTTCCCTTCCTGCGTTTTGTAAACTCCGTCGATCGATGGAATATCGCCTTGGAACTTCAGGACTTTGTTTTTGACAAAACCCATGTTGAATCCTACGGTGTAGGCTACATTTCCGATGCGGTCGTTCCAGTGTATGTCTAATTCAAATCCACGGTTGCGCACTTCGCCTGCGTTCTGGTTGGGGACTACGCTCGTGCCGTGTTCAAGCGGAGCGGGGAGAGAGATGAGGATTCCTTTGGTGTCTTTGTTGTAGATGTCGATAGAACCGTTGAGACGGCTGTTGAACAGTGCGAAGTCAAGGCCGAAATTTGTCATGTAGGTTTTTTCCCATGTTAGAGCTGGATTCGACAGGACGGTCTGGGCGAAACCGCCTGCGATGTTGCCGTTGAGAATGTAGCCGGCGGTTGCGAAAAGCGACTGGTACATGTAGTAGCTTGTGGTGGCGTTGTTGCCGAGCGAGCCGTATGATGCGCGTACCTTAAGCTGGTCGAGCCACTGGCGGGAAGGGCTCATGAACTGTTCTTCGGAGATTCGCCATGCGGCGGAGACTGATGGAAAGTAGCCCCAGCGGTGGCCCGGAGCAAATTTTGACGAGCCGTCGGCACGGAGATTGGCTTCAAGGAGATATCTGTCGTCCCACGAGAGGTTGACACGGCCGAAATATGATCTCATTGACCATTCGGTGTAGTTGCCGCCGATGGGGCCGTTGGTTGTGGCCGCGTCGATTGAGGTGAGAGAGTCGTCGATCAGGTCGTAGCGCAGGAAGCTTTCGTATTCGTTTTTGTCATATTCCTGACTCATGCCGGCGAGTACAGTTCCGCTCAGTTGCGAGAATTTGAAATTGTAGGTGGCTGTCAGATCTGACGAACGGAAATTGTTGGCGTAGTTGTAGCGGCGGATGTATGTGCGGACCTTTCCTTCTCGGATGAGGACAGGGCCGTCGAATGTGAACCTGTAGAGATTACGGTCAGTGAGATGTTGCTCCACGCGGCGTGTCCAGTAGTTGTATGTGAACGAGCCTTCGATTGTCAGTCCCTTTATCGGGCGCAGGGTTGCATGCAGCTTGGCTACCGTGCGACGGGTTTTGGTCGGGAAATCTGTCTTGTAGAACCACTGACGGCGATATGGGTTGAAATTGCTGACATTTTCCTCCTCCGGATTTTGGATGCCTCCGTAGAGACCTGTCTCGGGGTCATAGAGAGTCATGCCCGGAACGGTGTTGAACGCGCCTGAACCGAAAATCACGTCTCCGCCTGCAGCTGCGTTTTCAGACGAGGGGTTGTTAGAGTCGATATATCCGAAAACGTTAGCTCCGACGCTAAGCCACGGCTTGATGTTGATGTCGATATTGCTATTTAGCTGATAGCGCTTATAGTCGGTGTAATAAATCATACCGGGATTGTCGACATAGCCGACAGACACGTTGTAGCGGACTCTGCGGCCACCGCCTGTGACAGAAAGGTTATGGTTTTGCACCACCGATGGGTTACGGTAGATGTGGTCCTGCCAGTCAGTGTTGGGATAAATGGTCGGGTTGCGTCCGGCATCGTTGCGCCATTCGTCGATTTTGCCCTGCGAGAACCGTGGAGCCTGTCCGTTGGCAATGAGACCTGCATTCTGGATTTCCATGAAGTCGGCATAGTCGGTGACGAGATTGAGGCGCTTTGCCACTTTCTCGAAAGACACGTTACCGCTGTATGTGAGGCGGGGTGCGGCTTCGACACCGCGGCGTGTGGTGATAAGGATTACTCCGTTTGCCGCACGCGAGCCGTAAATGGCCGACGAGGCGGCGTCCTTGAGAATCGAGATGTTTTCAATATCCTGCGGATTTATGTCGCTGATGGCTATGCCGGTCATGCCGTCGACAACCACGAGAGGAGCGGCATCGTTGAGCGTTCCGATTCCGCGCACCCGGATAGTCTGTGCCTCATAGCCTGGTGTGTTGCCTCCGCTGTTTGTTACGGTCAGACCTGATGCGAGGCCGGCAAGGGCGTTGGTTGCATTGGTCAGCGGTCGGTCGGCAAGGGATGTCTTGCTGATTGATGCGACCGAACCCGTAAGATTCACCTTACGCTGTGTTCCGTAGCCGATGACAACCACTTCGTCGAGCTGCGATTGGACCGGAGGCATTGAGACGGCATATTCCGTTGTGCCGTTAAGCACCGGTATCTCGACTGTCTCATATCCGATATATGAAATTCTGATAGTCGGTTTTTCGCCATCGATGTCTACAAGGAGTTTGAAGCGTCCGTCGATGTCGGTGACGGTTGCGTTGAGCGAATCCTGTACGATTGATACGGATGCACCGATTATCGGCATGCCGTTTTCATCGACAACCTTTCCGGATATGCGTCGTGATGTTTTGTCGGAGCCCGGCTCGGTGACAGAAATATCAGAATCGCTATCCATGTCAATATCGACCGGCATCGCTGTGGATTGTGCGGAGATGAATATGGAGCTTAAAAGCAGCAGAGATAAGAATAACAGTGATGATTTCATATGGATGAATTTCGAATGTCGTAGACAAATGTGAGTGCAAATGTGTTTTGTTAATTCATAACATTGATGTCCCATTAAAATCGGAAAGAGTACTTTGAAATTGTTGAAATTTAG
>ERZ778518.298-NODE-298-length-50963-cov-7.721753_pt1 | contig 50963 bp, 47 predicted proteins | sample MGYA00510340_ERZ778518 | MGnify/ENA primary metagenome ERZ778518 (study PRJEB29527, sample SAMN07138967) | mouse gut metagenome | material: feces | host: mouse | place: China:Nanjing | collected 2016-01-25 ...
AGGTATTGAATTTTCAAGGTGCATAGGCAAAATCTATGTGCGAAGTTTGAGTTATATAAATAATTTCCATATAAAAAAGATTGAACATGATAATACAATTTCTATGTGTCGCAGCATGATATCCCCCTGCATACACCCGTATTGACGTATAAACACATAAATACAATATTGTCTCCCATATACATCCTGCATAAGTGCCTATTCCTAAAATAAGCATCGTACAAAATATTTCTGAAATCAAAAGTTCCGAGCCGTATATGTAAACATCCTTTACCCCTTCATCAATTACCTTCCTCTGAATCAGATAGTCTGTTATTTTTCCAGCCATTTTCCTTATCACTTTTCTGTACCCCTTTATTTAATCTGCCCTTATTTTAGCAAATAAAACATTTCGTACAATCCTTATCGCCTAATCCACCTCCCACATCGCCTAAATGACTATCTCATATAATCATAATGTAGCTCTTACATCATCCGTTCATTCATACGATACATCCGTCTGCAATGTTCAATATCCTATTGATAATCTTTACCTCACGTCACAAAAGAGTATACCATAAAATCAATCCATAGTCGAGTATCTCAAAATCTAACGGATCAGTTCAAATACAACATTAAAATAGGGATACCTCTGTTCTCAGATATATCCCCACTTTATCAGCATTTACTTTATTCCTTTTTCCAATCCAAAACAACACTCTCCTGGCGTCCATCCGGGAAAACATATGTAAATCTACTTTCCTCATCATGACAAATATAAAAAAAAGATCTCTCAGTGCCTAAATGATATCTATATTTTTCTTTTGATCCCTCTGCGAACAATGTGAAATATTCAAAACACCCGTTCTGTTCAATCTGAAGATTTTTCATTTGAGTTTCCAATATCTGATAAATATGTTCCTCTTTTAGTTCACTTTCCCTAATCTGTTTAAAACGGAAAAGCTTTTTATCTCGATTGCTGTTTAACATCCTCTCTAAATATTTTGTATATTCCGAAGGCATAATGCTCGTCGCTGCAATCTCTATCTGTTTGCTTGGGGACTCTTTAATTTTCTGTAGAAGTAACCGGAGAATTTCTGGCGAGATTATAATAAAGTCAGTTGTTCCTACAATGCTTAATTTATACTCTTTCAAATTTTCACACCTTACACTTTAAATTTGCAATTCTTTTTCTATACAGTTCTTATTCCTGCTAAAATTTCTTCAATGTATGTTGCTAAAAACTGTAAATTTTCTTTCTTACTTTTTTTACTATCATAATAAAACATACAATATTGCAACAACGCTCTTCTTGACAAGCACTTACTGTCAACATTTTCCGGTACTCCACCATTTTCAGCAACCTCTGCTGCACAAGGTCCTGAACAAAAATATTTTGCCCAGCAGTTTTCACACATTTTAATCTTGTCCACACAGAACTTCTCTTCTAACTCTGGACTCTCTGTTTTATTTCGCAAATCCTCACAAAGTTCTTTCATGGTCTGTTTCCTGACATTTCCCATAGAGAACTGCTTATCCTTAAAATTCGCACACATAAACGTATTTCCGTCCGGATGAATTGCCAGCACATTTCCGAAAGCTCCACAACTTCGTTGCGGTTGAATGTCTCCTGAATAATTACTGGTAAGTCCTTCATCAAAATACTCTTTCTTCAGCAAATAGCGGATAATTTTTAACTGGATTTTTAATGTATTATGCTCTTTCAATAATTTATCACTGACATTATTTTGTTTCGCACGTCCTACTAATGTAATAATTCTTGTTGTAAAAACAGCATGATATTTATGGCAAACCTCAATAGCTTCTTCTAAATGTTTCTCGCTATTTTGATCCACGACAAAGGACAATGATAATAATACACCAGTCTCATTTGCTGTCGTAAATATTTCCTCCATTCTCGACAGTAATTTTTTATCATCAAAAATATTTTCTATGCTGATTTCCAGCACTCCAATTTTATCTGCCAAGCCTCTCACCAACTCTGGGTTTAATAATAAACCATTGGTCTGAAGTACGATACGCTGCTTATCGAATGCCATTGCCAATACATCCAAAACCTCTCCTATATCCCTTCGCATTAATGGCTCTCCGCCAGTAATAACAATTTTTCGTGGATTTATTTCTTGCAATTTAGGAATCAACATATCTTTGATTTCATTAGCAGTCAAATCATTCTTAGTGCTTACATATGGGCTAGAATTCATCGTGCAGAACTCACACTGTAGATTGCAACGTCCTGTCACAGCAAAATAAACGCTCTTACGCATGAAATCTTTTTCTTCATTCAAAAGACCATATTTATTCTCAACATATTTTTCAAGCGCCTCCCTATTCTTCTCAGAATAACAGAATCGATCATAAGTGTCTTTCTTCATTCTTACCCAATGTCCATTCTTTACATTTAAAAGAATCACTTTCCCATTTCCCTCTTTTACAATCAAGTCATCTAATGTAAGCATCTCACATACCTCCCTTACATAATCAAATGTTTTATAATCTCTTCATGTTCTTTATATACTTGATACATTAATTTTCGCATCCTACAAAAGATAGGTGCTGGTTTATTTTTATCTCCCGTAACAGCCAAATTTTGCATAATGCAAGAACGCTCTACACAATAGGATGCAATACTACAATTCTGACAGGTTATATTCTCAATTCCATCAAATTCTCTTAATTCTTGTATTTTTTTCTTCTGAAGCCCGGCATCTAAACTACCTAATTTTACAGATTTATCTAAATTCCCCGGACATGCAAAAATGGAACCATCCGTTCGGATATATGCGGAAATAATTCCCGCACCACAACAATAGAATTTATCTTTTGCAGTATTTCTCGAAGGTTCTCTGAATTTTACAACTTTTTCTGCAAACTCCCAATAAAATCCTTTTTGTTGTTTTGCACATTCAAGAAAATACTCAAAGGATTTTTTTATTTGCTCTGCCAGAATATCCATTTCCGCTTCAGTCCATGATAAACTCAAATCAATGGCTGTATCAATCATTTTAAATCCTAAATTCTGGGTCAAATAAATCAATGTGTCATAATAACTTTCATAATTATTCTGTGTAATTACATTTGTTACCTGAACATGTCTCCCAGTTCTTTCTTCAAACTGATGTACATAATGCAAATTTTCAAGAATTTTATCATGCACACTATAACCACTCCATGAAATTCGGTTTCGATCATTTACTTCTTTATCTCCGTCTATACTTACTTTTAGAGTAAATGAATTTTCAATCAAAAAATCAATAATATCTTGCGTGAAAATGGTAGCATTTGTAGTAACAGAAAAAAGTAATTCATAGCTGTACTCCGCATTTTTTTCTTTTATATAATTGACCATATTTTTTATCATTTCGAAATCTAAGAAAGCCTCTCCACCTACAAAATCAATCCAAAGCTTACAATCTTTGTGTTGTCTTGTTTTTATAAAAGCCATATCTACTGCTTTCTGTGCGGTTTGAATATCCATCTTTGCACCACTTTTTTCTCCTAAATAGCAGTACTTACATTTCAAATTACATTTCTGATTAATCTCTAATGTCAAACTGTACATTGTATCGCTCCTCTGTCCTTTTTCTATCTTGAAAATACCACTTTATAAATCATTTTCATATATCATATTGTTATAGATTGATTTTATTTAATTCCAACAATATGCTTTACTTCCTTTAATGAGATATGGTATCCAATATACTGATATACTCCCACAAACAGGCAAAGCAATAAATCTAACATTGCTGCTTTTACTTCATATGCATGAAATACTCCATCATTTTGTAAATATGTCGTACACTGATACGAATAAATAATGCCAATACCAATAAGCGTTGGGAATGCGTAAATCTTTTTCAATTGTCCTTTTACACATCGTAAAATATAACTATTGTCTGCGCCTAACTTCCGAATATCATCATACACCTGCTTATTACTTAAGCCAATTGTTTGACTCCTTGTATAACCGATAATGCCAACTGATGCAAGCATCACAATTGCCACAAAAGTAAATAGTAAAAACTGAATTGCATATTGTAGTAACATATTTTTCTGGAATAATATTTTGAAATACGGTTCATACTTCCAATTCAAGTCTAATTCTGGATGTTTTGGCTCTAACTCAATATGCTCACCATCATAATACTCTTCACCTGCTGATAATGCTTTTTTCTCCAAATAAGCATCATAGAACAATAACACTTTCATATCATCACTGGCTATATTACAATATTGCTCATATAGCTGCTTGGAAAAATCGTAAGATTTCTCTAAGTCATCCACATTAAAAAGTATTTGTCGAATCACATGTTCTGTTGAAATTCCCTCTGCTAATGCAGAATAATCCTCTTCACTGATTACAAATCTGGCAAAATTATCCCATCCATTTTCCACAATGAGTTCATTAAACACTACTGTCCCTGAATAGACTAGTTCTTTTTGCACCCCTGTATTTTCATTCATGACAAAATCAAGATCATCAAATGCAAAGAATATGGTTTCATCCATTTCCGTTGAACGAATCATCTGATAAGTCCCTTCTTTAATATCAATATCCGTTCCCATTGCTTCATTCAGCTCTCTATCACTGATAAACTGACGATAATACGCCTGCTGTTCATATTTTTCTACAATCTTCCCATTGTTGTCCACATTATCACGATTAATTGCGCTAGACAATAACTCAATAAATGGAAGCTCAAGATAATTTTGAACAGTTATTCCAAACTCTTCGGCTAATGATATAATCTCGGCTTCATCCAATCCAACCACATTCTCTGGTATACGATATGAAACATCCGCGGAATTTTTCTCCGCCAAGTTTTGGCCTTCCATTATATTTGTTGGCAAATAAAATGCTGCAAACAAAGCCCCCATCACCAAAAGAACAATAAGCCCCATATTTCTGACCATGGAAATTCCTTGAAATTTTAACATTCCATACGAAATAATATTCCTATAATATTTTTGTGGATTCCTACCTCGCCGATGAACTACAATAGAATAAACTAAAATCCTATAAATTCCAATAATACACAATCCATAAAACAAGTTAAACAAACCACTCAGATATTGTTTAAACATATTAGCCCACAATGTCGGAAGCACATATGCCATAAAAATACCAAATACAAGCAAGCTAACTCCCGACACAAAATATTTCCCTGTAACCTTTTTTTTGATTGGTTCACATTTTCTCTGTTCATTGATAATATCCATTATGTTAGATCGTCGCATAAAAGAAAAAGTCATTATCAAAATGCAGAAAAATATACAAATAGAAAAGATAATTGCATATAGCATTCCTATCATCGATACCATAAAAGTTAACCCATCAGGTGCAACTCCAATCATTTCCATTACTTTTCCAATACACAAAGCCAACAGGTTTCCTATAACTATACCTGTAATAGCTGCACTGCCTCCTATCGAAAACACTTCTCTTAATAAAGCACTAGACAGCCGTTTTTTTTCTGTTCCCAACGCCAGAAATACACCAATTTCTTTGCTTTTATACCGAAGAAATAGCCCCATTGCATAAAGAACAAAAATAAAACATCCTATCACTGCAATACCAAAAATCAAATATATCTGTTTTCTGGAATCTCCGCCCTCTGGCAATGCTGTCTGTATAAAATCACTAAACAACACTCCGAAAAAAGAGGCAACTAACAAATTTGCAAATACAATACACATCCAAAGTTGTTTATACTGTTTTCTATTTACTTTTCGTAATTTTTTTAATAGATTAGTCAACGTCATTTCCATCACCACCATTCAAGTCTTTAAAGATATTTAACAACTGATCCAAAAATACTTTCCGGTTTCCTCTGTTTTTCATTTCTTTATGAATCTGGCCATCTTTCATTACAATCACCCGGTCACAATAACTAGCAGAAATACTGTCATGTGTAACCATAAAAATAGTAGCTTGTAACTGTTTCTTTGCTTCAATAAATGCTTGAATCACAGCTTCGCTCGAACGGCTGTCTAAGTTTCCGGTTGGTTCATCTGCAAGAATAATAAGCGGGTCATTCATCAAAGAACGCGCTACTGCCGTTCGCTGACGCTGCCCTCCTGAAATTTCTGCCGGATATTTCTTTGCAATTCTTTCTATATCAAACATCTGAAGCAATTTTTTTGCTTTTGCTTCCATTGGTTTATATGGTGATTCCTGAATTACCTTTGGCACACACACATTTTCAAACACAGTTAGTCCATCCAAAAGCATAAAATCTTGAAATACAAAACCCAGTCTTTTATTTCTAACCTCTGCAATTTCTTTTTCTGCAAGATTGGTTAAGTTAATTCCATCCAAAGTGATCTTCCCACTATCATAAGGAATGAATGACGAAATGCAATTTAAAAGTGTAGATTTTCCACTTCCGGATGGACCCATAATAGCCACGAATTCTCCTTTTTGGATTTCAAAAGATACATTTTTTAAGGTATGATAAACCTCATTCCCGTTTTTGTAACTCTGACATAAATTTTTTACGCTTAACATTTTAAATCCCTTTCTTTCCATTAATACGCACTTGCAAGATTATCTGTTGCAACTGGATATACCTTTTTGTTTTTTACTCCAAAAATATAATCAAATTGCTCACATTCCTCAATATTATGAGTAATACAAACAATAATCTTATCCCTTTTTTCCTTTTGCAAAATATCAAACAGTTTTTTCCGTCTCTCCAAATCAATGGATGCCGTACTTTCATCAAAAATCAATACATCAGATTCTCTTAATAATGCCCTTAATACATCTAATCGCTTCTTTTGACCACCTGAAAGATTACTTGTGCCTGAATTCAATTGTGTCTCCCACTGTTCAGGTAGTTTCATTACATCATCATATATATCTAACAACCTGCTCAACTCAATCACTCTGGATTTAGAAACACTTTTTCCCATTTCCAAATTCTCCATTATAGTTCCTTGATAAAACAACGAGTCTTGTGCTACAAACCCTATCCTTTTTCTTAAACTGGTTAGTAAAATGTTCTGAATCGGTCTTCCGTCAATATAAATCTCTCCAGCTGCCGGCATATATAACCCAAGAAGCATCTTTACCAACGTAGATTTTCCACATCCACTTCCGCCAATAAAACCATAGATATTTCCTCTTTTTAATTCTACATTCACATCATGTAAAATCTCATCAGATTTCAAATATCTGAATGCTGTATTTAAAAACTCTATTTTTTCAATTGACTTCTCAATTGCACTTCCTTCTTCCTTTTCTTCTTCGTACTCTAATACCTGCAAAAGACGTTTCATTGCAATCAATGTACTCTGATAACTGTTATTAAATTCAGTAAAAAAAATAAGTGGCGCAACCAACATGCACTGATAATTAATAAGCGCTGTTACTGTTCCTATCGTTAGGCCTCTTTCAAATATTTCAATTCCTCCAATCATCCATATTGCAAGTGTTAGAAGATAATTCAACAAACTTCCAGAATTAATATTGATAGAATAAGTTAATTCCAACGCAATTTGTGATTTGTACTGCTTCATATATACATGTTCAAATTTCTTGCAAGCAGCTTCGTATGACGCATAAAGTTTTGTGATTAAAACGTTTTTATAATTTTCACTCAGTACACCAATTGCCTCTTCATTTTTTTCCATACTTCGTTCTGCAAATCGTTTTACACGTCCACCCCAAAATTTATTGTTGATCATATATACTGCTAATAAAACAACTGTAATTATCATAATCCTCCATTCCAATTTGACGATCATTACGGTTGCCATTAGAAACGTAATAATATTGCTTACTGTCTTAACTAACATAAATCCGCAATTTTCTTTAATAGTCTCTACTTCGCGACTGTATTTCGATACAATTTCATTCAAACTATGATCATCATAATAAGAATATTTCATTACTGATAACTTCCTGTTCAAGTCCATCCTAATGTCCATAGATATATTTTCAGCAATTCTCGCAAGGAAAAAATCTTTTAATACATTTAAGATAACAGCAGCAATGTAACACCCAAACATAATGCCAATAACTATCCAAAATCTTTTTATATTTTGTTTTGGAAATACTACATCTAATAAATCTTGATAAGTCAAAGGGATACACATTGTAATTAGACTCTGTAAAACAACTGTCACTAATACAAATACAAAATAAATCTTTTGTTCAAAGATATATTTCTTCATAAAATACCTATATACCTTATCCATGATTTCCTTTCAGATCCTTTTCTTTTATATACTCACCTGCTCTACTTCACAGATGATAGTTTTCATAATTTTACTCAATTCTATTTTCTGGTCCCTCGCAATCTGTAAATATCGCATCAGACGCATATCTTTTCTTGCATACATTTGCTTATATACATTCAAATTATGTTTATATAAAATACGTTCTCTTTTACATGTTTGTTCACTATGAACATTCAATTTACCAGTCTTTACATAATTACAAAATCCACATTTTGCGCCACTGCAAGTAAAAGCAATATCACATTCATGACAAAATGCTTTAGGTGCCACATGCCCCCTTGCAGACTCTAAAAATTTCTTACGATTTAATCCTGTTCTTACAGTTCCAAGATTCCATACCTCGTCATTTACTACATATCCACAAGGAAATAGTTCTCCACTACTATTAATTGTCAGATGTCCTGCTGATCCACCTGAACAATATTGAGGTATAGAAGCTGCAACAAATGTTCCAATCTTGTAGTCATGAAGATTTAAAGTGGCATCTTTTTCCCTACAAATTACATCTAAATAAAATTGATCCATTTTATACATCTGTTCATCCAATATTTTCAATCCTTGCTTGGTCCATTCGCCCATATTATCAATGCCAAGATGAAATTTATGAATACCCATATGATAAAAATATTGAAGATTTTCATACAAAAATTCTACGTTATTTTCTGTTACTGTCATTCTTACAGAAAATGACAATTGCATTTTTTGCATTAAACGCATATTTTCTATAATATTGTCATACACGTCCACTCCATTTTTGCTTTTACGATTCAAATTATGCGTTCTCTTATCCCCATCAATACTAATAGAGACATCCACATTATATTTTTTGAAAAGCTCAATCACGTCTGCATCTAATAAAACACCATTAGTTGTTATATGAAATTCAAAATTTTTCTTGCTTTCTGGATATTTTTGATTTATAATATCCATACATTCATAAATTAATTTTTTGTTAAGAAGAGGTTCGCCACCCAGAAAAGTGAGATCGAGTTTTTCACCTTCTGGATTGTGTTGAACTATAAAATCAATTGCAGTTTTCAAATCATCACTGCTTAGTATTTTTTTTCGTTTATCATCACCTTCATAACAGTAACTGCATTTCAAATTGCAGTTTTCTGTTAAATATAAAGTACATTCCAAATATACCCACTCCTTTAAGTATTGGTCATATACGAATTGCTTAAAGAAGTGTATATGACCAATTGAAAATTTAATATGTAGTTTTCCGTCAATGGCTGACAAAGATTTAATGTCTGGATTTTGAATTCATGACATAATGCAACATTTCTAACCGACCAAAGTTTTTTTCTGTTGCCCCTGTTGTCTGCCATTTTCTTTTACCAAAATCCATCCGATTTTCTCCTGTCTTTTAATTAATGTGGGAAATTGCCGGACCGCCAAATACGCAGTCATTTAAGCATTTCTGTTTGTGAGTTGTGCAATAACCATAGCCTTCTACACTCTCATCATCTTCCTTTTCATTTCCTGATTCTGGTTTTTCACCATTTCCTTTTTTGAATTCTTTTGTTTCGCTCATATCTTTTCCTCCTGTCTGCCTTTGGCTTTCGTTAATATTAAAATATCACTTACTTACTTTCTTGTATACACCAATTGCCTAATCTACTCTCTACATTGCCTAAAACACTCTCAAAAAACACTTAAAATATTTTTTAATTATACTGCTTGTGTCACTCTACATTTTAATATCTGTCTCGTATCAGAAGAAGAACTGCAAGTAGACAATATAATTTTCTCCGGTCAGTCATTCTTCTCCTTTCTTCTGACTCATGTATTTTTGTGACTCCGGTTTTGTTGGGATTAGCGAATCATACAGTGAATTTTGGAAAATTGAACTGAAATTTCTCCATGGTCCATGGTACAGAGAACATGATTTGCGGTATCCCTAAGCCGTTCCATTGCCTCAGCTCCTGGATGTCCATAGGAATTCCCTTTTCCACAGGATATCACCGCCAATTTCGGAGACAGCATCTCAAGAAATTGCTGACTATTGGAACGATTGGACCCATGGTGCGCACCTTTGTAAAAATCAATCTTCTTAATTTTATTACTCCTCATCCATGTTTCAATTTCACGCTCTTTTACCATCTGCGCTTCTTCCTTTTCTCCAATATCCCCTGTAAATATCCCAGTAAATCCATGATATTCCAAAGATATCACCAGCGAATTTCCATTTCGTTCTAAATTCTTCTCCTCTGTCATTTCTTGGCTTTTTGGATGAAAGACAGTGAATATAAGATTATCCTTACCTTGCAAATCACCTTTTCTCATTCCAAATTTCATACCAGGTTTTGCAAAAATCACCCTGCACCCTGCTTTTTTTACCAGATACAATAACTTTTCGGATGCTTCATCCCTTACCATTCCCTCTCCCACAATCACATATTCGATGGGATATCCTGCTTCCAACAGCTCCAGAAACCCACTGATATGGTCCTGATCTGCATGGGATAGTATCCATCCTTTGATGGATGCAATTCCTTTTGACTTTAGGAAAGGAAGAATCCGGTAAATTCCCACCTGTTTCACATCGCTGCTGCCTCCATCTACAAAAAAATGTTCCCCTTCTTCTGTCTGAATAAAAATTCCATCTCCCTGTCCCATATCCAACACATCAATTTCAAAGCGGGGACTTTCTCTAAGAAATAAAATCATGCCAAGGGCAAGAAAAATACCTGTGAGCCATTTCTTCCCTGCCCCTTTCCAAAGTAGGTATAGGATGAAAATCAGAACACCATAATACAGAAAAATAAGAACTATTTCCGGTTTTCCAGCTATCCATACTGCCCCTGGCAGGCAAAGAGCCTTCCGGCAAATCCACTCATTTGCTGCAAGCAGCCATCCTGACAGGGTAAGAATAAATTTTCCTGCCGGAAGAAAAATGCTGCCTGAAAAAGCGCCCAATACAGATAAAAACAGCAACGGTCCCATTAAAGGAAGCATACACCCATTAATTAGAATGCCATAACAAGGTATTTCGTAATAGAAATACAAGGATAAGGGCAAGGTTGCAAGCTGAATGCAGCCACTGACAAACATAGTCTCCCAGCATTTTTTCAACCATTTTCTCCAGAACAAGCATTTTTCTTTCTTTTTTTCATTTTCATTTGTATCCTTCCATGATTTTTTTAGAATTGCTGCAATGACTGTGACACCCAAAACAGCGCTGTAAGAAAAGAGAAATCCCGTATGATCCAAAAGAAAAGGATTTTTCCATATTTGAACCATAAAGCTGAGTCCAAGGGCCGTAGACGAATCATAACTGCATCCAAGAATACGGGCGGTTATTCCCATAGAAAACATAAGAATGGCACGTACCGTAGAAATTTCCATGCCAGATAGCAGGCCAAAGCTAAAGACCATACCGATAGATATTAACCCACATATGCGCTTTGGACAAAAGAACCTTTGCAACAAGCGATAGCTTCCCATTCCAAGCAGGGAGATATGTAAGCCAGAAATTGCCAGAATATGAGCAATTCCCGCTGCCTGGTATAAATTTTTTATTTCTTTATCCAAAAGAGTTTTATCTCCTAATGTCATATCCGCCAGTAACCCAGCATCTTTTTGAGACATGCACTGAAGGTATACGTTTCTGAATTTTCGGCGCACTTTTTCAAGAAACACCGAGTAAAAGCCTTTCTTTTCTAAAATTAGTGTTTCCTTTTGGGCATACAGACGAAATTCTATTTTTTTACTTTGGTAATATTTCTTTTCATTGAAATTCCCTTCGTTGCGGGATATTTGAAATGGTGCATATGCCCCGGTAATTTTCAGAATATTTCCCGGCTGTATATGCTTATTTGAACTATAGACAAGAATTCCATGACACGGATAAATCATACCGTCTGCAAGTACATGGGTATCTGTTAGAATATAGCGATACTGTGTGGCCGTCTCTTCTTTTTTCTGAACTTTTCCTTTTACTGTAATTTGTTTGCCCTCTTCCAGTACTTCTTCCAGTTGATTCCGAATCTCCAATTGATTGTGGAGCTGGCAAAAACCCAAGCAAAAGAAAAGGATACAGAAAAGATTTCGAATGAAAACAATCTTCCAAATATTTTTTTGACTTGTAAAAATGGTGATGGAAACGGAAAGTAAGAATAAGAAAAAACCTGCCAAGAGCAAAGCATTTCCATACGTTCCCCAAAGAATACCCATAAGAAGAGAAATTGCCAGACAGCAGACGAAACGATTAGCCATCTGGTCCCTCCTCTTCAATTACAACCTTTTCATTTCCTTTTTCGATTTGTTCTTCTTGAGACTGGGCGCCTTCGTCCATATAATCCAGGTTTCTCTCATACATAGTACTCAATTCCATTGTTTCACGGTACTTTATGGTATTATCCCCGTTCACAGAGATTTGTACTTTTGTAACATTAGGAAGCTCTGCCAAAGAATTTACAATGGAATAGATCACCACAGGTTCCGCAATTTCATAATTCTGGTTGAGAAAACCTTCGTTCAGATTTACAAACCCTACCCCGTCTAAGACCGATACATTGACCAGCTTTGTTCCATCTGGAATAGCCGAACGCACGCCATCGCCCTTGGGACCCTTCAAAAGCTGCTCCATCACCAGCTTCTCCATGGAAATATTGCTGCTGTAATGGACTTCCTGCACTTCTGGTATCAATTTAGTCCCTTCTGGATTAGAAAAATAAAGGGTAATGCTGGCTGTTTGAATGGTATTAATTTGTTCCCCAGGATTTTCAATAAAGCTCTCTGCTGTCATCAAGCCGATTAAACTTCCGCTTTCATCCATTAACGGAGAATCTTCCACATAAAATGAAATGCATTCCACGCCTTCTACCTGTGCCAGCGTCCTTACAATAGCCGCACGGCACAATACCTCACTTACATTATCCATTTCCAGATATGCGCTGTTAAAATACATATAGAGCTGGGCATTATCCAATTTCCAGGATTTTAATTTTACCCCTTCCGGGACTGCCTGATGGTAATCTTTGGAGTCTTGTTTCTGAAAAAGTTTTTCCAAAAACTCCTGTATCATTCCTCTATTATCTTTTGTCTCTGGTTCATATCCGATTGCAACTGTCTTTGTATTTTCTTTATTTACATAAAAAATTTTATATTCCGCTGAATCCTTCCGCCCTCTTTCACAGCCTGCAAGCCCTGCAATGAAAAGAAGCAGAATCAACAGATACAGACTTCGTTTCTCTCTTCTCATTCCATCCTCCTACACAATATACATCAAGGGAATACGAACCGTAAAAGTGGTTCCCTCCCCCTCTTTGCTGTGGGCTTTGATGGCGCCCCGATGCATCAAAATGGCGTTTCTTGTAATGGCCAAACCAAGACCTGTTCCGCCAATTTCCCTGGAATGGGATTTGTCTGCCCGATAAAATCGTTCATAAATATGTTCCAGTGATTCCTCTGGTATTCCAATGCCAGAATCCTCCACCCGCACAAAAAAATATTTGTGATCTGCATTCAGGGAAACGTGAACCCACCCCTCTGGTTTGTTATACTTAATGGCGTTTTCCACCAGATTGTTAAGAGCAAGGGATAGCTTTACCTCATCCACCTCTGCACTTACTGGACGAAAGCTTTCCAGTACCAATTCGATATTTTTTTTCTCGGCAATTGGGCGCAAACGTTTCATAAGCATTTCTAAAAGTTCATTGATATTCACCACAGAGACATTTAGGCTTCCTGCTGCTTTATCCATTTTTACCAGGGAAAGCAAATCGTTAATAATTTTATTTTCCCTCTCGATTTCCTCTGCAATATCTCCCATAAATTCCCGATATAACTCCACAGGCGCATCTCCCTGGCTTAACAGCGAATCTGCAAGTACCTTCATAGAAGTAAGGGGTGTTTTCAATTCATGGGATACGTTAGATACGAATTCCTGTCTGGAATCGTCAATGACACGCATTCTGCCTCGCATTTCGTTAAAGGCAGTAGAGATAGCCTCCGTTTCCGCATAATCAGAAATCATCAGATTTTCTTCATCCTCTGTCTGTACCTTTTCCAAATATTTTGCTAATTTTCCAAGAGGACGTACCAGTCGATTGGACCAAAACAGCGCAACCCCAAGAATTATGACTAAATTTGCCAATTCAATAATTAAAGCATTGTCCTTAAGATATTCAAAATTCAGCATGATACTGTCTGTGGATACACTGACTAACATAACTCCCTGACTTGTCTCTGAGTCTGCCTTCTTTAAAGGGATTGCCAACTCAATATACCGATTCCTGGAATCATATTTTGTAATTTCTTCCCCCTGGAAGCTTTTTACCACTTCTTCTGAAATGATTGTTTTACCGGTATCCAGCCCATATGTGTCCTTTACAATTTGAAAATTGCCATTGATAATAAGTATCCTTCCATCGTAAATATTGGACAACATATCTAACTGGGCATTGATCATTTCCAAAGAAGTGTCCTTAATATAGTCGTATGTAACCACCTGATTACTTAATATTTTTGCTTGGCCCAATACATCAATACTCCGGTTGGACACGGCTCGGTTTTCATAACTGGCAAGTACCCCTGCCCGCAAAGCTACATTGGGAAGAATCCCTATCAATGCCATCAATAGAAACAGCCGGAATTTCAGGCTGTGTAAAAATTTCAATTTCTTCATCATGCTCTTCTTTGCCTATCCCTGATAATAATATCCTACGCCCCACTTTGTATGCACATACTTGGGATCACTGGGATTACTCTCTATTTTTTCCCGAAGACGGCGCACGTGCACATCAACCGTACGTACATCTCCAGGATAATCATTTCCCCACACCAGGTTTAACAATTTTTCCCGGCTGTACACTTTATTGGGATTCAACACTAAAAGCGCCAGCAAATCAAATTCTCTGGCAGTAACATTAATTTCTTTTCCAAGGATAAACAAACGGCGGCTCTCTGCATCCAGTCTTAAATCGCCATGCTCCACCATTTTGGAATCTTCTTTTTTCACTCGGGCAGGAGAGGTTCTTCGCATAATCGCTTTGAGCCTTGCCTTGACCTCCAAAATATTAAAGGGTTTTGTTATGTAATCATCCGCTCCATATTCCAGGCCCAGAATCTTATCCATATCATCCCCCTTGGCAGTTAGCATAACAATGGGTACGGAAGAAAATTCCCGGATGTGCTGGCACACCTCAAAACCATTCATTTTGGGGAGCATAATATCCAACAGTATCATGTCATAGGTATTCTCCGTTGCAAGCTTCAACGCCTCTTCTCCGTCATACGCGCAGTCTACCTCCATGTCATCCTGCTCTAAACTGAAACGGATTCCCTTTACAATTAACTTTTCATCATCCACTACAAGAACTTTCTTCGCCATAATTTACACCTCAACCTACTCGAACGCTGTCCTTAATTTTTGAAAATACACCGTCTTTGATTCCTTCTATATTTTTTAAATCCTCTATCTGTTGAAATCCGCCGTTTTTCTCCCGCCATTCAAGAATACTCTTTGCCCTGGCTGCGCCAATTCCCGGCAGTGTCATCAGTTCTTTCTCCGTGGCAGTATTCAAATCAATTCTGCCATCCTTCTGTTGGTATTCTGCTGCCTGGGATTCCTGCTCTCCAATGCTTGGTACATAGACCATTTGCCCATCCCTTAAAATTTCTGCCTGATTCAGGAGCTTTGCATCTGCAAGCTCACTTAATCCACCTGCAAGCTCCACTGCCTGAAACATGCGGCTGCCTTCCTTCAATTCATAGACACCGGGATTCTTCACTGCACCGCTTACCTGCACATAAATCACATTTTCTACTGTGGAATCTTCTTCTGGCTCTCCAATTTCTGTCTCCCTTCCAGGAATCTCATTACTGGTTTCTTCCAAAAGAATCGTTTGTTCTTTGTTGGTCTGACATCCTCCGATTACAGCAAACATCAGCAGCATCATAATATAGATGATTTTCTTTTTCATATTTTTCTCCATTCTCTGCACCATATACAAATATTTACTTTTCGTTCAAATTTTTGCATCCTAAAAGGATAATGATGTAAGAATAGAAAATCTTATTCACGAATCTTTTCTATTGTAACGAACTTTATGAATTATTACAAGAGTATTTCAAAAATATTGAGAAAGTTTTCATATACTTGTCAGGATTCCCACTTAAACAGGATAATCCCACCAATACAAATGGCCATTCCAATCACTCTGCGCCACATAAAGGGTTGTTTATCCACACCGAACAATCCAAACAGTTCAATCACATATGCTATAATCAATTGAGAAACAACAATTAACATGACTGCTTGGGCCGGTCCTAAAGCATCCATACTTTTGATTACCGTATAAGTGATAAATGCACCGATCACTCCCCCTAACAGCATATATTTTGGCTGTATCTGCAAAATCCCTGTAAAACTTGTCCGATCTGTGAAAAACCAGCCAACCAGACAAATCACCAATGCCGAAAATTGTACCCAGCTATTACTGACCCACATGCTTGTTCCTTTTGTTACCTCTGTATTAAACACTCCTTGAACACTCATCAATGCACCTGATATCAGGGCAATAAAAATTCCAATCATGGTCCTTCCTCCTGACTGCTTTGTTTCTATGTAGGATATACCATAATTGGAATTTTTATACCATAGATTGTCTTCCATTATCATACAAACAATCTATGTATAGGAACCGCTGCGCCCTTGGGCATAATCATATCATCAAATCGGAGAAAATGATAATTTTATGAGCGATTTTTCTTTCTAAAATAATCGTCTACTTCCTTTTTTATCTTATCGGGAGCCATGGTTTTCAGAAGATATCCAGATGGCTTTAATGAGATTACCTTCTGGACACTTTCTTTATCCATTCTGCTGGTTAAGAAAATAACCGGAATATTTTCAAATTCCTTTTCTGAACGGATCATGCCAAGTACCTGTCGTCCGTCACAAACAGGCATTTCATAATCCAAAAGTATCAAATCTGGCCGATCTAATGTAATACTGCGAATTGCTGATAAACCAGAATCTGCCATTGAAATCTCGTAATCCTTCTGCAACAGCTCTTTCATCGCATACCGCATAAGCTCTGAATCATCTACTAAGAGGATTTTTTGCTTCTGTTCCTGATTTTTGCTTGCCTGGTTCCTCTTTAGATAATTCTTAACCTCTGTCATTGCGTTCTCTGCCTTGATGGAAGTTCCGTCTTCATTGGAAAGCAAATGTGGCGCAATGGCGCAAAAAGCAAAATATCCTGCGCCTGTGTCAAACAGTAAGCTATATTGTGGATGATTTCCTTCGAATTTTTTCTGAAACTGCTCATAGCTTAGCAGGTTCTCCTCCTTCACCTCATATTCATCCAAATTCACAAACTGTTCCCGGATACGCTCTAGAAACTGTCTTGCTGTATAACGAGAAGCATTCATCACCATAACGCTTACTTCTTCTGAGTGGTCGTCTATCATGCTCCCAATAGTATTGAGTAATAATTTCTCTTCAAAAATTAGGATAATTTCCCACTTTTCATCGTCTTTTCCACCATAAACCAGACGATAATAAATTCCTTTTCCAAACTTCTCTCCGCCGTAGCATTCACTGATCACTCGTGCTTTCAGCTCAAACATATCATCCAAAAGATAAAGTATGATCTCTTTCATGGCCGATTGTTCTTCTTCAGGCATAAGCTTCCCCCATCGGCTGATCCCTCTTCCTGTAATAGCCCGATCTTCAGTAAGGGTATGACCAATCAACCATCCTGCACAAACTCCTAGGAAGTGATTGACTGCTTCTTCCGAATAGTCTGCCTGGTTTAATTCTTTCTCAAGAGCTGGAAGAGTTTTTTTTCGAAAATTATCATGTACACGTCTGTGTGTTTCAAAGCCTGCATAACTAATAGAGGCCATATAAACTTCTTCTTCAGCAAAATGCTTCATGGCATGTTCTTTGAAATATTTCACGCCCTCCTGGTAAATCCATTTGCTTCTTTCATCCTGCTGCTTATTGGTAAGCAATCTGTTTAAAATACTGAAAAGCTTGCGATGCTCTTTGTCAATTACATCTACACCTATATTAAAGCGATCCTGCCACACTAATTGTTTTCCCATGATTCTCCTCCTTTTCCAGTTATTTTTTTCTGTCTCCTCCACTCTTTAAATTTCAACCATACATTTTATTATACAAAATCTTTTTTTTTCTGTCACTACTTTTCTGCTTTTTTTGGGAAAATCCACCTATTTTTGATATTTATGTCAGGAAAGGAACTTTATTCCCGCGCGGATATTTGACTAATACTGATGAAAATTTTTTTCAAAATTTCTATCATCTCATCTACATGTTCTTTTTCAATGATTAAAGGAGGAACAAACCGAAGAACATTATTTCCTGCTGTAATTAATATCAGCCCCTGCTCCAAAGATTTTTTACTGATTTCTCCTGCCGGTACGTCAGAATTTAGTTCCAATCCCTGCATCAATCCAAGTCCACGTCTTTTGGCAATGGCTGGTATCTCTTCCTTTAATTGTTCTAACCGTTCCTCCAAATAGCCGGAAATCTCCTGTACATGATCTGTAATCTTTTGTTCTTTCAAGATGTCCAGTACCTTGCTCACTGCTGCACCCACCAAAGGATTCCCTCCATAAGTGGTCCCATGGTCTCCAGGCTTTAGTGAGGATTCTGCCACCTGCTTCGTCATCAAAAAAGCTCCTACAGGAACGCCACATCCCAATGCCTTTGCACATGCCATGATATCTGGTTTTACTCCATATCCCTGCCATGCAAACATGTGGCCGCACCTGCCCATGCCGCATTGAATTTCATCTAATATCAAAAGTATATCATGCTCTTGACAAAGCTCTTTCACCCCAGTTAAAAATTCTTTGGTGGCGGGATAGATACCGCCTTCTCCCTGTACTGTTTCCATGATAACTGCACAAGTTTTCTCATTGACCAGATTTTTTACACTGTCCAGATCGTTATATTCTGCAAATTTCACAATTCCAGGCAACGGCTCAAAGGCTTCTCTGTAATGGGCATTTCCCGTCACAGATAATGCGCCAAGGCTTCTTCCGTGAAAAGAATGATTCATGGCAATGATTTCATGATCCGTTTTCCCATCCTTTTCATATGCATATTTCTTAGCCGCTTTGATGGCTCCTTCTATGGCCTCTGTTCCACTGTTGGTAAAAAATACCCGCTCCAAGCCGGAAACCTCACAAAGCTTCTTAGCTGCTTCTATGGTAGGCTGATTGTAGTATAGATTGGATGTATGCAGCAATTTATCCACTTGCATTTTTAAGGCATCCTTATATTCTTTATTTCCGTAGCCCAATGCCTGTACTGCAATTCCCGCTGCAAAATCCAAATATTTTTTTCCTTCGGTATCATAGAGGTAAACACCTTCCCCATGATCCAGTACAATCGGATAACGATTGTAGGTATGTAAAATAGTCTGTTCCGCTTGTTCCATCCATGTATTTGTTTCCATATCTTGCTCCTCACTTACTTATTTTATAGGGCGGTTTTATTTATTCCCCATGAAAATAATAACGCTCTTCGCCATCACCTAAAATAGCAGTTCCAATTCCACGATTGGTAAAGATCTCTAACAGCAGGCAATGGGGAATCCGGCCATCCAAAATATGCACCCTTGACACACCATTTTCAATGGCGTCAATGCAATTATTTAGCTTGGGAAGCATTCCTCCACCGATATTTCCATCACCTATCAGCTCCTGTGCCTCTGAAACAGACAGCTCTGAAATCAATGTAGCTTTATCCTTCGGATCTTTGTATACCCCTTCGATGTCTGTAAGAAATGCCAGTTTTTCCGCATTCACAGCCCTTGCAATGGCACAAGCCGCATCATCTGCATTGATATTGTAGGTATCAAATTCATCTCCTAAGCCAATGGGACACACAATAGGCAGAAAATCCTTCTCCAACAAGTCAAATAAAATCTTTGGATTTACTTCCTTGACGTCACCTACAAAACCAATATCCTGGCCGTTGGAATATTTTTTATCTACTTTTAAAAGGCTTCCGTCCTTTCCGCTAATTCCTATGGCATTGACACCCAGCTCCTGTACCATCTGCACCAGAGATTTGTTCACCTTATTTAATACCATTTCAGCAATTTCCATGGTGGCTGCGTCGGTTTTGCGAAGGCCGTTTACAAACTCTGGTTCCATTCCAGATTTTTCTACCCATTTACTGATTTCCTTGCCGCCGCCATGGACAATGATAGGTTTAAAGCCTACCAGTTTCAACAGTGTTACATCTTGTATCACACTTCTTTTCAATTCTTCGTCCACCATGGCGCTGCCGCCGTATTTTACCACAATAATTTTGCGGTTAAACCGCTGGATATAAGGCAGCGCTTCAATGAGCACTTCTGCTTTTTGCAAGATTTCCTGCATATTTTTTTCGTCCATGTTTGATTTCCTCCTGTGCAGCAGTTTGTATCATCTCCCTGCCGCCCTTTTCTATAAATTCTGTAACCTTTATTATCTCTTTTCCGTGTCCTGGAAAAATGTCTTCAACCAGACGAAGGCTCTACTTTGTACAATAATCATCTGGAATTTTCATAACATTGGCGAATATCCTCAGCCAGTATTTTCCAGGAATCGTATTTCAATTGTTCCATCAGCTGATTCCAACCGCCTTCAGCTTCTAAGGGTATGTTCTGGCTGCTCATTTCCCTGCCTAACCATTGCGCAAAATCATAGACATCTTCTGGAAACTGCTGGTCAAATTGCTCACTGAAATACTCCACACACCACAGCACTCCTCCATTGAAGGAGCGTTTTGCCCCATCCTTCATCTGAAATTCAAATACCAGACATCCTTGGAAATCTGCTTTCAGAATGAACTGGCTCACGTCCTGCCAGGTGTATTCCTTTTGATAAAAAAAGCAGCGATATTCTATCCCTTTTAGTGAAAACTTCTGAAACCAGAACATACTTCCAAGTATTCCCGCTATGGTAAGAAAAAAGGAAAGCAACCCAACAAGGCATTTCTTTTTTGTAGAAAAATTTGCTTTTATCCCCTCCCCATTTTCTTCTTCAAAATAGCCTTTTAACCCGTCTTGACTGAATAGCCAGAGAAATACTATAAACAGGAGCAGGGAAAATAAAATCGGAAGCCCCGTTCCTGTAATCAAGTAACTATTCTCTTTTCCATAATACCACTGATATCCCTGTTCCATCAGGGATATCATGAAAACAAGGAGCAGCAGATATAAAATGACTGCAAGTACGCGAAGTATGGCTTTCAATCCTCTCAATCCTCTCATATTAGGAACGGTAGTCCGCATTGATTTTCACATAATCATAGGTCAAATCGCAGCCCCAGGCTGTTGCTTCTTCCTCACCCATTTTCATATCGACCAGAACCGTCACTTCCTCATCAGATAGAATTTTGGTGGCTTCCGCTTCGTTGTAGTCCGTTGCCACACCATTTTTATAAATCTGAATCTGCCCGGATTTACTCTGGAAAAATAACTCAATGGCCTCCGGGTCAAAATTTACGCCTGCATATCCCAATGCACATAAGATTCTTCCCCAGTTGGCGTCATGACCGTAAATGGCTGCTTTGGTTAATGAAGAGCAAATGACAGATTTTGCTAAAATTTTCGCATGTTCTTTGGTATCCGCATGGATCACCTTTGTCTCAAAAAGTGCGGTAGCTCCTTCTCCATCCCCAGCCATTTTTTTTGCAAGGGTAGTGTTGACATAATTCAAAGCTTTGACAAATTTCTGATAATTTTCATCCTTCTTTGTAATCTTTTGATTCCCAGCCATACCGTTTGCTAAGAGCAGCACAGTGTCATTGGTAGAGGTATCTCCATCTACGGAAATCATATTGTAAGTATCCGGTATGTCAGATTTCAATGCTTCCTGTAAAAGCTCTTTGGAAATAGCCAAATCAGTGGTTACAAAGCTTAACATTGTACACATATTTGGATGAATCATCCCAGAGCCTTTGCACATACCGCCAATTGTCACGGTTTTGCCATCCACTTCAAACGTAACCGCTGCTTCTTTTGATTTGGTATCGGTAGTCAGAATAGCACATGCTGCCTGGTGACCGCTTTCTTTGGAATGCACTAGCTCCTTTGCCATGGTTTCCACTCCCCATGTGAGCTTTTCCATGGGAAGCTGCATGCCAATGACGCCAGTAGATGCTGTCAATACTTGTTTTACAGGAATCTGTAAATGCTTTTCTACGGCTTCTGCTGTCTTTTGACAATATTCCATGCCTTCTGCCCCAGTACATGCATTGGCAATTCCTGCATTAATGACCACTGCCCTGGCACAATCTTCTTCTGCAACGATTTTTTTGTCCCATTTTACTGGGGCTGCCTGCACCACATTCGTGGTAAATGTTCCTGCTGTTACTGCTGGAACTTCACTGACAATCATGGCCATATCCATTCTATCCTTGTATTTTATGCCTGCTGCTGTGGCTGCTGCCAAAAATCCTTTTGCAGCGGTAACACCGCCTGTGATTATTTCCATACCTTTCATCCTCCCTGCCTTACCATCGCATATTATTGGAATGTTGTAATATTTTCATCATTCAATACAAAATCATAATAATTCAAATCCTCCCGGAAGGTCCATCCCACACTTTTCCAAAAAGAATTCCCAACTTCATTTTTCTTAAATGCAATCAGGCATACCTTGTTAATCTGTTCTTCCTGTAATGCTTTCATAGCCTGAACCGCCATATTTTTTCCAATTCCCTGTTTGCGATACCCCTCTCGTACACAAACATGGTAAAAGCAGCCACGCCTGCCATCATGACCGCAGAGTATTGCCCCTACCATTTGTCCGTCTGCCTCTGCTACCATACTAGTTGAGGGATTCCGGCGGATGAACCGGACTACCCCCTCTTTGGAATCATCCACACTTCGGATGCCAAATCCTTTGATGGTCTTCCAAAGTCCATATACCTTTGGATAATCTTCTTCCACCATTGGACGGATGATAATTTCCTCTTTTTTTTCCATTTTTATTCCTGCTCTTCCTATGTGTTCATTCTGTTGTGTCATATTTATGGAAACATAGGAACAAGTGTAAGCCCTTCCTGCTCTGAAAAACCAAAGAGCAGATTCATATTCTGAACGGCCTGTCCTGCTGCACCCTTTACCAGGTTATCAATGGCTCCCATTAAAATAATTCTGCCAGTACGCGCATCGATTTGAAAACCAATGTCCACAAAATTACTTCCTTCCACCCATTTGGTCTCTGGACATACGCCTTGCTCCAAAACCCGTATAAAATATTCCTCTTTGTAATATTTATCATAAGCCCCTTTTATCTGCTCATACGTTGGCAGGGAAAAGCTTCCGTCCGCTTGTTTGATTTTTTTTAAGGAAGCATATTCTGTTGCCAGAATTCCCCGGTTCATAGGAACCAAATGAGGCGTGAAATTGATGGTCACAGGTTCCTCTGCTGCATAGCTAAGCTGTTCTTCGATTTCTGGCGTGTGGCGATGAGTGGATACGCCATATGCTTTGATATTTTCATTGACTTCACAAAACAAATTCGGCAGCTTTGCCCCCCGGCCTGCACCGGAGGTTCCAGACTTTGCGTCCACAATCAGTGTGCCTGGCTCAATCAATCCTTCTTTGATCAGTGGATATGCGGTTAGAATAGAACAGGTGGTATAGCAACCTGGATTTGCCACCAGTCTGGCCTTCTTTACTTTTTCCCGATTTATCTCACACAGGCCATATACAGCTTCCTGGATAAATTGAGGACTTTTATGTTCTATTTTGTACCATTTTTCGTAAACTGCCACATCCTTCAAACGGTAGTCTGCACTTAAGTCCACTACCTTTGTATGTTCTAAAATTTCCTCCGTCAATACACCTGCCAAAAATCCCTGTGGCGTTGCAGTAAAAATCACGTCTACCTGTTTTGCCAATTCTTCTATGTTATCATCCAGACAGGTATCTTCCACAAGCTGAAACATATTTCCATATACCTTTGCATATTTCTCATCTATATAGCTTTTGGAGCCATACCATTTGATTTCCACTTCTTTATGTCCAAGGAGAATTCGCACCAGCTCCGCTCCTGCATATCCTGTCGCTCCAATAATTCCTGCTTTAATCATAATTTTCCTCACTTTCTCCTGCCCCTGGAAATCAGGACAATCCTCTACCTATAGTAATATATCTTACCTGTTTCGTAAAGTCTTTTTTGATTGAATAATTATACATTACTTATTATTTTTATGCAAGTATAGAATCATATATAAAAGGTTTTCTGGTATTTCTTTGGCGTTTTGTATGCATATATGCATTTTTATTACTTTATTATGTATATTTTTTCACTTGTCTTTTCAGAAACATTATTATATAATAATACGAAGCTATAACTACCATCATAAACGAATAAACAAATGGAGGAAACGTAATGAAAGAAAAAGTAATTTTAGCGTATTCTGGCGGTCTGGATACCACTGCTATTATCCCATGGCTAAAGGAAAATTATGATTATGAAGTAGTCTGCTGCTGTATCGACTGCGGACAGGAAGAGGAATTAGACGATCTGGAGGAACGTGCCAAATTGTCCGGCGCTTCCAAATTATATATTGAAGATATCACCGACGAATTTGCAGAGGAATATATTATTCCCTGTGTTCAGGCTGGTGCAGTGTATGAGAACAAATATTTGCTGGGAACCTCAATGGCACGTCCTGGTATTGCAAAACGCCTGGTAGAAATTGCCCGGAAAGAAGGCGCTACTGCCATTTGTCATGGCGCTACTGGAAAGGGAAACGATCAGATCCGTTTCGAGCTTGGAATTAAGGCGCTGGCTCCTGATTTAAAAATTATTGCTGCATGGAGAAGTAATAAATGGAATATGCAGTCCCGGGAAGAGGAAATCGCATACTGCAAGGAACATGGCATTGACCTTCCATTTTCCGCAGATAGCAGTTACAGCCGGGACCGGAACCTGTGGCATATTAGTCATGAAGGACTTGAATTGGAAGATCCTTCCTGTGAACCCAACTATGACCATCTTCTGGTCCTTGGCGTATCACCAGAAAAGGCTCCAGATGAGGGTGAATATGTTCGTATGACTTTTGAAGCAGGAGTCCCAAAAACCATCAATGGAAAAGAAATGAAAGTCGCTGATATTATTCGGGAATTGAACCGTTTGGGCGGAAAACATGGCATTGGTATTATCGATATTGTAGAAAATCGTGTAGTAGGCATGAAATCCCGTGGTGTTTATGAAACTCCTGGCGGAACCATCTTAATGGAAGCACAACAGCAGTTAGAAGAACTGGTTTTAGACCGTGCTACAATGGAAGTAAAAAAGGACATGGGAAATCGTATGGCGCAGATTGTATATGAAGGAAAATGGTTTACCCCATTGCGGGAAGCAGTACAGGCTTTCATCACTTCTACGCAGAAATATGTAACTGGAGAAGTAAAATTCAAGCTTTATAAAGGAAATATTATCAAAGCTGGAACCACCTCTCCCTACTCTCTCTATAGTGAATCTCTGGCTAGCTTTACCACTGGTGATTTGTATGATCACCATGATGCAGAAGGATTTATCACATTGTTTGGTCTGCCATTGAAAGTACGTGCAATGAAAATGGCTGAGTTGGAAAAATAAAAAGATATCACAATAGAAGCAGGGGCTATCTGATCGAAAAAGATAGCCCCTGTCCTGCTTTATGACCTTTCTATTGTCCTGAATAAAAATGTTTCACACCTTTTGTCGCATCCTCTGCATAAACCATGGTACAGCTTTTTACTTCTCCTGCCTCGTTATACAAAAAAGCAATGGCAAGATGTGGCTCTTCTGGTACTACAAAATTATTCGCTTCCAGCTCTTCATCAGAAATGGTTACATATTTCCCTTTTTTTAACTGATAGGTTCCCTTTACCTCAGTCCCGTCTTCCAGTGTATCTTTCATCTCATAGGTACCATAAAATAAGCCGTTTTTCACCTTAAACTCCTGATCGGTATCTATGGTATCGCCTAAGGCAATGACCTGATGACCCTTTCCATTGGGCGCATCTTCACTCCAGTCTCCATCATACACTTCCTTGTAAAGGTTTCCGTCTTCAGTATGACTGCTGACATAATACCAGATTCCCTTTCCTTCCCGTTTTCCTTCCACATAATCTCCATAATACCATTGATCACATTCGCAGTCGTCAAAGGTATAAAATCCAACTCCAATTCCACTGGTACCACCTTCTGGAAAATAAATATAGCTTCCGGTATCCTTTGCCTTTTCCAGCAAAAGCTGCCTTTCTTCCCCTTCTTGAAGAGCATCCAATGCAGCCGCATCATCTGTTTCAATGGCTGTCATGGCTGCTTCCATAATGGCATGGTATTGTTTGATTTCTTCTGCTTTTTTGTCTAATTCTTCTGCCGCTTTCTGTAATTCCTCATCTTCTGGTAATTGCTCTAGAGCTTTTTTCATGGCTTCCTGCGCTTTGATATAATCCTCATTCTCCATGTAGGCATCTGCCTCTTTTTGGTATGCTTCTGCAGCTTGTTTCTGCTCTTTTGTAGGACCACCGCAGCCGATCAGACACATTGCAAAGAATGCGGTTGTCATCCATGCTGCCATCAATTTCGTGTGTCTTGTCATGTTTTTCCTCCAATCATTTTCACGCTGCATCATTGATTCCCAAGAGACTTTCTCTTACCTCTTCAACTGGGAAACAATCTCCTCTTTTAAATCCAGGGCCATATCTTTCAAGCGTCGGCTTGCAGACGACGAAGTAAGTACGCTTCCCAAGCACTTGGAAGCCATATCATACTTTTTAAAGTGGAATGACATATAGGCTAAGAGATAATCTAAAGTACCTTCATCCATTCCATAAATGGGAAACATTTCCTGAGAAATTGCTTTGATAAATCCTTCGTATGCCTGTAAATAAAATTCCTCCCCTTCTTTCAGGCATGCAGCTATTTTTTCCTTTTCCTGAGGGGTAGATTGACTCATGGTTTCTCCTTTTCCTCGGTATAACCATGCAATTTTTAAGCAGGTATAAGCTTTCTCACTCTCTTTCCCCCGTTTTACTGCTGCATTCAGCAAAGATAATTTATAACGCTGAATGGCTGCGTCATAGGAATAAACCCCTGTATCCGGCTCGTAAACTTTACGGAACCTGGAAGAAATTTGTTCTCGAATCATTTTGGCCTGGGTTGGGGTAATCCTGTCGAAATCTCTGGACATTGCGGTGTAGCCGCACGCCGGACAGGAAATAATATCATATTTCAATGTATCAATATATTGAAACCTTGGACGAAGATCCCGGTCTGGCTGCAATCTCCTGGCTTTGCCACTTTTTACCAGTTTTGCCTTAAACACATGTTCGCATACCTTACACCGGATGGTTTTTAGCAAAAGAAAGTCTGTTTCTTTCGGAAGGAGCCTTTCTTTTGCTTTTTCTTCCTTTTCTTCCTCCTTCTTTATATTCTCCCTCTTTCCTTCTTCGTATAATTGCATAGATTCCTGGGCCTCCAACCCGAATTTTTCTAACCCTGAAAACAAATTCATATTGATCTACTCCTCTGATATACTGCTTACTTCCCTGTTGGCAGTTTATAGGAACTCTTTAATGATACAATCCGGTTGAATACCAGTGCATCAGGCTTGGAATCTTTCGCGTCTGTACAGAAAAATCCTTGGCGTACAAACTGATAACTATCATATGGTTTTGTTTCTGCCAGAGCAGGCTCTACATAACATTTCTTTAAAACGGTGAGTGACTCTGGATTCAGATTGAGACTGCCATCCTCCTTGTTGTACACTCCTTTTTCTTCATCCACCAAATTCTCATATAACCGTATTTCACATTCTTTTGCAAAAGGTACTGGTACCCAATGGATGGTTCCTTTTACTTTCCGTCCCGTAAATCCGCTTCCTGCTTTTGTCTGCGGGTCGTAAGTACAATGTACCTCTATGACATTTCCATTTTCATCTTTTACAAAGCTTTCACATTTTACAAAATATGCATGCATCAGACGCACTTCATTTCCAGGAAACAGCCGGAAATATTTTTTGGGAGGCTCTTCCATAAAATCTTCCCGTTCGATATAAAGCTCCCGGCAAAATGGTATCTGACGTGTGCCCAACGCTTCATTTTCCAAATTATTGGCAGCATCCAAATACTCTACCTGTCCTTCTGGATAATTGTCTATCACCAGTTTAATTGGATTTAAAACGGCCATCATTCTGGAACGTTTCAATTTCAAATCTTCCCGGATACAATATTCCAGCATAGCATAATCCACAGAGCTGTTTGCCTTGGATACTCCACACAATTCCACAAACTTTTGAATGGATTCCGGGGTAAATCCTCTTCTTCGCAACGCTGCAATGGATACCAGCCTTGGATCATCCCATCCATCCACAATCTTGTCTTCTACTAATTTCTTAATATAACGCTTACCTGTTACCACATTGGTTAAATATAATTTTGCAAATTCTATCTGTCTTGGGGGATTCTCATATTCTAATTCACTCACAACCCAGTCATACAAAGGTCTATGATCTTCAAATTCCAAGGTACAAATGGAATGGCTGATGCCTTCTATGGCATCCTCAATGGGATGTGCAAAATCATACATTGGATAAATACACCATTTGTCTCCGGTGTTATGGTGATTCATATGAGCTACCCGGTAAAGAATGGGATCTCTCATATTGATATTAGGTGACGCCATATCAATCCTCGCCCGAAGCACCAGCTCTCCGTCCTGATATTTGCCGTTTTTCATATCCTCAAACAATTGAAGATTCTCTTCTATGCTTCTTGTGGCATTGGGATCCTCTTTCCCTGGCTCTGTCAATGTTCCCCGGTATTCTCTGATTTGCTCTGGATTCAAATCGGACACATAGGCTTTCCCTTTTTGAATCAGCTTCACTGCTGCTTCATACATTTGTTCAAAATAATCCGAAGCAAAAAAGAGACGGTCCTCCCAGTCTGCACCCAGCCACTTGATATCTTCTTTGATGGATTCTACAAACTCTGTTTTTTCTTTTGTGGGGTTGGTATCATCAAATCGCATATGGAATTTTCCATGATACTTCTTGGCCAAACCATAGTTGAGCAAAATTGATTTTGCATGTCCGATATGAAGATAACCATTCGGTTCTGGTGGAAAACGCGTCCTTATCGTTTTATAATGTCCTTCCTTTAAATCTTGTTCAATCTCCTGTTCAATAAAATTTCTGGAAATCACTTCATTTTCCATCTATGTTCCTCCTTTTGTTGGGCAAACTCTGTGCAGCCCTGACTGCAAATTTTAGATATTTTTACAGTAACAAAGCATACCAGAAGCTGCAGCGCAACTTCAGATATGCTACATTACAAGTATTATAAATTCTTATCCATTATTTGTCAATGAATACGTCAACTATGTTTGATATGCTGATGGGTAAACAAATGGTCTTGACAATATTCATAATTGCCGTCACATTTGGAACAGAACCTGAATTCCAGCTCAGCTCCATCCCGTTCTGTTCTGCCGCAAATCGCACACTTATGCCTGGTAATGTTTTGCGCCTGACGCATCTGTTGTTGATAAACCTGTCTTCGATGAATTTCCTTGGGCGCCATCCGCTTATAATTCCTTGTGCTGAAAAAGAAAATCAGAAAATTTATCAGGGAAGCAAAAATAGCCGTCCGACCTGCCGCATTGCTTGCTGCAAACATAAAAATCATCCAAATGGCATCTACAATCCCCATCCATTTTGCTTTGATGGGAATAATAAAATACAGACGAAACTCTACATTCGGATAAATCACTGCAAATGCCATAAACAAGGACATTGTAATATACTCGGTACTAAAATAGTATCCAATGCCAGAAACAGCCATTCTCTTTACCAAATAATAAAATCCGTATAAGATGAATGCTCCAAAAATGGAGCATAACATACCTCCAATGAGATATACATTGTAGCGGAAGGTTCCAATTGCCTGTTCAATAGAATTCCCAATAAAATAGTAACAGGATAAAAAAAAGATTAAAAACAGGATGTTTACTGACGGTGGAACCAATAACCAAGAAACAATTCTCCACACCTGTCCCTGCAAAATCAATGCAGGCTCTAGTAATAGCAATATCTGGACTTCTGGCATGGTATATTGGATAATAAACCCTAAGATCCAGGTTCCAATTAACCAGAAAGTCAAATTTTGAATGGCGTACTTTCCAAATTTACGTTCCATTTTATTTAGAAAACCCATAATATCCTCCTCCACAGACATGCTGACTTCAAGTATTTATTATAGATTTTCCTGACAAGTTTGTCAACGAAAGCGGCATAGTTTCATAAAAAGTTTATATTTCCTCCGGCATTGCAGTATCCTGCATCAATTTCCCTTGCATTCTATTTTCTGGAGTTCTGGGCTGGATACTAATCGGAATACACAGTTCATCCCCAATCTGCAAATTGTATACATTTACAAAAGGATTTGCAAACATCAATTGTCCTACGCTTACATGGTATTGTTTGCCCAAACGATACAACGTATCGCCTTTTTCGATTACATGTACCATTCCACGGCAAGGCCCTTCATTATAAATAGGCCCGATTGGGATTGGAATAATCTTTGCCATAAACTTTCCTCCATTTTGGTTTCATCCTCTCCATTTATTATATTCTGAAAGATAAAAACGGTTCTTTTCCACTTTGATTCCATTGGAATTTTTCCTTTCCTTTGTTCTGTATTGGCATTTTAGACATATATTTTGAAGAAAGAAGTTACGTTTCTACAAATTTGTGTTTAAATCTAAACATTCTATAAAAATCAAAAAAGTAATTGTTTTTTGCAAATTCCTGTCGTATAATAAGCGGTGTTCGAATTCAGGACGTTTACATTATAATAAGAAGAAACAGAAAAATTTACCATTTTAATTTGGGTTCCTGATGTATCCGCTTTCGCATCAGCAGAAATTTACAGAAAACCTGGAGGAAATGATATGACAAAACCTACTTTACATAAGTTGGGCATTGACATTGGTTCAACTACCGTAAAAATTACAATATTAAACTCTGATAACCAAATTCTATTCGCCGATTATCAAAGGCATTTCGCAAATATCCGTGAAACCCTTTCTGATCTTTTGGCACGAGCACAGGATGAGCTTGGCAATGTTTTCTTATCTCCCGTTATCACTGGCTCTGGCGGATTGGCCCTTGCAAAACATCTGGAGATTCCATTTGTGCAGGAGGTAATTGCCGTTGCCTGTGCATTACAGGATTATGCCCCTCAGACCGATGTGGCCATTGAGCTTGGCGGAGAGGATGCCAAAATCATCTATTTTGAAGGCGGAAATGTGGAACAGCGTATGAATGGAATCTGTGCTGGTGGAACAGGATCATTCATTGACCAGATGGCCTCCTTGCTTCAGACAGATGCCACTGGTCTAGATACCTATGCCAAAAATTACAAGGCGCTTTATCCTATTGCCGCTCGTTGCGGCGTTTTTGCAAAATCAGACATTCAGCCTTTGATTAATGAAGGAGCTTCCAAAGAGGATTTGTCCGCTTCTATTTTTCAGGCAGTGGTAAACCAGACAATTTCCGGGCTGGCATGCGGAAAACCCATTCGGGGGCATGTGGCCTTTTTAGGCGGGCCTCTCCATTTTCTGCCAGAACTAAAAGAGGCTTTTATCCGCACCTTAAAATTGGACGAAAGCCATATCATAGCCCCAGAACATTCCCATTTGTTTGCGGCTATGGGTTCTGCCTTGAACTGTAAGCCCGAAATATCCATGGAGCTTTTGGACATTTTAAAGAAGCTTTCCTCTGATATTCATATTGAATTTGAAGTGGAACGTATGGAGCCCCTCTTTGCTACCCAGGAGGACTATGACAAGTTCCAAAAGCGTCACCATAAGCATCAGGTAGCGACTGGAGATTTATCCCATTATCACGGAAATTGTTATCTTGGTATTGATGCTGGCTCCACCACCACAAAAGTAGCGCTGGTAGGGGAAGACGGCTCCCTTTTATACTCTTTTTATAGTAGTAACAATGGAAATCCCCTTGCCACGGCCACTTCTGCCATACAAGAAATTTATTCCTTACTCCCAGAAGAAGCCACCATTGTTCATTCTTGTTCGACTGGATATGGAGAAGCTTTGCTGAAATCTGCTTTTATGCTGGATGAGGGAGAAGTGGAAACAGTCGCCCACTATTATGCAGCAGCCTTTTTCAATCCAAAGGTGGACTGCATTCTGGATATTGGCGGCCAGGACATGAAATGCATTAAAATCAAAAATCAGACCGTAGACAGTGTACAGTTGAATGAAGCCTGCTCTTCCGGCTGTGGTTCTTTCATTGAAACTTTTGCAAAATCCCTGAATTATTCTGTGGAGGATTTTGCACAGGCTGCTCTTTTTGCCCGAAACCCCATTGATTTAGGAACCCGCTGTACAGTATTTATGAATTCCAAAGTAAAGCAGGCGCAAAAAGAAGGAGCGGAGGTTTCCGATATTTCAGCCGGACTTGCTTATTCTGTCATTAAGAATGCATTGTTTAAAGTCATCAAAGTGTCCGATGCAAAAGATTTGGGAAAAAATATTGTAGTTCAAGGCGGAACCTTTTATAATGATGCAGTGCTGCGCAGCTTTGAGAAAATATCTGGCTGTGAAGCCATCCGGCCAGACATTGCCGGGATTATGGGAGCTTTCGGAGCAGCCTTAATCGCTCGGGAACGTTACGAGGAAACACCTTCTACTACCATGCTCTCCCTAGAAGAAATCAACGCCCTTAAGGTTGATACGAAATTAACAAGATGCCAGGGATGTACCAATCACTGTCTTTTGACCATCAACCGTTTTTCTGGCAACCGCCAGTTTATTACCGGAAACCGCTGTGAAAAGGGGCTTGGAAAAGAAAAGAACAAAGCGCAGATTCCCAACCTGTTCGAATATAAAAATAAACGGATCTTTGATTATGAACCTCTTTCCAAAGAGGAGGCTGTCCGTGGAACAGTAGGAATTCCCAGGGTTTTGAACTTTTACGAAAACTACCCCTTTTGGGCGGTATTTTTCCATACTTTGGGATTTCGTGTTCTACTGTCACCCCCATCCACTCGGAAAATTTATGAAATGGGCATTGAATCCATTCCCAGTGAATCGGAATGCTACCCGGCAAAGCTGGCGCATGGACATGTATCCTGGCTGATACGGAATCAGGCTGATTTTATTTTCTATCCCTGTATTCCCTATGAGCGGAATGAATTTCCAGATTCCAATAATCATTACAATTGTCCCATTGTCACCTCCTATGCAGAAAACATTAAAAACAATGTGGATGAAATTACTTCGGGAAAGGTACGGTTCTTAAACCCCTTTATGTCTTTTGCCTCAAAAGAGGCTTTATGTGAACAACTAAAGCTGGTATTCCAACAGGAATTTTCCATTTCCCCAGAAGAAACCCAGGCTGCAGTAGAAGCTGGCTGGCAGGAGCTTACGAATATGCGAAAGGATATCCGCCGCAAGGGGGAAGAAACTCTGGCATATATGGAAGAAACTGGATGCCGGGGCATTGTCCTTGCTGGGCGTCCCTATCATATCGACCCAGAAATCAACCATGGCATTCCTGAATTGATTAATTCTTATGGAATTGCAGTATTGACGGAAGACTCTGTTTCCCATCTCCATGAGGTAGAACGGCCCCTGCTTGTGATGGATCAGTGGATGTATCATTCCAGACTTTATGCTGCCGCAAACTTTGTGAAGATAAGAGAAGATTTGGATTTGATTCAATTGAATTCTTTTGGATGCGGTCTGGATGCCGTCACTACCGATCAGGTGAATGATATTTTAAGTAAATCTGAGAAAATTTATACCTGCTTAAAGATTGATGAGGTAAACAATTTAGGCGCTGCCCGTATCCGCATCCGTTCTCTTCTTTCTGCTCTGAGAGTGAGAGAAAAACAAAAAACATGCCGCACCGTGAAGCCTTCCACCTACAAGCGAGTGGTATTTACGGAGGAAATGCGAAAGGATTATACCATCCTCTGCCCCCAGATGTCACCGATTCATTTTGAACTGCTAGAGCCCGCCTTCCGGTCTGCTGGATATCATATTGTAGTTTTAGACAATGATGGTAAGACTGCAATTGATACGGGATTAAAATATGTGAATAACGATGCCTGTTACCCATCACTGATTGTAGTAGGTCAAATCATGGACGCCATTTTATCTGGCAAATATGATTTGAAAAAAACTGCTGTAGTTATTACCCAGACAGGAGGCGGTTGCCGAGCTTCCAATTATATTGGTTTCATCCGCCGGGCGCTGGAAAAGGCCGGATACCCAAATATTCCAGTGATTTCAGTAAATTTAAGTGGATTCGAGGCAAACCCAGGATTCAAATTCACTCTTCCACTGCTGCAAAGAGGTCTGTATGCTTTAATATTCGGCGATATCTTTATGCGCTGTCTGTATCATACCAGACCATATGAAACTGTCCCAGGCGCGGCAAATGAGCTGCATGATAAGTGGAAAAAGAAGTGTATCGATTTTCTTTCTAAGAATAAAATGTGCTCTCACTGGAAATTCAAGCAGTATTGCAGAGAGATTATTCAGGACTTCGATAAGCTTTCGGTAACCGAAACATGCAAACCAAAGGTAGGAATCGTAGGTGAAATTCTGGTGAAATTTTTGCCTGCTGCAAACAATCATCTGGTAGAATTACTGGAGGCAGAAGGCGCTGAAGCTGTGGTTCCTGACTTAACAGACTTTTTACTTTACTGCTTTTATAACCAAAACTTCCGGGCTGAAAAATTAGGACTGAAAAAATCTTCTGCGCGGAATGCCAACTTAGGAATTCAGCTTTTGGAATGGCTGCGGAGCACTGCTCGAAAGGAATTTGAAAAAAGCCGTCATTTTGAACCTCCTGCACGGATTGGAACATTAGCAAAATACGCTTCTCCTATTGTTTCCATGGGAAATCAAACAGGAGAAGGATGGTTTTTGACTGGAGAAATGCTGGAGCTGATTCATTCAGGCACCAATAACATTGTATGTATACAGCCTTTTGGCTGTTTACCCAACCATGTAGTTGGAAAAGGCGTAATTAAAGAAATACGCCATCGCTACCCTCTTTCTAACATTGTAGCCATTGATTATGATCCTGGAGCATCTGAGGTAAATCAGCTCAACCGCATTAAGCTCATGCTGTCCACTGCTCAGAAAAATCTTGCCAAGCAACAGGAGGAAGCCTTCTAACTGCTGCTTTCCGTTGAGATTGCAATTGATTTCCAGCAACAGATAAATGATAGGAGCCTGTATATGACTGTCAGACAAGCAAAAATTTGTGATTTGGAATCTATTCTTCCCATTTATGCTTACGCAAGGGAGAAAATGGCGGAAAATGGAAATCCCAGACAATGGGGAACCGATAAGCCCACAATAGAAACCATCCAACAGGATATTCAACAGGGCAATCTGTTCCTAATCGATGCCAAGGGACAGCTCGTAGGTGTATTTGCCTTTCTTATGGGGGAAGAACCCACATACCGCAGAATCGAAGGAAAATGGGAAAATGACCTGCCCTATGGAGTAATACACCGAATTGCTGGAAATGGCAGGCAAAAAGGCATCTTAAAGCAGTGTCTGATTTTCTGCCAAGGATTTACAAATAATATCAGAATTGATACCCATAAGGATAACCTTATCATGCGGCATTTGTTAGAAAAGTACAATTTCAAAGAATGCGGTACAATTTACGTGGAGGATGGAACTCCGCGTATTGCCTTCCAGCGTAATTAAACTAAAAGATTAGATTGTTGAAGTAATCCTCCTTCCTGCATCGTTATAATAAACAAATGGCTCTGTGAAACATGCTTTGCGGTTCTAATACCCACAGTTCCAAACATGCAGTTGTAAAGGAGGATACTTTTATGAAACAAAGAAAACTGTTGACCGTGATTCTAGGAATTGCTATTTTTGCCAGCATTTTATGTTCAGGCATTATTATCACAACTGGCATTCAAGCAGAAAATGCCTCGATTTCCAATGCTTCAGTTCAAAAAAGAAGCTTTCCAAAGCCCCACACATTGAAAAAAACAAAAATCGAAGAATTTTCTGAAGCTTCCATACAGTTGGAGGATGGCAACATCTCTATTCTGCCATCGGATGGATTTTATCTGGAATACCGTCTGGATGGTATTTGTGAAGAACCTGACTATGAAATATCCGATGGAAAATTTTATTTTCAGGAAGGTCCTGCACTGAAGCAATATGGAATCTCTTTCCATTTATTTGGAAACCCGTCAAATCAAGAGCCTTTTTACTTAAATCTCTATGTCCCCAAAGACCAATACTTTGAATTTCTTTTTTTGTCATCTCAAAGCGGAAATATGGAACTAGAACAAGTAAATGCCCAAGAAGCAGAATTTTACCTAAGTTATGGAAACCTGAATTTGCAGGAATTTACAGGGGATACCCTGAATATTTCTGCTGAATCTGGTAATATAACATCCGAACACATAACCTGTGAGGATTTGTCCATCTTCTCATCTTATGGAAACCTTACCGCAGATGTTATTTCTGTTTCTCATGTTGCTAATCTAAACTTAGAATCTGGAAATTTGACTCTGTCTCAGTTAGAATCAGACACACTATCACTTAACATGGAATATGGAACATGCACCATTGACAGTATTGCCAATAAAACAGGGAAAATCTACATGGATTCTGGAAACCTGAACTTGAAAGCTGCCACACTGGAAACGATGAATATTAAATCTGAATATGGAAATGTCACCCTGCAATTGGCAGACGAATTTTCAGACCATAACTATGACCTTCAAACAGAATATGGAACCCTGAAAGTTGATGGGAAAACTATAAAAGTCAAAGAAGATGGAACGGTTTCTTATCAAAAGCAACAGGATGCAAACACAGGAAATATTCAAATTTATTGCGAAAGTGGAGCTGTTACAGTCAAATAATTCCATATACCTTTGACAACTATCTGAATTCTATATCTCTCAAGGATGTATTGCGAACAAATTTTCGGAATATCTGTTTGCATTTTTTTTGAAGATATGGTATGATAGGTATATTAAAATTCGGGTTGTCTTTAGGAGGTATGACCATGGCATATGGAAAAATAAGTGATAAGCAAAAAGAAATTTTAGAATATATTAAAAGTGAAATCTTGAATCGCGGTTACCCACCTGCTGTACGGGATATTTGTGAAGCCGTTCATTTAAAGTCCACTTCTTCTGTCCATTCTCATTTGGAAACATTGGAGAAGAATGGTTATATCCGCAGGGACCCTACAAAGCCCAGAGCGATTGAGATTATTGATGATACATTTAATCTGGTTCGGCGTGAGGTGGTAAATGTTCCTCTGCTTGGCCGTGTTGCCGCTGGACAGCCATTGCTGGCTGTGGAAAATATAGAGACTTATTTTCCCATCCCTTCTGAATATGTGCCCAATGAGGAGACCTTTATGCTTCGGGTAACAGGGGAAAGCATGGTGAATGCTGGAATTTTTGACGGAGATAATATCCTGGTGCAGCGTCAATCTACTGCTGGAAATGGAGATATGGTCGTGGCTCTGATCGATGATTCAGCAACAGTAAAGACCTTCTATAAAGAGGATGGACACTATCGTCTTCAGCCAGAGAATGATAGTATGGAACCAATTATTGTAGAAGAGTGCACGATTCTTGGGAAAGTCTTTGGAGTCTTTCGTTTTTTTGAATAACTCATCTTTCTATCTAATCAAATGACAAAGTTATAATGATTTCAAGCATTCTTATTACATATCTGTGTAATAAATATATGATAAAGACAGAGAGGGTATTGCTCCCTCTCTGTCGTAATATCTAATCCTGTGTCTCTTTTATATTTTATCACTTCTTCTATCCGAATTATAATTCATCCACTTGAACTTTTTTGCCATCTGTCCAAATTCGTTCCAGATCATAAAATAGACGATCCTCTTTTGAGAAGACATGAACAATAATATCTCTGTAGTCCATAAGAATCCAACTGGAATTACGGTTTCCTTCAATTTGCTTTACTGTATGGCCTTGTTTGCCCAGTTCTTCTTCTACTGCATCTACCATCGCCTGAATCTGGTTTGTATTCGCTCCTGTTGCAATGACAAAATAATCTGCAAGAGGTGAAATTTCACTGATATCAATCACACGAATTTCCTCTGCCTTTTTATCGTTCAATGCATGGCAGGCAATTTTCGCCATTTCCCGGGAAATATCCATCTTATGCCCTCCTTTATTCTATTCCATAGTTGTTTGTTTCTCATAATACTCGTATGTCTCAACGGTGCGTGGGTCAATTTCACCGCCCTTTTTTTCCAAATAATTTAACGTATCTGATAATATCTTTCGCATCGCTTGATCCAAGTCTTCAAAAGCTAACCTTCGTACTTCTTCTAAGTTCGGCGCTTTCGCTCTGTTTGGTTCAATATAATCTGCAATATAGATTATTTTATCTAAGGTATTCATTCCTGGCTCACCAGTTGTATGCACTTGTATTGCATGAAGAATGTCTTTGTCTTCCACTCCATAAACTTTCCTGGCAAAATAAGCTCCCAGTTTTGCATGAAGCAAAAAAGGTCTTCGTTCCTCAGAAGGAGAAATATAAATTTTATTTTTCTTACATATTTTGAGTTTGTCATGGTTGGAAATACACTTCGCACAGTCATGTAAAAGACCCGCATACATGGCCTTCTCCATATCCGCCTGATGCGCCATTGCCATAGCCGCTGCAGTATACATCACACCTAAGGTATGAACATATCGTTCCTTATCCAATTCCTTTTTCAATTTTTTTTCTATTTCTGCCCGTTTCATCTTCCGATCCCTCCCCTTCATATAGATGGTAAGTCCTGATGTATTCTTCTACTTTTCTTGGAACAAGATACCGAATGGTTCGTCCACTTTGCAGGCGATTTCGGATATCCTGTGAGGAAACTTCTAAATTTGGCGTATTTAACGGGAAAAATTTTTCTTGATATTTTTGATTTAAAAACGCAATCCGCTGAAAAAACTTTTCCTGCTTCTGATGATTTCGATATGCAGCGAGAACGCTGCAATGTTTCAAAATAGCTTCTGGTTCTTTCCAGGATTCAAAATCAAATAGGGAATCAGCTCCTAAAATAAAAAACAATTCTGTGTTTTTATAATATTCCCCTATCTTTTCCAATGTGAGATATGTGTAGCTTATATTTGGAGAATCCACCTCTATCCTGTCCAAAAGAAAGTTTGAATTATCTTCAATTGCCAAAGAAACCATCTGGCAGCGGTGAAATGGGGACGTAACATCCTGTTCTTGTTTATGCGGAGAATGCCCAGTGGGGATAAAGAGGACCTTTTCAAGACCAAATTGTTCCCTGGCATTCTCTGCTATCATTAAATGTCCATAATGAATAGGGTCAAAAGTCCCCCCCATGATTCCAATTCTTTGCATAGCTCTCTCATCCATACGACATCCCTACTATTTTGGCAACTGAATTTTGGAATTATTCTTTGCTGGACGATATAAAATAATTTTCTTTCCAATGACTTGAACCACTTGAGATTTTGTACGCTCTGCCATGGTATCTGCAACTTCCTTTGGATCATCGAAACAATTTTTTAAAACAGAAAGCTTAATTAACTCCCTTTTTTCCAGCGCTTCTCCTACTGCATTAATTAATTCTGGAGTAAGGCTTGCTTTTCCTACCTGAAAAATAGGGTCAATATTATTGGCAAGACCTTTGAGATAAGCACGTTGTTTACTTGTTAAATTCATATGATATCCTTTCTAAATTTATTCCCGCGAGCAATGAGCCAAGCAGCCGCGCTCGCACGGATATTTGGCGAATGCCGCGAGGCCAAATACCCTGCTCCTTGCGGGATATTTGGCTTAAGGCGCTTTTTACACCCTATTTATAATAATCAAATTCCAATCCATACATCCGCACCGTATCGCCCTCTGAGATTCCAGCATTCTCCAGTTCTTCCAAAATACCCTGTTCCCGAAGGAACCTTTGGAAAAACAAAAAGCCTTTTTCTGAGTCAATATTGGTATATCCAAGCATTTTCTCAATTCTAGGGCCTTCCACCACATAAACATGATCTTCTTCGTTAAATTCTACCGTATAGGGCTCTCCTTGGAATGCAATGGTTTCTGGGAAAAATTCTTGTTCAAAAATTACAGGAGCATCCTCTACCGTTGATAAAAGTTCATTTACATGGTACAGTAATTCTTTCAGTCCTTGTCCACTTACAGCGGAAATGGGAAATACTTTGATTCCCTGAGACTCAAATTCTGCTTTTAAGGCTGGCAGGGCGCTTTCCGATTCCTCATAAATTGCATCAATTTTATTTGCAGCAATCACCTGAGGCTTCTTCAGCAATTGAGGATTATAATTCTTAAGCTCTTGGTTGATGGCATAAATATCTGCAATGGGATCTCTCCCTTCCACTGAAGCTGCATCTACCATGTGAATCATGACTTTTGTACGTTCAATGTGTTTTAGGAAAGCATGTCCCAATCCAACCCCCTGGGAAGCTCCCTCAATCAATCCTGGAATATCAGCAATCACAAAGCCGCTGGTTCCATCTAAATCTACAACCCCAAGGTTTGGGTTCAAGGTGGTAAAATGATAATTTGCAATTTTGGGCTGTGCATTTGTGACCCTGGACAATAATGTTGATTTCCCTACATTTGGGAATCCCACCAGACCTACATCTGCAATGACTTTTAGTTCCAGACGGACTTCTAACTCAATTCCCGGCTGTCCTGGCTGTGCATATTTGGGCGCCTGCATGGTTGCAGTTGCATAATTCTGGTTACCGAGACCACCTTTACCGCCTTTGAGAATGATCTGCTGGGTATTCTCTCCTGACATATCTGCAATTACCTGATCGCTTTCTGCTTCACGTATAATTGTTCCAGCAGGAACCTTTACAACCAAATCCTCTCCATTTTTTCCATGGCAGTTGCGTTTCTTTCCGTCTTCCCCATTTTGGGCTGCATATTTTCTCTTATGCCTGAAATTATTCAGGGTATTCATGCCCTCATCTACCTGAAATATAATGTTTCCGCCATGACCGCCGTCACCGCCATCTGGTCCGCCGCTAGGCACATATTTCTCACGTCGGAAAGAAACATGACCATCGCCGCCTTTTCCTGATTTTATGATAATTCTTGCACTGTCTGCAAACATGTTTCCTCCTAAATTGAAAGCAAATCCTACGCGTTCATTTTCTATCAGATGAAAAGAATAGACCCGGCTATACAGTCGAGTCTATCAATTCCACAAAATGCAAATCTAATTGTGCCTTAAGACAGCAATTATTCATTGCTTGCTACTGGATATACGGAAGCCTGCTTCTTATCTCTTCCTTTTCTTTCAAATCTTAAAATACCATCAACTTTAGCGAATAATGTATCATCTCCGCCTCTTCCAACATTCACACCTGGATGAATCTTGGTTCCACGCTGCCGATATAAGATATTTCCAGCCTTTACAAACTGTCCATCAGCTCTTTTCGCACCTAATCTCTTTGCTTCGGAATCTCTTCCGTTCTTGGTAGATCCAACTCCCTTTTTATGAGCAAAAAATTGAAGGTTCATATTCAACATGTTCTACACCTCCTTAAATGTAAGCATAATATAATCATTCCCGTAACTGTTCTGTATTCCTTGCAAACCTAAAACCAGTGAACGAATCAGCAGCAGCGATTCCTTAGAATATCCTTCCCTTAACGAAAAATCTATCTGGCCGCTGTCCTGTTCTGTTTCCATGTCAAATGCATCCGAAACAAGGGTTTCTATGGAATTGATGGTATTGATCACCAATGCAGAAACCGCAGCACATACGATATCTTCTCCTGCTGGGGCATATCCTGCATGTCCCAGACATTGAAATGCTGTATATTCCTGTTCACGGTTTTCATAAATCGTTATATCAATCATAACAATTCCTATCGATTAGCCATTAATCTTTTCAATCTTTACCTTGGTGAATGACTGTCTGTGACCATTCTTCTTATGGTAACCGGTTTTTCTCTTATACTTGTAAACGATGATCTTTTTGCCTCTTCCGTTTTCTACAACAGAAGCTTCTACCGTTGCATTGGCTGCGTCTGCTCCAACCTTTAAGGAACCGTCGCTTACTGCTAACACATCATCAAAAGTAACCTTCTCACCAGCTTCCAAACCAAGTTTTTCAATGGTAATGATATCGCCTTCGGATACTTTGTACTGCTTACCACCAGTTGCTATAATTGCGTACATATTGCACCTCCTATTATCATTACTCGCCAGTTGCGGCGCTGCCATGGGCAGACTTACAAGCCTCACTGTGCGGCATACTCATAGAGAATACCACAAAATCACTGACAAGTCAATTCTTTTTTACGAATTCTACCTGTTCTGCCAAAGATTTCTTCACTTTTTTTCGGGTAAGCTCTACCAAATTTAACTTTGTCATATCCACCAACTGAACGGGAACGGGGTCCTTAGAAACAGCGCTGCGTAATTTTTGCATTAACAATTCTTGGAACTGTGCAGATTTCATATCTATAAAATCTACAATAATAATTCCAGACAGATTTCGAAGACGAAGCTGATGTGCAATTTCTTCTGCTGCTTCTAGATTAATGTTTAAGTAATGCTCCTGTACCTGCTTTTTGGAAATGCTTTTTCCCGAATTCACATCAATTACGGTCAATGCCTCGGTGGGCTGAATCACCAAATATCCTCCTGATTTGAGCCATACCCTTTCTTGCAGAGCTTCCTTTAGCCTGTGTTCTAACTGGTAAAGCTTACTTAAACTTAACATAGCGTCTTCATAAAAGGTAAGTTTGTCCAAATCCTCTGGTTGAAATTTCTCCAGATATTCGTGGATTTTATCAAAAAGTTCTACATCATCGGTAAGGATAGCGGTAAGCTGAGATTGATTCACATTCTGAAGAATATGAAGATACTCTGGTGTGCTTTCCTTCAGACAGGAAAATACCGTACGATACGGCGCTGTTTCTCTTAAATGAAAATATTCCTGTTTTAACATCTCAAATTCTTCCAGGATTTCTTTTTTGGAAACATCCCCAGCATTGGTACGTACAATCAGACCAAAATCTTGCGTATTTTCAAAACATAGCTCTTGCTTTAATTCTTCTCTTTTTTGTTCTTGCAGCTTTTTGGAAAATCCAATTTTAGAGCCCCCGCTGGTGAGCGCCAGATATTTTCCAGTTAAGGTTAAATTCGTAGTAACCTTTGGCGGCTTAGATTTACTACTTTCTTTTGCCACCTGAACAACCACTTCATCCCCTTGTACCAGTCGGGGGCTGTTTATCTTTTTCACAAACAGGGGCCGCTTCATCTCATCCAAGGGATAATAGCAAGGCCTTCCAGGAGCAATCTCAATAAAGGCCGCATTTATGTTTTTTACAATATTTTTCACTCTTCCAACATAAATATTTCCAAGAATGCTTTGCTGGCCGAATGGCTCTAACGTAATTTCAAGTAATCTATGCTCCGAATAAAGGGCTGTGGCAATATAAATGGTATCATTGCGGTTTAATTTGGTAATCAGCAGTTTGTTTCCCACAAAATCTCCTCCCCCAACGCTCCCAAAGGCAAAAATTCTGGGAATTCTTTTCCTTCATCTGCAAAGGTTTTTCTAAGGTGTTTGAGATGTTTTTTGTAATCTTCCCGCTCTTTCTCCCCTTTTACTGGAATCTCATCTGATTTTGCATAAACTTCCAGACGATGTATCTGAAACCGGAAAGGATTATCCTCAAGATGAAAGAATCGGCAGAATGCTTCCAGTACAAGCTCTGGCTTTATATTATTACTGCTTCCAGTACAAACTTTTAAAAATAAACCATACTTTGCCGACCGGTTTGCGTCCTTTTGGGGGATATCCCCTAATGTTACAGCCTTCATCTCATAGATGAACTGCTTTAAGTTCATTTCTATTTCACTCTTTTTCGTTTGTTTCGTAATGATGATTTCTTGCTGGTCTTCATAAAAAGCATGAATTTTTTCCTGAAGCTCTTCCAGTGAGGAAAAGAATGGCTCATACCCTGATTTTTCATAGATTAGATAATCAGCAGCTGCAACCAGCGACATAGAGGTTTTGGCTGTATCTGGAAGCGCTTTATACTCCAGAATGGAGATTCCTTCCACCATTGCCTGGTTCAAGGCGTCTATGGACTCCTGGCTGGATTTGGAAGAATTGACCTCAATATCAAAATATTCTCCGTCACTGGTCACGCCTACCCCTAAAGGTGCGGCAAAGGACATAATCTGATGGGGGCTGTAGCCTCCCGAATAGGCGATATCAATTCCCGCCCGACGAATTGCCTTTTGAAAATACCGCATCATATCCAAGTGTCCAATAAATTTCATGACGCCATATTTTTGAAATTTAATTCTGATGTTCAAGACAGACACCTCCTTGAAATGCGGCAGCTCCACAGCCATTGCATTGTTGCTTGCAGTTTAAAGTAACTTCACCCTTTTTCGCCCGCTCCCATTCGCGTACCAAAAATTTTTTCGTCACCCCGCAGTCGATAAAATCCCATGGGAAAATCTCATCTATCCTTCGGATACGCTGATTGTAAAATTCAATGGAAACACCGCATTCCTGAAAGGCTTCCATCCATTTTTGATTGTCAAAAAATTCACTCCAGGCATCAAAGATACAACCTTTTTCATATGCTTTTTGTAATACCTGCCCTACCCTTCGATCGCCTCTGGCAAACACTCCTTCTAGAACGGTAACGTCAGCCTCATGCCAGTTATACTTTAAGCTCTTGCGGTTTAGCTGCCCTTTCATCTCTTCGTTGACAATTCTTGCTCTTGCCAGATATTCCTCTTTTTCATACATGGGAGCCCACTGGAAGGGGGTAAAAGGTTTGGGTACAAAAAAGGAGGCGCTGATGGTTATCTGGCATTTACCATTTCGTTTCTCTTTTGGAATCTCATAATATTTGCGAGCAATTCTATCGGCCAGCCGAGGAATGTCCCTCATATCCTCCTCTGTTTCTGTGGGAAGTCCAAGCATAAAGTATAGCTTTACCTTCTGCCATCCTCCTTCGAAAGCCAATCCTGCCCCATCCAAAATAATTGCTTCAGTCAGTCCTTTGTTGATCACATCCCTCAGACGCTGGGAGCCTGCTTCTGGTGCGAATGTCAGGCTGCTTTTACGGATATCCTGTACCTTGCTCATGACCTCTAGGGAAAAAGCATCAATCCGCAGGGAAGGCAGGGAAATATTCACCCCTTGCTCCTTGGAGGCAATCAAATAATTGATGAGTTCCGAAAGCTGGCTGTAATCACTGGAGCTTAAAGAGCTTAAGGATATTTCTTCATGTCCAGTATTTTGAAGCATCTCATGGGCACATTCCTTTAACATATTCACGTTCCGCTCTCTGGTAGGACGGTAAATCATGCCTGCCTGACAAAAACGGCATCCCCGAATACATCCTCTTTGGATTTCTAAGACAACTCTATCCTGGGTTGCTTTGATAAAAGGAACTAATGGTTTTCTAGGATATGCAGCATTACTTAAATCCATTTCAATTTCTTTTTTTACAACTGCTGGAACATCTTCGTATTTGGGATGAAAGCTGGCGATGGTTCCATCCTCATGGTACACCACTTCATAGAGAGAGGGCGCATAAATTCCTGGGAGTTTACAGGCTTCGCGCAAAAATTCCTGTCTTGTCCCTCCTCTTTCCTTCCAAGACTTGTATAAATCAAATAATTCATCATATCGGGTCTCTCCTTCACCGATATAGAACAAATCAAAAAAGTCTGCCAAAGGTTCTGGATTATAGGTACAGGGGCCTCCCCCAATCACAATGGGGTGTTGTTCCGTCCGCTTTGACGATAACAATGGAATCTGACTCAAATCCAAAATTTGCAGAATATTCGTGTAGCACATTTCATACTGTATTGTAATGCCCAGAAAATCCACATCTTTTACTGGAGACTGGGTTTCTAGCGTAAACAGCGGTATTTTTTGTTCTTTCATGATTTTATGCAAATCACTCCAGGGAGAATATACTCGTTCACAGTAAATATCATCCCTTTGATTGAACATATCATATAGGATCTGTATGCCTAAATGTGACATGCCAATCTCATACACGTCTGGAAAGCACAGGACAAAACGGATTGCCACCTCTTCTAGGTCTTTTTTTACCATATTGACTTCATTGCCAATGTATCTGGCTGGTTTGTCAATATGCAATAATATTTCATCGCTTAAAGCTAATTGTCTCATTATTTTCCATCCCTTTTTTGAATTTTCCACTGCGCTCATTATAACAATACCTGTTCTGTTTCGCAATAAAATTTTCATGCTAAAGTAGCTTTAATTTTTCAAAAGCCGCATATAAGCCATCTTCTGTTACCGATGGACAAACCATATCAGCAATTTTTAAAAGAGAAGGACTTCCATTGGCCATACAAACCCCCATTTCCACAGCCAAAAGCATCTCCAAGTCATTCATGCTGTCTCCAAAAGCAATGGTATCCTCTTTGGAAATTCCCAAGAATTCACATAATCTTTTTACCGCGCTTCCCTTATCAAAAGCCTTACTTGATAATTCCCCATTTACGATTCCGCAGGTATCCGCATCCTGTATGCAAAAATCAAATTCTTCCTGTAGGATCTGCATGGGTTTCTCCAGGCGTTCTGCTCCACGACTCATAAATGCCATACCATAAATGGGCTCGCCATCGTATTCTGACATAGGACGAATATCCAGTTCATTTTCAATTTGAATCCGCCACCGCAGCAGCTCACTGTTGGCTTTGGATTGCATATTCTCTGCTAGAAATTCCTTAAAGCCCTCGTCAGTATAACTATGATTTTTGCCGCCTATGGTACGATAAATCCCACTTTCCTTAAAAACATCCAGCACTCTCGTCTGTTGTTCTGGAGTCATTGGACAGTCGTAAACCACCTGGCCCTTATACTCAATGTAGCCACCAGCGCTGGCAACTATCCCATCAAAGCCAAACTGCAGCACAGGAAAAAGCATCCCATAATTCCTCCCGGAACACAATACTACTTTGTGCCCCTTTCCCCTGGCTTTTTGAACCGCATCAACCGCAGATTGGGGCGGAACATTTTTCCCTGGTTCAGTGAGTGTACCATCAATATCCAAAAATATTAATTTCTGATCCATAATAATCTCCTTATCCTGTGTTATGAACTCGTTTTCATTTTGTTTATTATATTGTTGGGAAATCCTTCTGTCAATCCATGATCCTTCTTTTTCTGTTTTTCACAAAATGAGTCTCACCTTTTTGTGAAAAATGCTATTTTTATAATTTTTTTCTCTGTAATATTGACTTTCCATCTACTTACGTGTTATTCTCCTTCCACAATGAACACGTGTACATTATGTAATTTTTTCTTTGGTCTAACAAAATAATTATTTAAGAAGGAGGAAACTATGAACTACGATTATGCAAAGATAGCAAAAGAAGTAATTCAAGCCGTTGGCGGATCAGAAAACATCAAATCTGCCGCCCATTGCGCCACACGTCTGCGCCTCATTGTGGCAGACCGTTCTTTGGCAGACGATGAAAAGGTTGGTGAAATTGATGCTGTAAAAGGAACCTTTTTCACTGCTGGACAGTATCAGATTATTTTCGGAACCGGCCATGTGAATCGTGTCTACGAACAGATCACTCAGCTAGGCATTGCAGAAACAACTGCAAGTGAAGCAAAAGAAGCAAAAATGGATGGAAAAAACCAATTGCAAAAAGCCATCCGTACCTTTGGGGATGTTTTTGTCCCTGTAATACCTGCCTTGGTAGCCACTGGTTTATTCCTTGGCTTAAAAGGCGCCTTACTTAATGATAACTTCCTAAATTTATTTGGTATGACCAACGCGGACATTCCGCAAACGTTTCAGGTTTTGGTGGATGTGCTTTCCGGCACTACTTTTGCATTTCTACCTGCGATTGTGTGCTGGTCCACATTTCGTGTATTTGGTGGCTCCCCGGTTCTAGGACTTATTCTGGGGCTGATGCTGGTAAACGGCGCTTTGCCAAACGCTTACTCTGTGGCAGACCCTGCCAGCGGCGTGACGCCCCTTATGCTTTTTGGCTTTATTCCTATCGTTGGTTATCAAGGCAGCATCTTACCAGCCTTTGTTGCTGGCGTAATTGGCAGCAAGCTAGAAAAGAAGCTGCGCAAAACGGTTCCTGCTGTTTTTGACTTTATGATTACACCTTTTCTGGTACTGTTTGTTATGCTGATTCTTTCGCTGCTGGTAATTGGACCGCTTCTTCATGCACTGGAAAATGTCTTGTTAGTCATCGTGGAATATGCATTGAAGCTTCCTTTGGGCATCGGCGGATTGATCGTTGGTTTCTTCTGGTCTATTATCACTCTTACAGGTGTCCACCACATATTCAATATGCTGGAAATCAGCCTGTTGGCAAGCACTGGTTTTAACCCCTTCAATGCTATTTTGTGTATGTGCGGTTTTTCCTCTGCTGGTGTATGTCTTGCTATCTCCATTAAGGCCAGAAAGAAAGAAATCCGTGCCATTGGTCCCAGCGCTACCGTATCTGCCCTTTTGGGCATTGGTGAGCCTGCATTGTTCGGTGTTATCCTGCGTTATGGTATGAAGCCATTTCTTCTTAGCTGCTCTATTAACGGCGTTGCAGGCATGATTGCTATGCTGCTGGGAATGAAAGGTACTGGAAATGGTATTACCACGATTCCAGGTATGCTGCTGTATATATATAGTCCATCCCAGCTAGCTATGTATGTGATACTTGCCCTTGCCACCTTTGTAACTGCTTTTTCCTTGTGCTGGTTTTTTGCAGTACCTCCAGAAGTTATGGAAGATGCTTCTGTTGTTAAAAAAGCTGCTTTGGAACCTGCTCCTGCCGTTCCCAAAACTGCTTCGGAGCCTGCTCCTGCACCTTTCCCAGATGTTCTAGGATCAGCAGCTTTGGGAACTTTCGTTCCTATGGAGGAAATTCCCGACCCGACATTTGCCCAGGGTATCCTTGGAACATGCTGCGGCATTGAACCGGAAACTGGTAAAGTTTATTCTCCTATGGATGGCACAATTGTCCAACTGGCAGATACACTACATGCTGTTGGCATTGAGGCTGGAGGTGTGGAGCTACTTCTTCATGTGGGAATCGATACCGTAGCAATGAACGGTGATGGCTTTAAGAGCCACATCACAGAGGGACAGACCGTGAAAAAAGGCGATCTTTTGCTGACTATGGATTTGGAAAAAATCAAAGCAGCCGGCCACCCTGCAACTATCATGGTAATCGTTACGAATTCTGATGATCTGGCGTCTGTAGAGGCTTCAGCTTCCAGTAAACTTAAGCCTGGCGATCCTCTGATGCTCCTAAAAGCATAATACTGCCTTTCCATTTCTCTCTACAGGCAGCATGCGCACGAATCTTTCATTCTTGACAATCATGCATGTCTGGAATAAAATACTTTTATGTGAAATGAAAAATGGAGCAAAATTTTATGGCGCATATCCGTTTGGCTTCGTTGGAACCATTCATCATTCCGTGATTGAAGAAAGGAGGGATTGCCGTGGTCAGTATGCAGGATATTGCCGACAAAGCAGGAGTTTCCAGAGTCACCGTTTCCAGAGTTCTTTCTAACCACCCTTCTGTCAAAGCAGAAACACGGCAAAAGGTGCTTTATTGGGTGAAGGAACTGGATTATGAACCCAATCTCATTGCCCAAAGCCTGGCAGGAAACCGGACAAACATCATTGGCCTGTTGGTTCCGGAAATTGCCTACCCTTTTTTCAGTGAAATTATAGAATCTATTGAGAATCAGGCATTTTATGAAGGATACAGTATTATTATCTGCAATACACACCGCAGTTTGGAGAAGGAGAAAAATATTCTGGCTCAATTGCGTCAACGAAAAGTGGATGGCGTAATCGCTGTTCCAGTTTCCACAAAGCATAGTCTGTCTGCTTACCAGCGTTTACTTGTTCCAGCAGTGATGATCACCAAGCGGATGGAAGGATTTAGCAGCGTATATATCTCTCACTATAGTGGTGGACAGCAGATTGCCCGGCACTTTCTAAACATGGGATTTCAAAAAATAGGGTATATCGGTCCCACCAGAGAATCTACTTCTGCTTTAAAATACGCTGGTTTTCAGCAATTTTTGTCTGAAAATCAGATAAACCTGACAGATGTGATCGAATGTCCGGCACCGAAAAATCTAAATGCCAGCATGGTTTATAAGCTAGTCAAGCAATACGCTGCAAATTCAGGACTGCACTGTGAAGCATATCTGGCCAATGATGATATCACCGCCTGTGAAGCTATCACTGCTTTCCGGGAATTGGGGTATTCCATTCCACAGGACATTGCCATTGCTGGCTTTGATAATTCTCTGCTGGCCAAGGAAATCAGTCCAAAGCTCACAGCTTTGGCACAGCCTTTGGATGAGATTGGAAAAAAATCCGTGGAAATCTTGCTGGATCAAATTAACAATGGCACAGATCCATGTATGTATGAATTAGAGTCCCGAATTATCGCAAGAGAATCTACCATCCGATTTGTATCTGGCAATAAGAAAGAATTGTAATATCAAAACCATCGGCTTGGGCTGGTGGTTTTTTCTTCCACAGGAAAGATATTACTATGTGACCTTATCTGGTTGGCGTATACTTATTTTTTGTCTTATGTTACTTTAATAACACCACTTTACAACATTTTGATTAACCCATTTGTTTTACACATAGCTGTCT
>ERZ778518.302-NODE-302-length-50612-cov-9.101311_pt1 | contig 50612 bp, 32 predicted proteins | sample MGYA00510340_ERZ778518 | MGnify/ENA primary metagenome ERZ778518 (study PRJEB29527, sample SAMN07138967) | mouse gut metagenome | material: feces | host: mouse | place: China:Nanjing | collected 2016-01-25 ...
CAGGCTGTAATGGTGTTTGAAAAGAGATACATAGCAGTTCTTGCCGACTGTCATCAGCTTGCGCTCTCTGAGGACAAACGGTTTTTCGGGAAGAGGCCGCAGAAAGTCCTTTTCACCCTGCAGGAACATGTCTTTGCGCGACATCTTCCGTCCGGCCGTCAGTTTTTCGTTGAAGTCGTGCAGCGATATGTGGATAGCCGTATTCAATTCGTCCAGCGACGGAAAGGCCATACCCTCGATGTCAAAATATACGGATTGATACAGAAGCTTGACGGCGTTTTCCACCAGAGCCTTGTCTTTGGGATGGCGAACCCGGGCAGGATATACGGCGCATCCGTAGTGTTCGGCGAAGGCCGCGAACTCCTCGTTGATCACCGGCTCGTTGCGGGCGCTTGTCTTTACCGCCGCCTTCAGGTTGTCGGGCACGATGGCGGCAGTTACGCCCCCGAAGTATTCGAACGCGTTCTGACAGGCCTTGATCAAGTCCTCCTTGCGCTGAGACCATACGGCCTCGCAGTAAGTGGAGTGGCTGAAAGGGAGTATGGCGACGAACACTTCCGCCTTCCTGACCTCTCCTGTCATCTCTTCCACTACCTCCAGCTTGTCGCCGGCGAAGTCGACATACATCTGGTCGGCGGCGTAATGCTCGACGTGTCCCACCACATTGGTATGGAACCTGTACTGCCGGACAGCGCCTTTTCCACACGGACTCCTGAAAGCCGTCGGGATGTTCGCTCCTGTACTCGTTGAAAAGTTTGCGGACCGTCATGCCCTTGCGGGAGAGCCGGGCAACATAGTCCGGTATCAGCGCATCCAGTTCCAGCTGGCGTTGCGACGGCTCGCGGTGACGGAACTCCGTGCATCCGAAAGCTCAAGCAACTGTTCGGTAGTCTTGCCGCTTGAAATGAACAGCCGGACATACTTGCGTACGGTGTTGCGGGAAAGATGAAACGTGTTGGCCCTCTCTTTTATTCCCATTCCGACTGCATAACATCGAAGGATGTTTTTTAATTTTGCAATCATATTTGTAGTTTTTGATATTGAACCCCGCCGTGCCAGGACAAGGAGACTCAAAACTACAAAAAAATCCCCTGCCGAAGTCTCGACAGGGGTCAATCTTATTTTGCCCGCAAGGGGGCAGTCCCGCGTGACCGAGGGGGGCAATCACGCGCGACTTTTCCACGGCTAAAGGACGGACAACAAATCGCTAACAAAGACACGGCAGACATCAGACTGTACGATGGACAAATATTTGCGCCGTAAGGTAGGGCATATTAGAGAAAAGTGTTACTTTTGTGTCAGTTTTCAGCCAACCGGCATTTATCACCCCCTACAATCATGCGGTTATTTCAAGAAGATATTTTGCGCCACGGGCGTATCGAAGTGATTTGCGGCTCCATGTTTTCGGGCAAGACCGAAGAACTCATCCGTCGTTTGCGCCGTGCCAAGATTGCACGCCAGCGGGTGGAAATTTACAAACCGGGCATGGATACACGTTATTCGCCGGAAGATGTGGTGTCACACGATGCCACGTCCGTATCTTCCACCCCTGTGGAAGCAGCGGCCAGTATTCTGCTGCTGGCTGACGAGGCTGAAGTGGTTGGCATTGACGAAGCACAATTTTTCGATGAGGGACTGGTGGACGTATGCAACGAGCTGGCCAACCGCGGCAAGCGTGTCATTGTGGCCGGTCTGGACATGGACTTCCAGGGAATACCCTTCGGCCCAATGCCCGGACTGTGTGCCATAGCCGAGGATGTCACAAAGGTACACGCAATATGTGTGCGTTGCGGAGCGTTGGCACATGTGTCACACCGGACTGTGGCCGACGGCCGGCGTGTACTGCTGGGCGAAAAGGAAGAGTACGAACCCCTTTGCCGCGACTGCTACAATAAAGCCAAAGGCGAGTGACTTGTGTGCTTCGGCTGTGTTTGGCCTCCTGTCATATCCGAGGGCGTAAGTGCGTCGTTTCTCTTTAAATAACCACAGAGTGAAACGCGACAGATACACCGTTAGACATTAACATTTTTAACTTTCTTATACATTTCAAAGACTCAAAAACAATCGCTGAGTATTGGATTTTTAAAAATCTGTATTGTTTTTCTAACACGAATACTTGGAATTTGAATTCCAATACGGGGATTTTTCAAGAAAAATAAAACGTCTTTTTCTCCGAATATTATTGAAAACCATACAAAAAGCGGGACTTTCCGTTGGGAAGCCCCGCTTTGCTGTTACAAAGATAATGCTTTTTTCGTCCAAAAGCAAATTGTGTTAAAATGGCAGATGAGGATATTCATTCCAAGTTTTATCACGGTTTTCAGACCTTGCCACTGATGTCGGCAAGCCTTTTTTTTGACGAAAATAGGAAAACGTCTATCTGCCTCGGGTAAGAATAACGATAATGACGGACGGAATGATAAGGATAATGCCTATAACGATGTTCAGGGTAATGACTTCGCTAAACAGCAGACTTCCCAAGACAACGGCCGTGAGTGGCTCCAGCGCACCGAGTACGGCGGCCGTGGTGGAGCCAATCCGCTTGACAGCAGTGACAAGGCACAGGTTGGTCACAACCGTACAGACGAATGCAAGCAGAAGAAGATTGATCATTTGCAGTGGAGTGGAAACCATCTCCAGACTGTCTTGCCGAAAAGCATCACCTCCGAAGATCAGACCGCCGAAAAGTAACACGTAGAAAGTGAGGCGTAAGCTGTCCATACTCCGCACACGCGAACGGTTGACACGGATGAGGTAGAGCGCGAAACAAAGGGCTGAAATGAGTTCGATGACAACTCCCCGGAGTTCTACGGCACCGTTTTCGGAAGGCCAGGAAAGGCCGGCCACGCCGGCTACTGCCATACATGTTGCCACAATAGTGGCAGGGCGGCGCGCCTCGTTATAAAACATCATCATGATTACGGCCGTAACCACCGGATAGGTGAAGTGAATGGTGGTGGCTATGCCTGTAGGCATGTAAGAGTAGCCGGCCAGAAGAAAAAGGGCGGCTCCATCGGACAGAAAGGCCAGATAGATGAGGGTGACGGCCTCGCCACGCGTTATGCGGAACGAACGGCGTTTTAGGAGCATGTAAAATCCCAGTATGACGGCCGCACCGAAAAAACGGTAGAAAAGTATGGAGGGATTCGACATTGCCTCGGCATTGCCGGAATCGCTGCCGTGGATAGGAAGCGTGAAAGCGGGAATAAAACCATAGAACACAGCGGCGGTGATAGCCATCAAAGGGCCTTTCCATTCGCCGCGGTGTTGGCTGAAATAGGTTTTCAAAGACATGGTTCAGAACTTTTTTACTATTGGTTAGGAATAAGTGTTTCCGGCGGAGCGGCAAAGACAGACGTTCCGGCAGGCTTACCATTCGTAACTGACATAACGTCCCTCAGGCGTAATGCCGCGCACGGATATACGCAAGTTCTGCCTATCGCGGGCGTTGCTGAAAAACACAATGGAGGCTTGCCCCTGTTCATCGGTTTTTACATTAGGATTCCAGTAAAGCGTGCGGCGCAAGTCGGTGGGCGAAGGCATGTCGGTACGGCGATAATCGGGATGATAGAATGCTTTGGGCTGGGCATATCCTGTTATAACGCGTCTGTCTTTACCACGCCGGCTACGGTACAGGTAATGATTGGGACGGGTATATACGAAAATGGCATACTCAATATTGCCGGAGGAATAGGCGGATGTTTGAGAGGCAGGTACGAACCTCAGCCATGAACTCCGGTTAGTCATGACAACAACGGATTTTACTTCATCGGCCCAGATGTCCGGAGCGGTGAAAGAAAGCTCATTGTCTATGAACAAAGCCATTTTATTGCTTCCCCATTGCAACTCGAACCGTTCTTCCGGCGTCATCCTCAAATCGTCGGTAGCCTTTTCCCTTTCTTTGAAAATGACACCCGGTTGTTTTCCGGTTGCCCTTCCTTCAGCCGGATTTCCTTCCTCGGTAGTGCTCTGTGTGAAGAGAAACTTGTCGTTCAGTTCGGCAATGAGCGACCAGATAAGACCGACACTACGCCCTTTATCCTTGAAACGCTCCACCTCACGCTCTATATTATAATAGATATCGGCATATTTCATACCGGCCTTTTCGCCGCCCTTATAAGAGTAGCGGTTGCCCGTGAATCCGCCATATTTCCCCTTCCCCACCACTTCGGCTTCAGCCAAAACAGTAGAGATGGTCCGAGGGATGGTATCCTTCCACTGAAATGTACTGGGTGCCTGGCCGGCATTACCGCCGGAAATAAAAGGACTTTGGCTGACCTCTTTGGGAGCAGACAGATTTAATTCACCATATCCGAAAGCCCTCGGCGCAATATCAAAGAAACGGTTCAGCACAACACGGCTCCATTTATATCTGCCCTTCTCGTTTTTTGTTGATATCTGGGTAATCCAATCACCCATATAATCTACGTTTGAAACAAAAGCAAACGCTCCCGCACTGTCGGTTTTTGTTTCGCCGGAGAGTGAGGCGCCGGCCATGGAGAACATATTGATCTTAAGGTCCAGATTGGGATAAGGCTCATTCCTATTGTTATCCCTCAACACACGACCGTTGAGCGTGAGTTTATCTTCGATTGGCTGAATGAGATTAAAGGGAGTCTTGCCGGTCAGGGTGGCAAAATCATTGGCCATCCAGCCCTGCACCATGAGCAACAGGTCCAAATGATGCCGATGCGTATGATCATCGGCTTCGAAATAATACTCAGGATGGTCTATATAACCACGAACTTCGGAGGACAGCAGCAGTGAAACCGCCAAATCACTCTCAGGAGCCGAAGCTACCAGTTCACCTTCAGCATCACGTATGGCCACCGACAAGTTGGCGGCCACCGGTTTTCCCTCATCATCGGTCAGTTTCATAAGCATGGCCACGGGAGAAAAGGCATTGAAAGTCGTAGCGCTTTGGCTTACTGCAAGGTTTAGTTTCCGTATAGCGGAATTTTTCCAGACCAGACGGGTAGCCATACAATTACCTTGTGCGTCGAAAAGATCTATACGGTTAACTCCGTCATACAGGATGTCTCTTGACAGATAAGTTTCTACAGCCTCGCAGCCGACGGTAAGTGTATCGAAATAACAGACTTTATCACGACAGGTAACGGAAAGTCCCAGCAAATGTGGGACGCGGGCCTTGCCGCTTATAACTATACTTACACCGTCTTTATCGGGAGCGGCGCTAATACTGTATTTTCTTATTGTATCGGCTTCGGGAAGAGCAAAGCGTAATTGTTTTCCACCGGCCCTTATCAACGCATAACCGCCTGAAGTCATCGTAGGCGGGAGAGAAAATGTCCCCATGCCGGCATGCTCCGGAAATGATGCGGTCACCGGCTGGTCGTTGTCATCGAATATCCGGATTTCATCGGCAACCGGCTGGCCGTTTCCGCCGGTTATCTGATAGGCTATCGTCTGCTTCATACCACTGACACGCCATCCGCCTTCCGGATAAAAGGTTACTTGCCGTTGGTTGGGGGAGGCAAAGTTGTAAGGACGCGAATGACTGTAGCTCAAATCTTGGGCTGACTCCGGTCTCGGAATGTTCAGTTGTGAGAAATCACCCTCCTTCCGCGGTTTTTCGAATACGGGTACGACCCGCGAAAAACACACTTCCGGTCCCCAGTTGAGCATTTCGCGGGTGTAAGCCCGTACTTCGTAAAACCCTGCCTTAACAGGCAAGTCCAGTTTGAAAGCCCCTTCAGCCTGCCCTACACTGTCGATACGCAGCAACTGTCGGTCTACTTCAAAACCATTGTGATCGAGTATTTCCACGTAGAGCACGCGGCTCAAAGTGGTGGACTGCAGCGATGAAGCCCGCATCACATAAGCTTTCATCCACATGGTCTCGCCGGCGAAATAAGCGCTGTTGTCAAGATGCAAGTACACTTTTTCACGGGGATACGTATGATCAAAAGCGGCCATATTCCTGAATTGGCGATACAGGCGTTCAAAATCCGTTGTCTGTGCCTGAAGACAAAAAAAGTTCAGACAACAGAACAATAGCAGTAGACGTTTCATGGTTTTGAATGGGTTCTCTAAAGTTATTTCAAGCCTGACGCTTGATGAGTTCACGGAAAATTTCGGCCATAAGCGGCTGTACGGCATCGGCTGCACGTTGCACCTCTTCGTGGCTTACCTCCACAATTTTTCCCTCTACTCCAAGATCGGTGATGACACTTACACCAAACACCCGCATACCGCAGTGGCGTGCAACGATAACTTCAGGCACTGTACTCATACCTACGGCATCGGCGCCGAAGATCCGGTACATTTTATATTCAGCCGGAGTCTCGTATGTCGGACCTTGTGTGGCAAGATAAACACCTTCAACTACCTTTATGCCTTTTTCGTGTGCCACCTGCCTTGCTTCGTTGAACAGGGTATGGTCATAAGCTTCGCTCATGTCCGGAAAACGGGGACCTGTGGGAAAGTTCGGGCCATGCAAGGGGTGTTCAGGCAAGAAATTGATATGGTCGCGGATGAGCATGAGATCGCCGATTTCAAAATCGGGGTTGACACCGCCTGCGGCATTACTTACAAAAAGTTTCCCAATACCGAGTTCATACATTACGCGTATGGGAAAAGTTACCGTCTTCATGTCATAGCCTTCGTAGTAGTGGAAACGGCCTTCCAAAGCCATTACCTCACGGTCGCCCAATTTGCCGAAAAGCAAGCGGCCGGAATGCCCCTCAACGGTCGATACGGGGAAATTGGGAATCGTGTCGTAAGGAAAAGCGTCAATTATGTCAATCTCCGCCGCCAAGCGGCCGAGTCCGGTTCCCAATACGATGGCTGTCGTCGGGCGTGAGGCCGTGTGTTGTTTAATCCATTCGGCTGTTTCTTTTATTTTCTGTAACATAGTCGATAATGATTTGGTTAAATTCGTTTTCTTCTTGTGTGTCTATAAACTTTATTTCTATGGGTTGCATGCAGAATGTCCGTTTGAGTTCACGGTCCATTTGAGACGCAAAAGGCATCAGACGGGTGCCGTCTTTTTCGGTTGTGACTGCGATGCGGTTTTCCGGAAGTTTCCCAAACGCTTTGTTAATTTTTTCTATATCCGCCACCGTAAACGCGTGGTGGTCGGGAAAAACGAGCGGATGTACCGTCATTCCCTGTTGACGGAGATGCCGATGGAGCGGTTCGGGACGTGCAATACCTGTAATGACCAGAGCATGTGTTCCTTGCACCGGTTGTCCTGCCATACGTTTGCCGAAAAGCAAATGTAACGGACTATATCCAAGCGTGGTGAAAAATATTTTCTGTTCCTTTCTCGGACGAAGTTCCCGGCAGATTTTTTTGCGCTCGGCTACTGTCATATCCGGCAGGCACTTTGTCACGACAATGACTTGTGCGCGGCGCGCCCCTCGACGTGCCTCACGCAACCGGCCAGCCGGTAGCAGACAGTCATGCGAATAGCGCCGGCTGTAATCGGTGAGCAGGATGTAGAGACCGGCCTTTACATAGCGGTGCTGATAGGCATCGTCGAGGACAATGGTCTCGATGGCCTCTTCGCCGCGCAACGCCAGAAGATTTTCTATGCCTTCACAGCGGTTTTCATCGACCGCAACCGTAACATGCGGATACTTCTGCCACATTTGCAGCGGCTCATCGCCGATGTCGCTTGCCGTCAAACCATCGGCAGCCTGCCGGAACCCCTTGCTCCTGCGCCCGTAACCGCGGCTCAGCATGGCCGTATGACATTGCCGCCCCAAGAGCCTCAACAGATATTCGGTGTGAGGCGTCTTGCCCGTTCCGCCTACAGCCAGATTGCCTACGGCTATGACTGGCAGCGGAAAGCTCCGCTGCTTCAGCACGCCGCAATCAAAGAGCATGTTGCGCAAGCGTGTGACTGCGTCGTAAATCCAGGAAAAGGGCAACAGCAGAGGATACATACAGGCTTTTTATTTGATGTTCAGCTCAAAAGGCAGGCGGGCCTGCAAGCAGTCGGTGCCTTTAATACTGCTGACAAAACGCAAGGGACGATAGTATTCGCCAAGCGCGACGCGTACCTGCTGCTCCATATAGTCATCATGATAGGTCTTCAACACATTGTCCAGCCAACCGGTCCGTTGGGGATAGCTGCCAAGACCGTAGTCTTTCACTTTGGCCAGTTTGGCAGCGTATGCGATGGCGTCATTGAGCGTACCGAGTTGGTCCACCAACTTTATTCTGAGAGCTTGTGCTCCGGTCCACACGCGACCTTGCGCAATGCTGTCCACCTCAGATGTTTTCATCTTCCGTCCTTCAGCCACACGCTTGAGGAAAAGAGCGTAACCACGGTCTACGTAAGCCTGCATGGCCTGGCTTTCGCCCGCGTTGAAGGCACGCCCCATGGCGCCGAAGTCCGAAGCTTCGTTGGTCTTCACAACATCAAAGTTCAGGCCCAGTTTTTCGGTGAGCAGTTCCGATGCGTCAGGCACCATGCCGAATATGCCGATACTGCCGGTAAGCGTGGTGGGTTCGGCTATGATATGATTGGCCGAACAAGCCATGTAGTAACCGCCCGAAGCCGCCATTCCGCCCATCGACACGACTACGGGTTTCTTCTTTTTGAGCAATTGTATGGCCCGCCACATTTGTTCGGAAGCGTAGGCACTGCCGCCGCCCGAGTTGATACGCAACACCACCGCCTTTACGTTGTCGTTGTTGGCCAGCTTATCCAGATCGGCCACAACCTTGGGACCTACAATCTGGGCACCGCTACCGAACATGCCGCCCTCTTCGCCGCCCACTATACCGCCATGGGCATAGTAAACGGCTATCTCGCCGCCGTTGCCTCCGGCGGGTTCATCGTGGAGCGCCAGATTTTCGGGTGATATCAGCCGGAGCTTAGAGGTTCCGGCCAACCGGCGCAGTTGTTCGCGCACTTCGTCGGCATAGGCTGTGCGGTCGGCCAATTTCATTCTGACGTATTCCGAAGCCTCGGTGAGCGGTGTGTAACGGTCGGCATAGGCATTGAGACTGTCGGCGCTTATGTGGCGGTCGGCCGCCACGTCCTTGCAGACGCTGCTCCAAATGTCGCCGATGAACGACCGCACCTGTGCGCGGTTGGCCTCGCTCATATCGGTGCGCGTGTAGGGCTCCACGAAACTTTTGTAGGTGCCTACGCGGAACACCTGCATTTTCACGCCTACTTTCTCCATAAGGTTTTTATAGAAGATGGGCTGCGAGGCTATGCCGTGCCAGTCGATCATGCCGCTGGGGTTAACCAGCACCGAGTCGGCCGCACTGGCCACATAATAGGAGCCTTGCATGAAGTTGTCGCCGTAGGCCAGAATGAATTTTCCTGATTTCTTGAATTCCTTCAGCGCTTTACGCAGTTCTTCGAGCGAGGCAAAATCGGCCTCGGCTATGCCGCCTTCAAGGTAGATGCCCGCAATTTTGTCGTTGTTGGCCGCCACCTTAATGGCTTTCAGCATGTTGTCAAGTCCTTGACTGGCTATAGCCGAATTACCCAGAAAGGCTTGCAGGGGATTGTCCTCGGCGCGTTCAACGATGCTGCCTTGAAGTTTGATATGGAGCACCGTACCCTTGCTGAGGTCCGGCTTGCTGTCGAGAGCAAGTACCATGGTTAAAAACATGATGAAGCTGATGACGGACATGAACAAACCGACGGCAAAAATACCGACGATGACCGCTGCCACTTGTTTGAAAAATTGTTTCATATCAATAGTTTTTTTGATGATTGCAGATTCTAAAGGGAGGAGGAGCCGCCAGACATTAACATTTTTAACTTTCCATTACATTTCAAACTGTTAAAATATAGGTTGTCGGTAGTGGCGACTTAAAAGTCCGTATCGGAATTTTAACACGAATACTTGGAATTTGAATTGCAATACGGACATTTCATAGAAGAAATACAGTGATTTTTAACTTGAATATGGCTGAAAAATACGCAAAAAGCGGGCAGTTCACCGGAAACAGCCCGCTTTGCTGTTACAAATATACAACATTTTCCGGACAAAAGCAAATTGTGTTAAAATGCTCGGTTCAATGAAATACTCCGGCGGGACAGACGTTCTGCCGGCACATCGCGCGCTCTTCAAAAGGCTATGTCCACCTCCACAGGACAATGGTCGGAACCAAAGATGTCAGAGTGTATGCGCGCCGCTTCGAGTTGTGCTTTGAGCCGTTCCGACACCACGAAATAGTCAATGCGCCAGCCCGCGTTCTTCTCGCGCGCCTTGAAACGGTACGACCACCATGAATAGGCCCCTTCCAGCCCGGGAAAGAAATGGCGGAACGTATCGACGAAACCGCCGTCGAGGAGCAAACCGAACTGGGCACGCTCCTCATCCGTGAAACCGGCGTTGCGACGATTTGACTTGGGATTCTTCAAGTCTATTTCCTGATGCGCGACATTAAGGTCGCCACACACTACCACGGGCTTTTCCCGGTCGAGAGCCATTATAAAACGGCGAAAGGCATCATCCCACGCCATGCGATAGTCCAGGCGGCGCAGACCGTCCTGCGAATTGGGAGTATAAACCGTTACCAGAAAAAAATCTTCCATCTCGAGCGTAATGACACGTCCCTCGTGGTCGTGTTCCTCTATTCCCAAGCCATAAATGACCTTCAGAGGACGATGGCGCGTGAATACGGCCGTGCCCGAATAGCCCTTCTTCTCTGCATAGTTCCAGTAACTCTCATAACCGTTAAATGCGAGATCGAGCTGTCCGGCCTGCATCTTCGTTTCCTGAAGGCAGAAGAAGTCAGCGTCCAAAGCGGCAAAAGCCTCGCGGAATCCCTTATCACAGCAGGCTCTCAGCCCATTGACATTCCAAGATATGAATTTCATCGTTTGTGTGGTGATCTGTTTCGTTTGTAAAATTGAAGAGTAAAACACTGCCGGTCCGCTTCTCATGAAAAAGCAGCGGTTCTTTAACAGCCTTTATATGATGCAAAAATAAACAACATACCTAGAAGCACAAAGGCCAATCCACTTTTTTTTCCTAACTTTGCAAAGCGCCTTTCACAGGCCGTTATTCCATCATATCAAATCAATTACCGAAAATATCCATGCGACGCATATACTTAGGCATATTATCCGGACTCGTCAGCCTATTTTCACTGACAGGGACCGCACAGGTGCGTTTCGACCATCTGCACCGGGAGTTAGGTTCGCTCATCTGGCACACACCGGGTACAGCGGTTTTCACACTGAGTAACGAAGGAGACACCACGCTTGTCATACGCGATGTCGACCCCGACTGCGGATGTACAGCCGTTGACTGGCCGCGCACACCGATTGCTCCGGGGCAGAAGGCCGTTATCAAAGCTGTGTTCGACGCCGAACTGCTCGGTCACTTTGAAAAACAGATTGCCGTCTACACCGACCAAAGCGACAAACCCTACTATCTTACCCTCAGCGGCGATGTGGTAGTGGAACGGAAAGAGAACATGGGCGATTATCCCTACCATGTAGGCGACTTGTACCTTAATGCCGACAATGTGGAATTTGACGATGTACGCCGCGGAGACCAGCAGGTCAAGACCATCACCATCTATAATGCCGGGAACAAAACGTTTACTCCCAGCCTGATGCATCTGCCCAAATATCTCACAGCACAGTATGAGCCGGCCAATATCCGTCCCGGACATACCGGCCGGATACTCCTGACGCTCGACAGTGAACAGTTGCGCACTTTCGGCCTTACACAAACCAGCATTTACCTGAGCCGCTTTGCCGGTGACCGCGTAGGCAATGAGAACGAAATATACGTATCGGCAACACTTCTGCCAGAACAGACATTTACGGCTGAGCAACTGGCCATTGCCCCCGAACTGCACCTTGACAGTACAACTGTCAACATGGGAGCAATGAACGGCAAGAAACGTCTGAAGAGCGAGGTCGTTATTACAAACACCGGCAAGTCAGCCCTTGAAATAAGTGCCCTTCAGGTTTACAATCCCGGATTGAGCGTAAGTTTAAGCAAACGCAGTCTGAAGCCGGGCGAAAGCGACAAGATAAAGATTACAGTCAATGCCAACACACATTATTTCAAAGGACGCCGGCGCGTATTACTGATAACCAACGATCCCGTCCGTCCTAAAGTAGTTATAGACATTACTGTAAAAAAGTGACTTTAAAATTTCGCAATACGGGAATAAATCCGTAACTTTGCACCGCAATCGGAAAGTAGCGCAGTTGGTAGCGCACTACGTTCGGGACGTAGGGGTCGGGCGTTCGAGTCGCCTCTTTCCGACGAAAACCGGAATAACTTCAGACTTTTGTCCTGTTATTCCGGTTTTTTATTTGGCATATAGTCCCTATTAAATAGGAATTCACCTTATCAACACATCTCATTACCTCCATTAATTGCAGAAAGCTACCATTAACTCATACAAGTTTCTTTGAACAGGCATATTGCATATAGGACATCCATCTGTCTGAACATCCCCTGTCTTTTATATTCATTTCTGATACTGGAGATAATATTCTTTATTCTTGGGATACTACTATTATAAAAAATGCGAACTTCTTCGTTCTTATTATGAAATGACAAGCGGAGCAATTATTGCCCCGCTTGTCATTTCTTATACATTAGGATTAAAATGTGTACTATTTTACATTTCCACCATCATTTAATGCCTCGCCAAGCCAAGCTAAGACGCATAAAATAATAATAATAAAACTCATAATAGTATTGTTTGAATAGGTTATCGAAATATTTTCAATTTATTTGTCCTTACGTCCGAAAATGGAGAAATGCACATAGCGCTTAGGATGTGACTTGAGATCAATCATAAGTGAATCGGCATGTTTCATCGTACTGTTCATATTATCATAAACGCCGCGGTCGTTTAGGAACAAGCCTAATGTATTGTCACGACTATTAAGTTTCGTGTTTAAAAGGCTTGTTGTGGAACTGAGATTATTCGTAAGTTGTTGTACGCCGTCAAGCGTTGTACCGACTTTCTGTATAGTGCCATCAACGTCTATACGGGCCAGATTACCGGAAAGAGTTTCCATATTCTGTCCGATACTGTTGGCTTTTCTCAGAAGCTGCGGTATGTCGGCTTTCATCATACTGTTGAAAGCCACCGATGTTTCCTGAAGATTTGCAGTCAGTTCTGCGGTGTTGCGCAAAGTTTGCTGCAATGCCGGATCGGCAGTCAGACGGTTAAGATTGGCCAGAATACTGTCAAGTCTCGGTAGTATCTGCTCCACAGCAGGTATCATAGATTCCAGCCTGTTCATAGCGCCCACGTGCAAGTCTCCGTTAATAGTGTCACCAACAGTGAGATGATGCAGGGGATTGCCCCCTAATATGAGATTCATTTTCACGCCGCCCATCAGTTCCGACTCAAGTTCGGCGCAAGTTCCGGCAGGAACTTTCATTTCGTTGTCGAGTTCAATGGTAACAACGACGTTGTCTGTTCTACTGTAGTCGTAGTCAATGTCACGTACAATGCCGACCGCATAACCGTTGGCATAGACGGGGTTAGATACCACAAGTCCTGCTATATGCTTGAATCGGACATAATAGGTATTACTCGATGTGAAGATGTTGATGCCTTTCAGGAAGTTGATGAGAATGAAGAGCAAAACAATGGCAACACAAACCGTGAGGGCCAATTTTACTTCTTTGGTAAAGTACTTCATGAGAATTTTGTATTTCGTTTTTGGGAATAATATGCTTGTTGATTTATTGCTTAGACTTTCTGATAGCAGCAGCCAAATCGGTACGTTGGCCATCAATGAAGGCTACGATAAATGTATCAGGGAATTTGGGCGAGATTTGCTTTTGAAGCCGACGGATTTCAGTATAGTTGCATGAACTGCCATAGGTGTATTTATACAAGTTGCCGTCACGGTAATATTCAATGCCTTTAAGCCCCTTTAAACGGGTATCGCCGGTTTTAAGCGGACGATCCACAGCCATCAGTTGTATTTTGAAAACGGGACGCGAAGTATCGGTTTCAGCGGTATCGTTATTACCGTTCTGCTGTTGTACGACTATATCTTTTTCTTGTTGGGGAATATTTTCTTTCGGAGTATTGTTTTTCGTTTCTGCCTTGTCTTTAGACGAAGGGGATATGTCCGATGCGGCCTCAGAAGCCTGGGATGTGTCACCCGTGGCTACTGGCACAACTTCCGGGATAGATGTTTTTTCCGTGGGAAGCAGTTCTGCAGCGATTGTATTGCCGTACATGCGGCGATATTTTATGAAGCCGTTATAGATGCCACGGGCCAGTTCGTTCACACCGGCATCGGAACTGAGATAACGCTCTTCTTCAGGGGTTGAGATAAATCCCAGCTCTGTGAGCACGGCAGGCATGGTAGTACGTTGCAGAACGAGATATCCGGCCTGTTGGACACCTCTGTTTTTGCGGCCGCATGAGGTATATTGCTGTTGTATGCATTTGGCCAGGTCTACACTCTGTTTCATGTTGCGGTCTTGCAGTAATTCGAATATGATGTAGCTTTCCGCTTTATTCGGGTCGAATCCTTCGTAGGTCTGCTGGTAATTTTTTTCGTAGGTAATGACACTGTTTTCGCGTTTAGCCACTTCGAGATTGGCAGCGGTACGTGCCATACCGAGCGTATAGGTTTCGGCTCCGTAGGCTATGCGGCCTGAGGGCAATGAGTTGGTATGGATGGACACGAACAGATCGGCTTTGTTATGATTGGCGATATCCGCACGTGTTTTCAGAGGAATGAACACATCCTTTTTGCGCGTGTAAACGACCTTGACATCATGGCAGTTCCGCTCTACCAGGCGTCCGAACGCCAGGGCTACATTGAGATTGATGTTTTTTTCTTTTGCGAAACTGCCGATTGCACCAGGGTCATGCCCTCCATGTCCCGGGTCAATGACAAGGACAAATTTCTTGCCGTTTGTTTGTTGCATATAATTGGCGTTTGCGCGAAAGGGCACGGCTGCGAAAAAGAAGATGAAACTCAGGTGTAAGAATATTCTGGAGTAAGGATATTGCATATCAGGCAGTTTTGCCGACAAAGTTAATAAGTTTTTTTCAAAAACTAATCTTTGTTGTTTCGTTTTCTGTATAAGTACAATTTATGAAAAATACTGTACGGGGGATGTGATGCCTGATTTCAGCCTGAAGTTGTGAGCAGGCGCCGTTATTACAAGCAACACATTATTTATATATGAACAGACATTCCGGTTTTCCGGTAATGATTAAAGGAGCCTGAACCTTTGTGGTTCAGGCTCCTTTAATCATTTTTGCCAGTGAATTATTTCTCGATATTGAGAGATCCTTCTCCAATCATTTGGTTATCTACGAATATATGTACTTTATATATGCCAGGCGATGGGCGTGGATCATCGAAATTGACATAGAGCTGCACGCGCTGTTCTTCACCGGTATATTCGAAACTTTTTGTGGCGGAATAAGGTATGGTCTTGTTTTCATAGGTGAAAGTTCCTCCACCGTTTACTACGCTGTTGCCGGGTTTGAGCAGACGCACATAGGCCGTGCGGTTGCCTGTGGCTGCCGTGACGTTGCGGGTGACGGTGAACGAGATGCTGAAACGGGTGATGTCTTTGCTGCGCTTGGCTGCCTTACCGTTTTTCTTGAGCGGCGAAAGACTGACGCCTGTTGCATTGAGCTGGGCGGCTACGGCTACCTGTTCTGTCAGTTGGGAATTACGTTTGTTGACGGCTGCCTTTTCCGCGCGCGTGCGTTCGGCATCGGCTCTGGCAGCATCGCGTTCGGTGGTGAGCAGAGCATTGATCTGCTGAAGGGAGTCGACCTGCCTAATGTAGTCGCGCAATACGGCGCGTACCGTAGCCAGTTCTTTCTTCAGCCTCAGGATTTCGGCCGCACTGTTTGTTTTGAGGTCTTTGAGCTCACGGAGGAGTTTTTCGGCACGTCGCTGTTCGGCATCGAGACGCATGACGAGTGAGTCGTCTTTGATGTCTTTTTTCATTTCGCCGTACTGTGCGGCAAATTCGGCATATTGGTTCTCCATTTCCTTGCGGTCCATCTCGGCGAGCTGGCGCAGTTCGTTGAGTTCCTTGTCTTTGTCGGCCGACGACTGGCCGCAACCAATCAGGGCGGAGGCGAGGAGTGTTGCTGCCATAAAGGCGAGCATGCTGTGGGTGAATTTCTTCATGTCAGTCGGTTTGTGATAAGTGAAGGGGTCAGTCCAATACGGTAATCCATCCATGGTTGTCGGGCTCGATGCCGTATTGGATGTTTCGGAATTTGTTGTAGAGCTGTGTCGATACCGGCCCCGGCTTGCCGTCCTTGGATATGACGTAGCTCTTGTTGTTCTCCATGTCGTCAATGCGGGCTATGGGGCTGATAACGGCGGCTGTTCCGCAAGCGCCTGCCTCCTCGAATGTTTCGAGTTCCTCCTCCGGTATTTGCCGGCATTCCACCTCCATGCCCATGTCGAGAGCCAGTTGCTGAAGGCTGCGGTTGGTGATGGAGGGAAGGATGGATGAGGACTTCGGGGTGATGTATTTGCCGTTTTTGATGCCGAAGAAATTGGCGGCACCACATTCATCGATATATTTCTTTTCTTTGGCGTCGAGGTAGAACTCGCAGGAATATCCTGCATCGTGGGCCATTTTGTTGGCACGCAGACTGGCCGCATAGTTGCCGCCCACTTTGTAGGTGCCGGTGCCGAGAGGCGCTGCGCGGTCGAACTCGCGGATGATGACATAGTTGTTCGTGGCAAATCCTCCTTTAAAGTAAGGGCCTACGGGCGTGACGAAAATGAGGAAGAGATATTCGTCGGCCGGATGTACGCCCACCTGCGCGCCCGTGCCTATGAGCAAGGGACGGATGTAAAGGGATGCGCCGCTTTCGTAGGGAGGGATAAAACGTTCGTTGAGTTTCACAACCTTTTCCACCATCCGGCAGAACAAATCCGTGGGAACTTCGGGCATCAGTATGCCCCGGCAGGTGCTTTGCAGGCGTTCGGCATTGTCTTTCATGCGGAAGATGCGTATTTTGCCGTCGGGACAGCGGAATGCCTTTTGCCCTTCGAATGCTTCCTGCCCGTAGTGCAGGCAGGTGGCCGCCATGTGAATGTTTATCGTTTCGGAGGAGCTGACTTCTATTTCGCCCCATTGGCCGTTGCGGTAGTAGCAACGCACGTTATAGTCGGTGGGCATGTAGCCGAATGACAAATTTGTCCAATCAATCTTTTCCATTGTTTCTTCTATGTTGCTTAATTTGTCTGTTGTCTATTGACGAAGTGTTCATCCGTGCAAATTTACATATTTATTTGGTGATAGGTGTAACCCTGTGCAGGTTTTTAAGATGAAAGACGGCCAGAGTGACGATATGACTGTTTTTTATGTTTTTGGAAAGCCATCAACTTTAACATATTTAACTTTCCGTTACACTTCAATATGTTAAAACATAGGTTGCAAGTGATGGAAACGAAAAAGTCCGTATCGGATTTTCAATTCGAATACGGGGAATTTCAACTGCAATACGGATAATTCCGTGAAGAAATACGGTTGAAAACAGCAGGAAAAGGGCTGAAAAATACAGAAAAAGCGGGACTTCCTGCATGGAGGTCCCGCTTGGCTGTTACAAAGATACTATATTTTCCGTCGGAAAGCAAATAGTGTTAAAATTGGCCTTCTGCTTTATTTGTCGTACAGCATCCATAAGGCATGGTCCTCCAAACGTTGTTTTCCTGCTACGGCCCGGGCTTCAATACGGTTGCTGCCCGAACGTAGCTTTACGGCAAAGCGGCAGGTGCGGTAGTCATCGGGACGTTGCACACCTGCGGATTGTCCGTTGACGAAGAGTTCCACTTTCTCAGCATTGCTGAATACCATCACTTCCGTTTCGGGACGTAACCGCTCGCTGGCCCGCTTTCCGGCTATATGGAGCATGGGAGCCGGATTCCAATTGGCTTTATAGAAGTAGAAGGCATCTTTGCGCGTCGCACGGTCGTGCGTCACAAGCCCCTTGTCGTTGATGCCGGGGCGGTCGCCCTCTGTACGGTGAGCGGCTCCGAAATCAAACATGTTCCACACGAAACTGCCCCACACATAGGGACGCGAGTGGATAATCTTCCAGTTTTCCATGTGATAATAGGTCTGCCAGTTCTCTGGATGCCACCATCCTGAGGCCGCGGGCTGACGGAGCGAATCCTGCTGATGAAGCACACTGGCTCCGGCGCCATATTCGCTGATACCGATACGGAGGTCGGGCCGTGCGGCATGGGTTTTGTCCAGCCATGTAGCCAGTGACCGAGGCGATGCTCCATACCAGCCGTCGTAACGGTTCCAGGCAATAAGATCGGTGATGTAATTGATGTCGCCTCCCTGATTGCTGGCCGAAGTGGTCGGTCGGGAAGGATCTGCGCGGTGAGCCAGTTCGTTGAGTTCCCTGATGTATTCCACGGGATTGTCACCGGCTTCTTTCAGTTCGTTGAAAAGTCCCCAGCAGAATATGCTCGGATGGTTGTGGAGCTGGCAGATGAGCTCGAGCAACTGCTGACGGCCGTTTTCACGGAAGGCCTCACTGTCCACAAAGCCCTTGTCAGCATATCCGCCCGGTCCCACGAAGGGTATTTCCGCCCAAGCCAGAATACCATGGCGGTCGGTAAGGTCGTACATGTAGTCCGCCTGCTGGTAATGGGCCAGCCGCACGGCATTGACACCCATTTCGAGCATGATGTCAACGTCTTCTTCGTGATGCTGGGGACGCAAGGCGTTGGCTATCTGTGCACGTTCCTGATGGCGGCACACACCTTGGAGCGACAGGTGACGGCCATTCAGGAAGAACCCCTTTTCCGCATCTATGCTGCAGGTGCGTATGCCCAAGGGCTGGCGCACACAGTCCACCTCGCGGCCATCTATCCACAACGATACGTCCACATCGTATAGAAAGGGGTCGCGACGTCCGTCCCACAGGCGGGGACGGTCGATCGTGAAGACCGATTTCTCTGACTGTTCTTCAGCGCGTGCCTGCAAGGTGATGTTTTTTTCGCCGGCGGTCACTTCGCTGCCGTTGGCAGTGACGCGCCATTTCAACACAGCGTCCCGAACGTCATCCAAACGGTTGGAAAGAATCGTCCGAAGTGATATCCGGGCCTGCCGCTCTGAAACGGTCTCCGTTGTCAGGAACACTCCCGGCGAACCGTAATACATCGGCGAGATGCAGGCTTCGTCGGTGGCAATGAGTTCTACATCGCGGTATATGCCGCCATAGAAATTGAAATCGCCAACCAAAGGCATAACACTCAAATCCTCGGCATTGTTTACACGTACGAGCAATTCATTATGCGTGTCCCATTTGATACCGTTGGTCAGTTCAAATACGAAAGCACTGTATCCGCCACGGTGTTCACCCACCCATTTGCCGTTGAGGAACACAGTAGCTACACTGTTGGCGCCTTCGAAACGCACAAAGAGCCGGCGCCCTTTCCATTCATCGGGCGCAACAAAACTTTTTGTATAATTTCCAATTCCGCGCTTGTAGTCCTGTTTGCCGCTCAAAGCGTCCTGAGCGTTCCAGGTGTGCGGCAGTTGCACCTTCACGCCTGAGTTTTTATCCACCTGATGAGAAAAGCGGAACGTCCAGTCACGATTAATGTTCCGACACACTCTCTCAGCTGAGGCTGTCAGCGTCATTGCACAGAAAAAGGCAATCAGACCATTTCGTAAAAAAAATCGGGTTGTTTTCATGAGTATTTGATATTATTATCAGTTAATGACTTGCTATCTGCGTGTTATCCGTATAAAATCTTTATTGGACCGAGATTAATCCCATTCTATCTCATCTCCTTTCTTCCGAAGTATTTCATATATATCCTCTTCATGTTCAATCAAGGATATGATAATATCGGCAAAGCGTTTGGCTTTTTCCTCATTCTCTTCGTTCTCTTCAAAATAAGAGACATACGTGCCGGCTTCAGGATCGCTATCAATACTCTCCAAAATATCCGGAGCATTTTCAGCAAGATAATAATTGAAGAAAGCGTCCCAGTTGTAGCCGTTCATATAAGCATCTTCATTTATTTCATTCATCTTCTGACCTATTGCGAGCGGCTTATCTTTTTCGTTCTCAAAAAGCAGGACGATGTTTCCATAACCATTTGTGTAAATTTGAACATATTCGTGAGTCCAAATCATTCTTCCTTCTTTTTCTTCCATATATTTAATCTTTCTCGTTTTTAATTCATAAATCAATATATCATGTGTTTGTACAATGAAACAACCGATGTGATTTTTTTGAATATTGCCCTAACAAAACAACCGCATCCATGCAATAACACGGGTGCGGTTGTAAATGTCATATCTTATTCTGTCCGTTTGACACTATATGTAAATCTCTGTAGATTACTGTGGCGTTTTTTTCAGACCCGGGACAGTGTCCACCAGACCTATGGCTTCAAACACCCGCCAATTCCATAACTTTGCAGACAGCCGCTTCAAGTCCGGCCACATCTTTTCCGCCGGCCGTAGCAAAATGAGGAGCGCCACCGCCGCCGCCTTTAATAAGTTTGGCGGCTTCCCTTACAAGGTTACCGGCATTGAGACTGCGGCTTTCCACCAGATTTTTACTGATCATGACGGTAAGAAGCGGTTTGCCTTCATAGCTGCTGCCCAGGACACAAAACATGTTTTCGGGCAAGATTCCTGAAATTTGGAACGCAAGGTCTTTTACGGCATCGGGCGCAATGGCTGTGGGAATGACGCCCTTTACTATCTTTATGCCATCGGCGGTTTCCGCGGCCGCAGCTATGAGGCGTTCACGCAAATCGGCAATGCCTTTCTTTACAAATACTTCCACTTGTTTTTTCAAGCCGTCGTTTTCCTCTATGGTCTTGCGGATAACAGCGGTAAGGTCTTTGGCATTGTTGAAGAAGGATTTCAGGCCGGTGAGAATATCCTCCTGCGCATAAATGCTTTCTTCGGCGACTTTTCCGGTTACAGCCTCGATGCGGCGCACACCGGCGGCCACACTGCTCTCACTGACAATTCGGATAAGTCCTATGCGGCCGGTACTTTTGGCATGACAACCGCCACAGAACTCTACACTCGCGCCAAACTGCACTACGCGCACCTTGTCGCCGTACTTCTCGCCGAAGAGGGCGATAGCACCGAGTTTTTTGGCTTCCTCCATGGGAAGGTCGCGATGGTCTTGCAAGACGATATCCTCACGGATCCGGGCATTGACAAGGCGCTCCACCTGACGCAGTTCCTCAGGAGTTACTTTCTGGAAGTGTGAGAAGTCAAAACGGAGGTATTCCGGCGTTACGAGCGAACCTTTCTGCTCCACATGGGTGCCGAGCACTTCGCGCAAGGCCTGGTCCAGAAGGTGGGTAGCCGTATGGTTGGCCTCGCTCCCGCGACGTGCTTCCACATCAACGCAGGCCATAAATTCCGCCTCAGGATGTGCGGGAAGTTTTTTCGTCAGATGAATCGGCAGATTGTTTTCGCGTTTGGTGTCAAATATTTCAACGGTCTCCTGCTCGTTGCAAAGTACGCCGCAATCGCCTACCTGTCCGCCCATTTCGGCATAAAAAGGCGTGGTATCGAGCACCAGTTCATAGTAGGTCTGCTTCTTTTGCTGCACGCGGCGGTAGCGCAGGATGTTGCAGGTATGCTCGGTAAAATCCCAGCCTTTGAATAGGGTTTCGCCTTCGCGCACAATCACCCAATCATCGGTTTCGACGGCTGCGGCATTGCGGGCACGGTCCTTCTGCTTTTGCATTTCCGCGTTGAATACGGCCTCATCCACTTTAAGGCCTTGCTCGGAACAGATCAGTTCAGTGAGGTCGAGCGGAAAGCCGTAGGTATCGAACAGCGTGAAGGCCTTTTCACCGTCCACGACATCGAGTCCTTTTTTCTTCGTTTCCGCGATCACTCCCTCAAGCATCGAAATGCCTGTGGCCAAGGTGCGGAGAAACGACTCCTCTTCCTCTTGCATGACACGGATGATGAGCTGCTGCTGTGCCTGCAACTCGGGATAGGCGCCCCCCATTTCGTGAACGAGCGTCGGCACGAGCTGATACATGAAAGCTTCGCGGCGGCCCAGGAATGTATAAGCATAGCGTACGGCACGGCGCAGGATGCGGCGGATCACATAACCGGCTTTTGCGTTGGAGGGCAATTGACCGTCGGCGATGGAGAAGGCGATGGCACGCAGGTGGTCGGCCACCACCCTCATGGCCACGTCTACCTGCTCATCCTTGCCGTAGTTGTAGCCGGAGAGTTCGGATATTTTCCTGATAATGGGCTGGAAGACATCCGTATCATAATTGGAGTTTTTCCCTTGCATGGCACGTACAAGACGTTCGAATCCCATGCCGGTGTCTATCACATTCATCGAAAGCGGTTCGAGGGAACTGTCGGCCTTACGGTTGAATTGCATGAAAACGATGTTCCATATTTCTATCACCTGCGGGTTGTCTTTGTTGACAAGCTCGCGTCCGGGCACTTTGGCCTTCTCCTCATCGGAGCGGGAGTCGAGATGGATTTCAGAGCAAGGACCGCATGGGCCGGTCTCTCCCATTTCCCAGAAATTGTCGTGCTTGTTGCCGTTGATAATATGGTCGGCCGGCAGGTGCTTTGCCCAAATGGCGGCAGCCTCGTTGTCGCGGCCGAGATTCTCTTCGTCAGAGCCTTCAAACACGGTGGCGTAGAGATTGGCCGGATCGAGTTTCAACACGTTCACGAGATATTCCCACGCATAGTCAATGGCTTCTTCCTTGAAATAGTCGCCGAAACTCCAGTTACCCAACATTTCAAACATGGTGTGATGGTAGGTGTCGTGTCCGACTTCTTCCAGATCGTTATGCTTGCCGCTCACCCGCAAGCACTTCTGCGAATCGGCACGCCGGCGCGGTTCCGGCTCACGCGTGCCGAGAATTATGTCCTTCCACTGATTCATGCCGGCATTGGTAAACATCAGCGTGGGATCGTCCTTAATCACCATGGGCGCTGAAGGCACGATGGTATGTCCTTTTGACTCGAAAAACTTTTTGTAAGAGTCGCGAATTTCGTTGGCTGTCATCATTTTGTAATGATATCTATGATTTATTGTACTTTTCGGGCGCGAAGTTACGAAAAAGATACGACATGCCCGTGCTGCGCCACTGAGTTTCAGCCGCACATCCACATCCGGAATGTTTTTCCCTCATTGCGCAACCGGTTTCCGCAGAGGAATACGTTGAAACAACAACTGACGGGTTAAGACGCCGTCAGCTGGCGCCGTGATTGTCCGCCGGAGAAAAAAGGCAGCGTGGAGAGCGCGGATGCACATATCGTGCCAAAACAAAAAACATTGCTTGATGAAGAGCGGAAGCAGATAGTTGACATTAACATTTTTAACTTTCCGCAACATTTCAAACTGTTAAAATATAGGTTGTTAGTAACGGAAACGAAAAAGTCCGTATCGGAATTTCAACTCGAATACTTGGAATTTGAATTGCAATACGGGGACTTTTCGTAAAAAATACAGCGTTTTATTACGCCAATAACGCTGGAAAACACATGAAAAGCGGGACCTCCATGTAGGAAGTCCCGCTTGGCTGTTACAAATATACGAAATTTTACGCCCGAAAGCAAATTGTGTTAAAAAAACGGGAAGTACCATTCTTATGGTTCGCCGGTTGAATTTCATTTCCGACTATCCTTTCTTAACTTCAACCTGATGGTTCACAACAGATGTCCCTATTGGTATTTTCAGCGGACATTCCGCACTTACGGGTGGTGGAAATAAACCTCAGCCTGTGTGAAATTCCACGTCAGGTTGCCCAGTTTTCTGACCAGATAACCGAGCGGAACAACCGCATCGGCAAAGACAGTCTCCGAAAGGTCTGCCACCCCGAAATCGCCTTCGGGAAGCAACACGCCATTCACATATAGGTTTTCCGTCAGGTCCCGGTTCCTTACGGGACCTGCGTCCCCCATGTGCAAAACGGCATAACCGTGCGGAGTCTCTCCTTGCAGACAGACAGCATCAGCCACGGCAAAAGGCACACCGTTTCCACCGGCCGTGAACGTTTCGTGAAGCGTCAGCCCCTCAGGCGTGAAAGTCACAGCCGGCATAAGCGCCAGGGCCTCGTAGCCTAATCTCAGCGTGTCACCCCGACCGGAACAGACGAGGCAGCGCAAGTTTGTGAGGACAGTTCCGCCTATTTCCAAACGGTCCAGAACTCCCTTGAGGGTATCACCTGACATTGCACTGTCCTTTTCGTCAAACCGCACTTTCAGCCGACGCGCCATCTTATCAGACAGCACCACATGTGCGCCGTAAGGCTGAAGTGCGATAGTCACCTCCACTTTCCGCTTACCGTATTTTCCTGTAAGCGTTGTTCTTTCCTGACTGTCATAAGACATGTGAAAAGAATCTCGTACACCGACAGGAAGTTTCCACTGCGGTCTGTCATTTCCGCTTTCAAGGCGGAAGGCGGTCTTGCCCTCATACACTTCCAACAGACGCGTCAGATTTTTACGGTCGGCTGCTTCCGGAGCAGACATCATCAGTGCCTGGAAATTCCGCCTCAAGGCTAATGGGGCAAACGGGTCATACTCCTTTTGCCGCGTCTCCGGCCGATTGTCCGCTGTAACCTGCATGTTCCGGAAGTCCAGGTGCAAACATTTGAACAAGCGGATGAAAGGTGTGCCCAACATGCCGTCGTGGTCGGCGGCACGCTCCTCGCTCAGCGTCATGCCTTCCAGTACGGCCGGCACGCCGTTGCGGGAAAAGCGGAACAGACAGTCCTCCGTGTCGGTTGCGGGAAAAGCCACGCGGGAGAGAACGATGCCATCGCATCCCGTGTCGAGACTGAAAAAATGCGGCTGCCCGCTGCAGAGGGCTTGCAGGCGCAAAGTGTTCTCCACGGAGAGGCGCAAGTTGGAATGAACGGGAAAACCTGCCGCTTCTTCAGATATCCCAACAGAAGGGAGCACCAGTTTCTCATCATAGAAGTCGATTTTTTTCAGACGCATCAGATCATTCGTCCCCAATGCGCGACCGAACTCGGCCGACAGTTCATTGCTGTCAAGTACAACATAAACCAACAGGCGGCGAAACACCACACCGCCCATCCGAAGCTCGTCCACCAGTGCCGGCTTCACATCAATAAGTCCGGCCCATGAGGGAATTGAAATGGTGTCGCCTGCGAAATGCACCCCACTCCGGCGGGCGTCTTCCTCACTGAGCAACGTATGCGCCTGTCCGGTGTCAAGGCGGAAGTCCACTTCTTCACCCGCTCCTATGCGGCATTTCACCAGCAAAGGGAATACATACGACACCGGTATGGCCGTCTCCTCCTGCGGACGTTCAACGGCCGTGGGGGCATAACGGCCGAAAGCCTCTCCCATGCGTACATAATGTTCCAATGGAGCGGCATGGGCACGCGTCAGTTTCCGGGCAGCGGCCGATGTTTCAGCCAGTTTTCCCCATCGTCCTTGCCGGATGAGTACTTCCGCCCGTGCCCGCAGGCAGTTGGTGAGATCCTGCGTATCAAGCGAATCGGTAAAAAACGTCAGCAGGCTGTCGGCCGCCGAGTAAGCTTCATTGTCACGGCCGTAGGCCTCGGCCATCGTCAGCAGACAGCGCAGGCGGGCATAAGCATCGAACGAAGGAAGGAAAGCGGCATACTTTTCTGCCAAAACAAAGGCGTCGTCACGGTCGGCGCATTGGAGCGCTCGTGTACGGGGCGCATTTCCCATCAGGCGCCGGCCTTTTTCAAGAAGCGCCTCAAAAGGTTCAAGCAGTACCTTGCGAACACGCCGACGCTTGTAAACTGTCAACTGTTCGCGGCAATAAGCTACCAGGCGATCGTATTGACCCGTCTGGCGCAACGCCTCGGCTTTGACTAGCGACAGACTTATCCGGCCCCGCAGACCGAGCTGGGCTTCATGTTCGGCGGTGAGGGTGTCGATGCAAGCCACCATACGGCTGACGCGGCGGTCGGCGCGAGCCAGAGCCATGTCGCAATAAAGTCGGGCATAACGCGGAAACGATGCCCCGTACTGCTTGAAAAGCGGCCGTAACTCCGCCACTTCGCCACGGGCGGCAAGAAGTGTGGCATGGCGCACCACTGAGTCGGGAACCGCACTCTGAACCTGCACGGCCGTAGCCGCGCAAACAAAGAAAAGGGAGCATATAAAGAAAAACAGTAAAAGACGGAAACGCATAAGCTGAGTTTTTTTCAATGGATGAAAGCCTGTGCATCCTGCAGTAATCACATGATGACCATAGTAGCCCCGAAACCATATTCGCGGAATGAAGCGTCCTGCCACCGGCATTGCCTGTAGTGTAATTTCAGTTCACGGATGATTGCCTGACGAAGCACGCCTTCCCCCTTGCCGTGAATGAACACGAGTTGGCGGCCACGTTCTTTTTTATAGCGGTCGAGAGTCTCTCTAAGAGTTTTCAGCTGAAACTCCAAGATATCGGCTGGTTGCAGACCGGCTGTCGTTTCAAGCAATTCATGCGCATGCAGATCAATTTCTACGGGACGTGAAGAATCGTTGTCTTGAGCCTTGCGCGCCGGCTGACGCACAGGACGGTCTGCCGGTTTGGGCGACACCAGCACCTCTTGCAGTTCGCCGGCCTCAACATAGACGGAACGGACAGGACGGTCATCGCACACGATGTCGAGCAGCAGTGCCGGCTCCTCAAAGAAGTCCGTCTCGCGGAATGTGTGGAGTTTGTAGAAACGGGTACCGTCCACACGCAACCCTACGTTGAGCGGAGCTTTGCCCTGGAAAGGCTTGGAGGGCTTAAAGGCTATGGCCTGAAGCGTGAGACGCTCCATTTCAGGCAGTACATCGCGGCGAAACTCCTCGAGAAAGAGTTTGGTGTTGGCCTCCACTTCGCCCTCGTGGCGAAGGACGCAGGCTTTTTCGCCATGGGCAAAAAGCGCAAAGCGCAGATTGTAATTGCTGTCGTTGACGAGATACATTTCAAACGCGGTGTCGGATATTTCTTTCACGTTGACAGGCACGAAAGCGAGCATGGCATTGAGCACGTCGGCTCCCCGACGTTCCAACGGCTTCGGCCGGAAGGTAATGGGGCGGTTGTCTTCCTCTTCTTCGACCGGATGAAGCAATTGACGCACGGGAACCGAAGGGGCATCGTTTTTCTCAGCAGGTTGCGGACGGGCTATATTATAGCTGTCGGTGCTCACCACAACGCATTCTTTAACAAGTGTGGGAATGTCAAACCCGTCGGCATCGCGCACCACGGCAATGTCACGGCCCTGAAAACCTACTACTTCTCCGCCGCCTACATCGTTGAGGAAGCGCACTTTATCTCCTATTTTCATAGCGTATATCTGTTTATATTATATAAATGAGACACAAATCCTTCTGAGGGCAAAAATACTAATTTTCTTCGAAACCGGCATGTTGCACAAAAATCCGCAACGGTCTCGTCTAGAAAAAGACGCTATTAGTCGAAATGATTTTTTCATTTTCGGCGGGTTGTTTACCTTTGCATCATCAATCGCCGGCAATCAGCTGGCAAGCACTTTAAAATAAACCTTTTAAAAGCAGACTGTTTTATGAGAAAAACATTAATGACCCTTCTTATGGTGTTCACACTCGTTACTGTAACGGCCAGCGCCCAGCGCAACGACCGCCGCACCGCTTCTAAGGCCCGCACGGAGAAAATGGCCGAGCAACTGGCAAAAGATATGGAACTTGACGAAGAGACCGCTGCATGGTTCAAACCCATTTATGTGGAAATGCAGGACACTTTGCGGACCATCCGCCGTACTTCGCTTACCGATATGAGACGTGGCAAAAAGGCCAGAGAGAAGATGACGGACGAAAAGGCCGAACAAATCATCATGGGGCGCTTCAGCGCCACTGAAAAGGAAGTGGCAATAAAACGCGCTTACTACACACGTATGCGTGAACGCCTATCTCCAAGCCAGTTAATCAAGATTTTTGCCACTCCCTCCATGCCTGAACGGCAGCGCATGCCACAAAACAACGGACATGGCTTCCCCGGTGGAGGTCCGGACTTTCCTGGAGGTGGAGGCCACGGCGCCCCATTCTAAATCCACTACGTCCTGATATTTTCATCGCAACTTCACAACTTTTTTCATACGCAACAATTTGACAGAAAGGCAGCCTGTTCCTTAAGGAAGAGCGCTGCCTTTCTGTCTTGATTACAAACAGAATGCTCTGTCTGCCCCACTTTACCTGTTTAGTCTTTCACTACATTTCAAAGTTTTCAAACATAAATTGAATTAAGAGGTTGAAACGTGTTGTCTGATGATAAATGACTAACTTTGCCATAGTATCGGAGTTGTGCCATCAGGGGTCACAAGAGCAAAACGATATTCCATGTTTTTTTGAACATACATTTATTCAATTATGCCATATTATGAAAAATAGAAGATGGTTATGGACGGCTTTGTTTTGCCTTACCGTCCTGACGGTTCATGCCGACAAACGTTATGCCTTAGGCAGCCTGAACCTGAAACTGATGACCTGTGGGTTCGGAAACTGCCGGGCAAACAAAAGTGTTGACAACAACGCTTTGAGACTTAACGGTAAAACTTATGAAACGGGCGTGGGCACTCACGCCGACAGCCGCCTGAAGATTTGGGTGAACGGCACGGGCAAGCGTTTCAGTGCCATAGTGGGCGTGGACGATGAGGCTACGGAACGTGGCAGCGTACAATTCCGCGTGACGGGCGATGGCAAAGTACTAGCCGAGTCACCAGTCATGAAAAAAGGCCGCATACCGTTCAAAATCAACGTCAGCATTGCAGATATCGACACTCTTTGTCTGGAAGCCCTGGCCACGGATGACGGCAACAACAACGATCATGCCGACTGGGCCGATGCCTGGGTGGAAATGGCAACGGGGGAACCTCAGGCCATCCCTTCATTCGATGTTATTGAAATCGGTACGGAGAATACGGTCCTAGCTTTAAGCACCGACAAAAAAGGCAATCTGTTTCAGCAATACTTTGGGATGAAGGCTGGTGTAGACGCTATATTCGGCAACGGCGAAAGGCACGACCAGGCTTACCCTACCATACAGAGCAGTTCCGACTTCAGCTATTGGCAAACGCCCGCGTTGCATATCATCCATTCCGATGGTCACACCTCAACGATGCTACGCTACGTTAAAAGCGAGACAACGAAGACGGACAATAACGTCACGCTCACAACTGTTGAACTGAAAGATCCGAACTATGACTTCACCGTCCGCCTCCACTTTAAAACCTATGCCAAAGAGGATGTCATAGAGCAATGGGCTGAGATACATAACAATGAGGCGGGCGACGTGGTGCTGAAAGATGTGGCATCGGCGGCTATGCTCTTCCGCGGCGGCGACTATTGGCTGACCCAGTTCACAGGCGGCTATATGAATGAATTTAACGTAGACGAAACTAAACTCCTGCCCGGTGAAAAGATTTTTGAAAACCGGTGGGGCATTACGAGTTCCAGTGAACGCCAGCAGCACTTCATGCTTTCAGTGAAAGGCAGAGCTACAGAAACGACCGGTAGCGTTATGGCAGGGAGCCTGAAGTGGTCGGGCAACTGGAAACTGAATTTCGACATGTCCTCAAACGGTAACCTTTCGGTGTTTGCCGGCATCAACAACTGGTCTTCCGATTACACACTCGGCTCCGGAGAAAGTTTTACAACGCCGGAACTCATTTATACCTTTACGGACAAAGGTAAGGGACAGGCCAGCCGGAACCTGCACCGCTGGGCACTCAACTACGGCATACGCAACGGGCACAAACCGCTGCGCACCATTTTCAACAACTGGGAAGCAACGGGCATGAACACGGCAGACAAAGTTATCATTCCCTTCCTCGCGCCGGCCAAAGAACTGGGGTACGAACTTTTTCTGCTCGATGACGGATGGTTCGGGCTGGAGGATAAGGCACGCGTACTGGGAGAATGGAATCCTACCCCCGTCATGCATCCTAACGGTATGAAGACTATCATCGACGAAGCCAAAAAGACCGGCATTGATTTCGGACTATGGGTGGAGATGGAAATGGCCAATCCTGATGCACGCCTCGTAAAAGAGCACCCAGAATGGCTCCTATGCGAGCCTGACCGTACTCCTCATCTGCAACGCGGACAATATGTGATGGACCTGAGCAACCCTGAAGTACAGGAATTCTGCATCCGATCCTTCTGCGGCATCATCGACTCCAATCCCGGCATCTCTTTCGTGAAGTGGGACTGTAACAGTCCCTTTCACAATCCTTATTCCCATTACCTCGGCCGCCGGCAACAGCATCTGTGGTATGACTACACAAAAGGGCTGTACCGGGTTTTCGGAGAAGTGATGCGCCGACATCCCAAACTGCAAATGATGCTTTGTTCCGCCGGTCCGGCCCGCAACGACTACGGTGCCTTGCAATTTTTCCACGAATTCTGGACAAGCGACAACACCACGCCTCTTGCGCGTGTATTCATACAATGGGGGCACTCTCACGTATTTCCGGCCAGAGTCATCGGTGCACACGTCACCCACATGGGCCATCAGCCCTTTAAATTCGCTTTCGATGTAGCCATGAGCGGGGTTTTGGGCATGGACGCCAATCCCGCAAAAATGACCAAAGAGGAGAGTGAAATCACCCGCCGAGCCGTGAAAGCGTACAAAGAGAAGCTACGCCCCGTTGTCCAGTTCGGAGACCTTTATCGTCTGATATCGCCCTACGAGACCTCTCGGTCCGTCATTTCCTATGTAGAGCCGGAAGAACACACATCAGCGGCCTTGTTCGTTTATCAGGTAAAAGATGAAACCGCCCCACTCCACGTAAATCTGCAGGGCCTTGATCCCGGTCTCAACTATAAGATAGAGGAAGTGAACATTGCTTCACCGTTCGAAGCCGCCTGCACCCAAAACGGTAAGGTTATGAGCGGCGAAGACCTCATGACTATCGGCTTGGACTTTGCCTGTTCCAAACGCTTTGACAGTGCTGTGATATATCTGAAGGCAATGGAATGATTCCATTGTAAACGTGGAACCTTATACCGAGGGGAAAGATACTTCTCACGATAGTAGAAATATCTTTCCCCTCTCTCAATATTTTTGACTATCTTTGCGCGCAAAATCATCTGATAGTTATGTTTGAAAATTTAAGCGAAAGACTCGAACGGTCTTTTAAGATACTCAAGGGAGAAGGCCGCATTTCGGAAATTAACGTAGCCGAAACTCTGAAAGACGTACGCCGTGCATTACTCGATGCTGACGTCAATTATAAAGTGGCCAAGACCTTTACAGATACGGTAAAGCAAAAAGCTTTAGGACAGAACGTCCTCACAAGCGTGAAACCCGGACAGTTGATGGTGAAAATAGTTCATGACGAACTGGCCGAACTGATGGGCGGACAAGCTGCAGAACTCAATCTGTCGGGCCGGCCAGCTGTCATCTTGATGGCTGGTCTGAACGGTGCGGGTAAGACTACATTGTCAGGAAAACTGGCTTTATTACTCAAATCAAAGAAGAACCGCCGCCCGCTGCTTGTCGCTTGCGATGTTTACCGCCCCGCCGCCATTGAGCAATTACGTGTGCTGGCGGAGCAGATAGACGTGCCTGTATATATGAACATGGAGTCGAAAGACCCCGTAGCCATTGCGCTTGAAGGCATACGCGAGGCCAAGGCCAAAGGTTTCGACACCGTAATCGTGGATACCGCGGGACGACTGGCCATTGACGAGGCGCTCATGAAAGAGATTGCCGCCATCAAGGATGCCGTCCGGCCCGATGAGACGCTGTTTGTGGTGGACGCCATGACCGGACAAGACGCCGTAAACACAGCCAAGGAATTCAATGAACGTCTGGATTATGACGGTGTAGTATTGACGAAACTCGACGGTGATACCCGCGGCGGAGCAGCTCTTTCCATCCGTACCGTAGTAGACAAGCCTATAAAATTTGTCGGTACAGGCGAAAAAATGGAAGCCCTTGACGTGTTCCATCCCGACCGCATGGCTGACCGCATCCTGGGAATGGGCGATATTGTCAGCCTCGTAGAGCGTGCTCAGGAGCAATACGATGAGGAGGAAGCCCGCAAACTTCAACGCAAGATACAGAAAAACCAATTCGACTTCAATGATTTTCTGGCCCAGATACAACAGATTAAGAAGATGGGCAATCTCAAAGATCTGGCTTCTATGATACCCGGTGTGGGCAAGGCCTTGAAAGACGTGGAGATAGACGACAACGCCTTTAAGGGCATAGAGGCTATCATCCTATCCATGACACCTAAAGAGCGCAAGAACCCCGAAATTCTCAATCAAAGCCGAAAGAATCGCATTGCCAAAGGTTCGGGAACATCCCTTCAGGAAGTCAATCGTCTCGTAAAGCAATTTGACCAAACGCGTAAAATGATGAAAATGGTAACGGGATCGAAAATGGGACGCATGATGGCTCACATGCCCAAAATGCCGGGAATGGCCGGTATGCCCAAAATAAAATAGATGAATCATTTACGACAAAAAGATGCCGGATAAGGATGAAAGTTTTCCCTCAGCATCATTATCATCATACCAGCTACGCGCCCGACTTGCCGGTTACGGCTTGTTCGGGCGTGTGTGTATTTCATGAAGACACAGCCCACCCAAGCTGGGACTCCGGCACAATTAGAATAAAGTTCCGAATTGTTTGAAACAAACATTTCACCGGGCCCGGCAAAATGCGGCCCCGACAAAAAGAGGTTCTATCCGATAAAACTGAAATTCTTATGCAAATCATCGACGGAAAGGCCACAGCGGCCGAAATCAAGAAAGAAATAGCCGAAGAAGTAGAACACATTGTAGCCGGCGGCGGCAAGCGGCCGCATCTGGCCGCTGTGCTCATCGGGCACGATGGAGGCAGTGAAACTTACGTACACAACAAAGTGCTGGCTTGCGAGGCCTGCGGTTTTCAGTCGACTCTCATCCGTTACGAGGACGATGTGACGGAAGAGGAACTGCTAGCTTGTGTAGACCGCCTTAACAATGACACCGATGTGGACGGCTTCATCATCCAGCTGCCCCTTCCGGCTCATATAAACAAGCAACGCATCATAGAGCGCATAGACTACCGCAAGGATGTGGACGGTTTCCATCCTGTCAATGTAGGACGGCTGGCTATCGGACTGCCCTGTTATATTTCAGCCACTCCTTTGGGCATACTTACCCTCATGCGCCGTTATGGCATCAAAACCAGCGGTAAGAAGTGTGTCATTCTGGGACGTTCAAATATTGTGGGCAAACCCATGTCACAACTGATGATGCAAAAACACTACGGCGACACCACCGTGACCGTATGCCACAGCCATAGCGCAAACCTGGAAGAAGAATGCCGCCAGGCCGATATCCTCATAGCGGCTATCGGCAAGCCGGAATTCGTCAAAGCCGATATGGTTAAAGAGGGAGCTGTGGTCATTGACGTCGGTACCACCCGCGTTCCGGACCCTACCCGTAAAAGCGGTTTCCGCCTTTGTGGCGATGTCAGGTTCGACGAAGTCGCTTCAAAGTGCAGCTACATCACGCCCGTTCCGGGAGGAGTCGGACCGATGACTATTTGCATGCTGATGCTCAACACCTTGGCTGCCGGAAAGAAAGCATATTATGATTGATATTCCGTCTAAAATTGAATTTGAATTGCAATACGGGGAATTGTCGTAAAAAATACAACGTTTTCTTACACCAATAACGCCGGAAAACACAGAAAAAGCGGGACCTCCATGTAGGAAGTCCCGCTTGGCTGTTACAAAGATACTATATTTTTCATTGGAAAGCAAACAGTGTTAAAATGCACCATTGCAAAAAAACAGAGCCTGTCAGAACGGTTGCTTCCGGTAGCAGCCTTTCACTGGCATAACAGTCCGTTTTTATTTCAACAGAACTTTACGGCCGTTCACAATATAAATGCCACGGCCGGAAACGGCTTTAAGCCGGCGGCCGGCGAGGTCGTATATCGTGTTGTCGACTTTTCCGTCCTCTATGTCACGGATGCCGGAGGGCACTTCCTTTTCGTAAACCACATTTACCGTCACATGCCCTTCTACAGCCGCAAGCGCCTCGCTGCCTTCAATTTTCATAAGGATGTAACCTTCCACGGAAGGTGCGGAAACAGTGTGGGAATTGCCGGCTTTTACCAGACGTGTCTCAGAAGGTGCCAGAACTTCGCCTTCCTTAGTGGTATAGTGTACGGTGATCTCGAAATAAGGTTCCACAAAGTAGGTGAAAATTTTGTGTGGATGGCCGGGAGCGCTCCATCCTACCAGATTGCCGTTTTCCTGCCCATCCCAGCATTCGCCGTTGCGGCCCTGTATTTTCCATGACAGGTCATCATTGAGAGTAAAAGCGAATATATCGCCCGTAGAGCTGACCACCGGATTGCCATTACGAGCAATAGAGGGGATATACTTGCCGAGATATTCGTTTTTCACCCTGAAACCATTGCCTGTCTTTAAGAGCGTCCATGGCGTGAGCGGGGTGGCACCTTCGGCATTGACCACACGGTTCACACGGCCGTCGGCCATAACTGTACGATACCCCTTGCGACCACCGTTGTTGGCATCGGAATCATCGTAAATGAGATAGCTGTTGCCGCTTTGCAGGTCGGAAGGGTCGGTCACAGCCTGGGCCACCGCTCTCACACCGCTAAAGCCTTCGGTGGTGTAAACGGCAGTGACTTTTATATCCTCTACGGGCAGTAAGGTCGTACCGTCTTCCTTGTCGGCACTCTCCAGCGTGTAATATTTCAGTTCCGGAATCACAACAGTGTATTCCTCTCCTACGGGAATGGCCGTTTCACTCTGCTCGATAATCGCACCGCGGGAATCTTTGCAGGTCACGACAACGGCATAGGCGGAACGTTTGTAAGTGACATTCCAGGTCGTGTCACCGGTTTTCTCGATGCTCTCGAATTTCATGTTCTTAAAAAACGGGCAAAGTTCGGCTGTTATTTCTTCCGTATCGGCAGGAACGCTCCGGCTTATTGTTCCAAGATTTCCTCCTTTGTCATCAACACAACGGAAAGTAATGACCTTCACTTCATCAATCTTCCACTCGGCGCCTTGAAGACGGGCGGCATCTGCGGCGGAACCGCTGATAGTGGAACCTGAACTGATGCAGCCGCTGTAACGGGAAGCATTTGCCGGCAAAGGAAAGAAACTGCGACCGTCGGCACTCAGTCTGAAATGGCCCGTAGCGGGAACAATCTTCAATACGAGACCGGTCCCTGCCGTGCCCACACCGACAGGAAAGCCCATACGGTCAACATAAGCGGCAGCGGCAGCAATGTAACGGCCGGTAATGGTATTCTGCAATTTCAAGGTTTGGGAGCCATCGGCATTCGGCGTACTTTCCGTCACAGTCCAGGCATTATTGGCAAAAGCATCGGCGGAATGCTGCAAGGCCGTACCGTCACCGCTATCGGAAATGGCGGTGGCATCAAAACCATCCACAGCGTTGGTAAAACGGTAGGTGCTCCCCACAGCAAGATGGTCGAAAGTGATAACTTCCACATCATCGTAGTTTTCAGCCGGCGAAAATTCCCAACAACCGCCGTTCCCGTCATTCGGATTGCTGTACACATTGACGGCCAGGCCCTGTCCGCCCATGGACGAATTAAGATAATTGCCCGCCAATTGGTTGCTGCCAATAGAATAGTAGTAATTACGGCCTTTCTGCCCATAGGCGCCGGCACCAAGAGTAAAATTGTAATGTTTGGCGGAATTGTCATATTCCCAACGTCCGCCGACGCCGTTGACCGTAGGTAAGGGTTTTACGGAACCTTCGGGCACTGCCTTGCACACCAGAGCGAAGCGGCCGGAGGCGGAGGGATCTTCCTCAAGGCTCCACCACTGGCAATCGTAATTAGCGGCGTTTTCATCGGCTTGCACGTTGGTCCAAAGCCTGCCGGGCTGTGCGCCGTTGGCGGCATAAGCAGTCAGCAACGGCGAGCCCGTAGCGAGCAATTCTATGCAACGGCCCTGACGGGTAGCATCCGTACCGCCGGATATAAGACGATACCAATATTGCTTTTCTGAAGTGGAGGCATGCGGCAACCTCATATCGGAAACGCTTTCGTCCTCATCCAGCATTTTGTATTTACAGTAGCGATAACCGCCATAATTAAGCAAAACGGTATCGGCTGTCATGCGTTTCTGAAAGTCAGTAAAGTCCTTACGGCTCTGAGGCGTCCAGCCGGCTTCGGCGATAGCCAGCAAACGTGGCAGGGCGAGCCACTCCATATATTCGCGGTCGCTCACGTGCTCACACCAGAAAGTGCCTTGGACGCCGGCATCGGTTTCGGCAGGCGGCACTGTGTTGTAAGTTTTCTGTACGTTGTCCGTACCATCGCCGGCTCCGGCGGGATCGCTGGCGGAGTTACCCTGCCGACGGTTGATATAGTAAGGTCCCCAAGGCGTATAGATATTGGGCAGGCCCAGTTCCTTGGCTTTACGTGCTGCCGCTTCCGGACCGGTCCAGCAGTAAACCGTCGCTCCGGTCTCTTTCATAAGGTCGAGGTTGGCTCCACCAGCAGTAATGGCTTCGTTCCAAACAGCCAGACGGCGTCCTTTTGATTTTACGAAATCAGCCATTTCCTTAATGAAAAGGCTTTGAAGCTGCCGATAGCTGGTAAGCCCCAGCTCGCGGTAGCGTGCCTGACATTGCACATTGCCTTCCCAGGCCGATGTCGGGCACTCGTCGCCGCCGATGTGGAGATATTCGTAGGGGAAGATATCCATAAGTTCCTCCAGAATGTCTTTGGCAAACTGCACTGCCTGCGGATTGGCCACATTCATAACATCACTGGAGATGCCGCCGTCGCTCCACACAACGTGAGAACCGCCGGGGTTGCAACTGAATTCCGGATAAGCCGCCATTGCCGCACAGAAATGGCCGGGCATGTCTATTTCAGGAATTATTTCAATATGGCGTTCCTTGGCATAAGCCACCACTTCCTTGAGTTCTTCCCTGGTGTAAAAATAGGGGCCGTAGGGTTTGTTTATCCAATACTGCCCTTCGGTCATGCTGGTAAAGCGTGAGTTGGGTGCGATGCTGCCGACTGTCGTGAGACGGGGATACTTTTTAATTTCAACACGCCATCCCTGGTCGTCGCTCAGATGCCAGTGGAAACGGTTCATCTTGTACATGGACATCACGTTTATCATGCGCTTTACTTCCTCTACGGTAAAGAAGTGGCGTGACACGTCAAGCATAAATCCGCGGTAACCATAACGCGGTTCGTCGCTGATGCTTACCAGCGGCAGGGCATAACGGGTTATCCGGTCATCTGCCACACCGGCCATAACGTTGGGAGGCAGAATTTTCCTTATTGTCTGAAATGCGTAATAAAGTCCGGTGGCCGTAGAGGCTTTCACTTCCACTCCGCCGTCCGTCACGTTGACAACGTAACCTTCGGCAGAAACTGTAGGGTCTGACGAAATCTTAAACAAGGCCTCGGCTGTTTCATCCGTCAGAATGGCGCTGTAGCCTGTCGCACGGTTAAAGTTTTCTACAAACTTTCGGGTCTCAGCCGTCTGCTCCTCCGAAAGATTTTGTGTGAGTACGGCAAAGGATGGCGGCAAGAGCAGTTCGCCACCGGCTACAATGATATTCTTAGGTCTGGGGGTAAGGTTTACAAAGGACTGCCCCATGACGATGAAAGGCAGCATCAACCATAATATGGACCAAAGTACATTTCTTTTCATGCTTTTATGGTATTAAATTATAAATAAAAAAGCGACTGTTGGTAAAACCTGCAATTTCCCTCAAAGGCCATGTTCTTTTATCCTTTGTTTCTTTTAACGGACATCCTTGAAATGCCGTTGGAAAAGACCGGTGCATTTGCCTTCTCAGAGACAGACTGAAAATACAATCGGTGGTAAATTGGAATTTTGTTACAAATATACGCCTTTCTGTTTAACAAACAAGAAATTATATTCTTTTTTGCGTTCATCTGTCGGATTCATTTCAGTCACCTCATTTTTCATTGACTTTAAGGCAATTCGGACTTTAACATATTTAACTTTTCAAAACATTTCAGAGTGTTAAAATATAGGTTATAAGTAGTGGAGAGGAAAAAGTCTTTATTCGAATTCCAACACGAATACTTGGAATTTGAATTGCAATACGGGGAATTTGGGCAGAAAATACAGTTAAAAATGTCCTGAAAACATTGGAAAAGCATAGAAAATGCGGGGTTCCCGGATGGAATGCCCCGCTTCGCTGTTACAAATATACGACATTTTCAGAGCAAAAGCAAATTATGTTAAAACGATAAGAACGGCGTTTATTCATCTTTTTTCAAATGGTGTGGCTATATGAAATTTCAATGACGTAAGCTGATGGGAAAGCTGGAAATAAAAGGAAGTATGATTTGGTCAGTTCGAAAATATGTATTACCTTTGCAGCGCATTTGCGAAAATATTGCCGAAATAGCTCAGTTGGTAGAGCAATTCATTCGTAATGAATAGGTCGCCGGTTCGAGTCCGGCTTTCGGCTCAGAAGATAATTTGCTACTGATTCTTTTTCGGTAGCTTTTTCTTTTTTCATGAGAATAGCAGCATAGGATAGGAGGCTTGATTTTCAAGACTATACTCCGAGCGGCAAAACAGGCGGATGTCATTTATATGTGACATCCGCCTGTTTTCAAAGTAACCGTTTACCTCATATTTCCAAGTATTCGTGTTGGAATTCGAATAAAGACTTTTTCGTTTCCATCACTTGCAATCTATGTTTTAACACTTCGGATTGTTACAGGAAGTTAAATATATTAAAGTGTGCCGACTGCATTTCCGCTTGTAGAGACGCCTTTCCCAATGCCCGGTAATGCCCTAAAAGAACCTTTGGCGGAGTCCGAAAGAGGAATTACGGTCCGGCAGTTTGAGGCAGCCAGAAAAATCCTTTGAGGATTATAATACGGCCGTATCACTTATTACATACCTAAGAAGTGTGAGGCTCTGATGAAAAATTCGTATCTTTGCCACGTTAATCCTTTTACGTAAGGCGTTGCCTGCCACCGGGATTTTTTCAGGGCAGGCACTCCGAAGTTCTCATTATGCCCTTATGTCCTCCTATCTGACCTCCTGTTTTCCCATAACCGACCCTACGTGGATTTTCTTCGTGGTGCTGAGCATTATCCTCTTCGCGCCGATGTTGCTCGAACGGCTGCGGATTCCTGCCATCGTAGGCATGATTGCCGCCGGAGTACTCATCGGACCCTATGGCTTCCATGTGCTCGACCGCGACGGCAGTTTCGAACTGTTCGGCAAGGTGGGACTTTATTATATCATGTTTCTGGCCTCGCTCGAAATGAACATGCAGGATGTACAGAAACTCAAGGTGCCCGCCCTGACGCTGGGAATGCTCAGTTTCCTGCTTCCCCTGGCCATCGGCTTCGGGGCCAACCACGCCATTCTTGGCTACGGGGTGGCAGCATCGGTGCTGATGGCCGCCATGTACGCCTCGCATACGCTTGTGGCCTACCCCATCGTGTTGCGCTACGGCCTTTCCCGCCGGCGCAGCGTGAGCATAGCCGTTGGAGGTACCATCGTGGCCGACACCCTGACGCTGCTCGTTCTGGCAGTGGTGGGCGGTATGTTCCGCGACAACGTGACGGGCCTGTATTGGGTTTGGCTTGTAGTGAAAGTCATTCTGCTTGGCGTGGTCATCGTGTTCAGCTTTCCCCGGCTGGCACGTTGGTTCTTCAGGCGGTATGACGATGGTGTGGTGCAGTATATTTTCGTTTTGGCACTGGTGTTTCTAGGTGCCGGTCTGATGGAATTTGTAGGCATGGAGGGCATTCTCGGCGCCTTTCTTGCCGGCATTGTGCTCAACCGCTCCATCCCGCCTTCTTCGCCTTTGATGAACCATCTCGAATTTGTGGGCAACGCCCTTTTCATTCCCTATTTTCTAATTGGCGTGGGCATGTTACTCAACGTGAAGGCTTTCGTTCACCATCCCCGCGTGTTTGCCGTGGCGGCAGTCATGGTGACGGTGGGATGCCTGACCAAATGGCTGGCGGCTCTCTTCACGCAGAAACTTTTCGCCATGGGCGCTCCTGAACGCCGCCTCATATTCGGCCTGACCAACTCACGCGCCGCCGCCACACTGGCCGTGGTACTGGTAGGTTACAAGATCATCCTGCCCGACGGATCAAGGCTGTTCGACGAGAATGTCCTCAACGGCACTATGGTATTCATACTTTTCACCTGTGTGATAGCCTCGTTCGTGACCGAACATACGGCCCGGCGGATGGCCGAAAGCGGTACGCCCGACGAAGCGGTACAGCAAGAGGAAAACGACCGCATTCTCGTGTCACTCTCCAATCCCAAAACCGTTCCCGATCTCGTGGCGGCAGGCCTTATGCTCCGCACTCCGGGCGCCGACACGCCGCTCACGGCCCTCAACATAGTGCTTGAGGACGACCCCAACGCACGGGGCGAAGGTCTCAAACAATTGGAACACGCCGCAAAAATTGCCGCTGCGGCCAATGTGCGCCTCGTGTCGCGCAGCCGATGGTCGGTCAATATAGTGAGCGGCATTTCCCACACCATGAAGGAATGCGAAGCCTCCGACCTGCTTATCGGCCTTCATCAGAAAGCACGTCTCACGGAAACTTTCTTCGGCAAACTGGCCACTGACCTCGTAGCGGCCGTAGAGCAGCAGATTATCATCTACCGTCCGGAGTTTCCGCTGGCCACGGTGCGCCGCATTCATCTGCTCATTCCCCGTAAAGCGGAGTTTGAGCCGGGATTCCGCCGCTGGGCCGAACGTGTGGCTTTGCTTGCCACGCAAATCAGCTGCAGGGTGGAGATGTACAGCGGTCGGGGAACAATGGCCGCCGTACGGCAATATTGGGAAAAACGCAAATACAATATAGAGGGTGACTGCCATGTATACACCGAATGGCACGACTTCCTGTCGCTGGCTCACACTGCCGGAAAAGATGACCTGATGATTTTTATCGCCGCCCGGCGCGGAACACTTTCTTACCACAATTACATCAACCATCTGCCTGAACAGATTGAACGTTATTTCTCTACCTGCGGCTTCATGCTCATCTATCCGCCACAGCCTGCCGCACAATCCGAAGCTGCCGCTCTGCGCACCGGCGTGCCAGTAAAGATGAGATAATGGCCGGTATGCCGCGGCTGCGCGGCTATGCCTGTCTGCCACTCGGACGATTCAATGAACGTGTCGGACCAAGTGGCGCATTTACCTGACGCGTTCGGACATATACGGAAAGACAGCGGCATTCCGCGGGGTATACTGCCATCGCCGTCTGTCGGCCTCATCTGCTGTACGTGCCTTTTTCAAAACTTTTTCCTTGTAGCTATGCCACACTCCGACTTGCCTTGTTCTGTTCCGGAAACATTACCGGTTGGAAACGACTGCCTTGCCGATGTTGTTCTTCCGCTGGCTTTACCCGGTGCCTATACCTACGCCTTGCCACAAGAGTTGGCCGGGCGCGTCAGTGTAGGGTCACGCGTAGTGGTGCCGTTGGGCAAACGGAAATATTATTCCGCCATCGTTATCCGGCGGCCCGGCACGCCTCCGCCGGCAGGCGCAGAGTTAAAGAGCATAACCGATGTGGTGGATGAAGCCCCCCTGCTCCTGCCTCAGCAGATAAAATTATGGCGCTGGATGGCGCGGTATTATCTATGTATGCCGGGCGAAGTGATGAAAGCCGCACTTCCGGCCGGTCTTAAGCTTGAAAGCGAAATGCTCGTAGAGGCCGCGCCGGAGTTTACCGCTGAAGATTATGCCCTCCTGTCGGCACGTGAAAAATCCTTAGTTGATGCGTTGGCCGGCGAAAAGGCGGTCAACGTGGCCACGCTTGAAAAGAAAATAGGTCTTAAGTCATCGGTCCTCCCTTTATTACGCCGGCTTATGGAAGCCGGAGCGGTGAAAGTGCACGAAGCCATGGGGCGCACCCTCCGGCCACGGACAGAAATACATGTGCGTGCGGCCGACTTCCTGCGTGACGAGCAACAACTCCGCATGGCACTTGAGGATTTGAAGCGTTCGCAAAAACAAAAGGCCGTACTCCTGTCGCTTCTCAGTACAGGCGAAATGTCGAAGAAAGCCTTGTCGGACACAGTGGATGGCGCTGCCGCCGCAGTACCGGCTTTGCGCAGAAAAGGTCTCGTAGAGGTATTTCCCGTAGCCGTTGACCGGCTGAAATCCCATGCGGCCGACGCGGCTTTCCGCCAACGGCCGTTGAGCGGGGCGCAGCAGGAGGCTTGTGACGAACTACGGCGGTTATGGCAGAACAAAGACGTGTGCCTGCTCCACGGTGTCACATCAAGCGGTAAAACCGAAATATACATCCGGCTTATAGAGGAAACTATCGCCCGAGGGTTGCAGGTGCTCTATCTCGTACCGGAAATTGCCCTCACCACGCAGATAACCGACCGCCTCGGACGTGTGTTCGGCGAGCACATGGGAGTTTACCATTCCAAGTTTCCCGATGCCTGGCGGGCCGAACTGTGGCAACGGCAACTCACCGACCGTGCCTTCCCGCTCATACTCGGCGTGCGTTCGTCACTGTTTCTGCCTTTCCGCCGCTTGGGACTGGTCATAGTGGACGAGGAACACGAAACAAGCTATAAGCAGCAAGACCCCGCCCCCCGCTATAACGCCCGTGATACCGCTATGGTACTGGCACGGGAATACGGGGCAAAGGTTCTTTTGGGAACAGCCACGCCTTCGGTAGAGACTTACTATAACGCCACCGTTGCGGGAAAGTACGGTATCGTATCGCTGACCGCCCGTTACGGTGACGTGCAACTACCCGAAATTGTAGTGGAGGATGTAAAGGAACTGCGCCGCAAAAAACTGATGAAGACTCCCCTTTCACCTCGGCTCATCGAAGAAGTGAGACAGGCATTGGCCGATGGTGAACAGACCATTCTGTTCCAGAACCGCCGCGGATATGCTCCGGTGCTGGAATGCCGCACGTGCGGATGGACACCGCGTTGCACAGCCTGCGATGTGTCGCTGACGTTTCACCAGCACAGCGGCAAACTGGTGTGTCACTATTGCGGCGCACATTACGATGTGCCGCGTCAATGCCCCAACTGCGAAGATACTGATCTGCGCGACATCGGTTACGGTACGGAGAAAATAGAAGCGGAAGTGAAAACGCTTTTCCCTCAAGCCAGAGTGACAAGAATGGATTTGGACACAACGCGCTCGCGAGCGGCTTACGAGCGCATTATCAACGACTTTGAGAGGGGTGACACCGATTTGCTTATCGGCACACAGATGGTAACCAAAGGACTTGATTTCGACCGTGTACGCGTGGTGGGCATCCTGAGCGCCGACCAAATGCTGTCGCAACCGAACTTCCGTGCCTACGAACGTGCTTACCACATGATGGCACAGGTTGCCGGGCGGGCAGGTCGCCGAGGCCGCCGAGGCATCGTGGTGTTGCAGACACGGCAGCCCGACCTATCTGTCATACATCAGGTGACGGAAAACAACTATGCCGCCCTCTTCGGGCAGCAACTGGTAGAGCGCGAAATGTTTCGCTATCCGCCTTTCCGCCGCATAACAGACATTTATCTCCGCCACCGCAACGAGCAAGTGTGCGCTCAGGCCGCCGATTATCTGGCCGCTCTATTGCGCCCGCATTTCGGTGAGGACCTGCTGGGTCCCGACAAGCCGGCCGTGGGACGTGTGCAGATGCTCCACATCCGCAAACTTCTGCTCAAACTCCGTCCCGAATTACCCGTAAGCGGCGTGAGACGCACGCTGGCGACGGCCCGCGACCTTTTGCTGGCCCAACCGGAATATAAAGGCGTCAGACTTCATTTCGATGTCGACCCGCTCTAGGCTGCAATTGCCCAACGACATTAAAACAAACAGGACTGGCATTTTAATACAAATTACGGCAGAAAGCAAATTGTACTAAAAAGAGAACATTACTATTCATCCGCCTATCGGACATTTGATAAGGTTATTCCTTCCAAACTATATTTTTCCGCTGTTTTGACGGGTATTTCCTAAAAATATGTAACTTTGCGAAGTTAAGTGTTTTGTCTTCATGAAAACATTAAACGACGTGATAAACAGGAACTAATCACTTTATCAATATCCTTTTATATGAAACCTATTTACAATGACAACAGAGGTAAGAAAATCTTTATAGGCCTCCTGCTATGCTACCTCTCACTGGCTGCCTATGCCGACATCGGAGTGCGGCCGGGAGTCATTTATCACATCACACAAGCCTCCAACGGACTGGCTGTGACCAACGGCAACAACGGTAACAACAACGCAGCCATCACCCTTGCATCCCCCGACAACACTTCGCCAGGACAAGAATGGACACTGATTCCCGTAGAGGATGAGGAGGCTACGTTCGTACTTTGCAACCCCAACTACAACAAAGCTATGGACATGGCCGAGAACAGCAGTACCCCTTGGACGTTACTGCAATGGAACGTTGATCCAAACAACAATAACCAGAAGTTTCTGATACAGGCCGTTGAAGGAAAGGAATCTACTTACCAGCTTCTCTATGCCGCCGACGGAACGAGGACCATGACTGCGCAGGCGGCTGGCAGTCTGAAAATGGAAACCGATCTCAACGCCACTACTACTCATTTCAAATTTGAAGAAACTGGCAAAGCCGTCTCTATACCTTTGGCCAATCTGCATTACGTCATCACCCAAGCCAACACAGGCAAGGTATTATCGAACCGGAAAAGTTATGACAATGACAGTTACATTTACGCCGATAGTTACGAACCTGACAATTACGGACAAGTGTGGCAACTGCTGAGCGGCAACACCGGCGGTACGTTTGTACTTTTCAACACCACTTACAACAAGGCTCTCGATGCCGGGTTACAAAGCGTTTACCGCCCTCTGCAATGGTCGGCCAGCACTTCTTCGGACAATCAAAAAGCTACGTTTGTACCCGTTGAAGGCAAAGAGGCCACATACCAGATCCGCTACAGCCGGAACAACAAGAATTACTTCATCTCCGCCACTGCCGACGGCAATACAAAGATGACAGAGGACGCCGCTGATGCCAGTACCCACTTCACACTCAACGCCGTATCCGCTCCCCCAGAGCAGCCCAGAGCTGACTGGGAAAACGAAAAATTCTTTGAAGAAAACAAAGAACCGGGACACGCCACCTATATGCCCTATGCCAACACTGCGGAAATGATGGCCGACCCTCGCTACAACAGTCCCTGGCTCAATCCAAAAAGTTCTGAGGTACTCACATTGAACGGACTGTGGAAACTCAACTACGTATCATCGCCAGAAGCCCGCCCCGGAGAAGCAGACCTCTGGGCAGACAATGCCGATGTCTCAGCCTGGGACACCATAACCGTACCCTCCTGCCTCGAAATGAAAGGCTACGGTATTCCTTTATATATAAATGTGAACTATCCCTTTGCCGACAATCCTCCATATGTACAGATGAAAAACGGTCTGACCAACTCCGTAGGATCTTACCGGCGCACTTTCTCACTCCCTGAGAGATGGGACAATAAACGCATATTCCTCCACTTTGACGGTATATACAGTGCAGCCTACGTCTGGGTGAACGGCCATTATGCAGGCTATACGCAAGGTTCCACCAACGATGCCGAATTTGACGTAACAGCCTATGTGCGCCAAGGAGAGAACAATGTCAGCGTACAAGTATTCCGCTGGTGTGACGGTTCCTACCTTGAAGGTCAGGACATGTTCCACATGAGTGGCATTTACCGCGACGTATACCTCTTTGCCACCCCAAAAACATTTGTCCGCGACCATTACATCACCAGCACACTCGATGCTGCCAACGGTTACAAGAGCGGATCTATGAAAGTGGAACTCACTGCCGATAACCGCGAAGGAACAGCGGAAGAAAAAACCGTAACAGTAAGCCTGCTATCGCCCCAAGGCGAAACCATAGCCCGGCAGGAAACGACATTTGCCTTTACTGAAGGTGAAAAGGAACAAATCAGAAGCGTTACCTTCGATGGGCTAAACGGCCTGCAACTATGGTCGGCCGAGACTCCAACACTCTACACTGTCACTGTTTCGCAAAAGAATGCCGACGGCAGCGAAGAACAGGCATTTTCGACCAAATACGGTTTCCGTCACATCGAAATAAAGGACGGGCTGGTCTATATCAACAACAAACGCATCTTCTTCAAAGGTGTCAACACGCAAGACACCCACCCATTGCACGGCCGCAGCATTGATGTGCCTACCATGTTGAAAGACATCATCATGATGAAACAGGCCAACATGAACACCATACGCACCAGTCACTACCCGCGTCAGGCCAAGATGAACGCCATGTTCGACTATTACGGACTTTACGTCATGGACGAGGCCGATGTGGAGTGCCACTTCAACTGGCAGAACAGCGGAGGCGGAGGCATAACTTTCAAGAATTCCTGGAAACCGCAGTTCATCGACCGCACTGTCCGCATGGTCTATCGCGACCGTAACTTCCCCTCTGTCATTTTCTGGAGTCTAGGCAATGAAAGCAATTCAGGCTCAAACTTCGATGCCACCTATGCCGCCACACGCGCGCTCGACCCACGGCCCATCCATTACGAAGGAGCTACGCGCGCCAATGACGACCCGACGGACATTTGGAGCAAGATGTATCCCGGACTGGACGATGTTCAAAACAACGCCAATAACAACTGGCGCCACCAGCCTTATTTCATGTGCGAATACGCTCATGCCATGGGCAACGCCGTCGGCAATCTGCAGGAATACTGGGACATCATCGAAAGCAGCCGTTATGGCATTGGCGGCTGCATTTGGGACTGGGTGGACCAGGCTATTTATGATGCGGCAGATATTAAAGCCGGCCGCTTCACCCTTAACGGTCAGAACAAATTCAAAACGGGCTATGACTATCCGGGGCCGCACCAGGGCAACTTCGTCTGCAACGGTCTTGTTACGGCTGATCGAGCATGGTCGGCCAAGCTTACCGAAGTGAAAAAGGTATATCAGAATATCAAGTTCACTTCATTCTCGCCCGCTTCCAAACGACTCATTTTCTCCAACGCCTACAATTTCATTACCCTCGACGGCTTCTACCTGAAATATTCCGTATTGGAAAACGGCGTCTCCGTAGAGAGCGGACGCGTGGACATGCCTGCCACTTTACCCGGCTTGTCCGGACAGGTGGACATCCCCTACTTCACCAAACTGAAGAACGGTGTGGAAACCCTGCTGAACATCGAAATCTGCCGGAAGGAAGCCACCGCCTTTGCCGATGCCGGCTATCCCGTTGCCTCACAGCAATACACACTCAAGAACCGGCCGGCACAGTTGCCAGCGGTAACGCCCGACGAACGCAATCCGCTCGACATGAAACAGACGGCTACGACTACAACCATCAGCAACAGCAAAATGTCTCTCACCTTTACGGCCAAAGGAGAAATATTCTCCTGGAAGGTTAAAGACACCGAACTCATACGCAACGGAGGCACGCCTGAATACTACAACTACCGCTGGATTGAGAACGAGGCGCCTTACAACAGCGACCCGTCTTATGACAACACAAATGGCGTTGGCAACAAAACCGCGACATTCGAACGGGCTGACAACGGCAATACCGTCACAGTAACCGTTGACGCCGCCGGAACAAAATGCCCTTACCGCTTTATCTACACAGTACACGCCTCTGGCGCCGTAGACCTCAAGGCGTCTTTCTCGCCTGTAGCCGGACAGCAGGAGTTGCGCCGCATCGGTCTGGCCATGCAGTTCCCAGGTAATTTCGACAAAGTGGAATATTACGCCCGCGGCCCGTGGGAAAACTACATTGACCGCAAGACCGGTTCCATGTTGGGCCGTTACACCACAACAGTAGGCGACATGTTCGAACCTTACCTGCGCCCACAATCAATGGGTAACCGCGAGGACCTGCGCGAACTCACACTCTCCGATCCCACCACCGGCTACGGCCTCAAGGTTGAGACCGAGGGACAGGTAAACTTTTCTGTGCTCAACTTTGACGACGTGACGCTCAAAAGCAAAATGCACGGCTGGGAACTGACATTGCCTAACGGCTACTCCAAGAAGATCTACGCCCATTTCGATTACATGCAGAAGGGACTGGGCAACGGCAGCTGCGGCCCCGGCACCATCAGTAAATACCTCTGCCCCACCTCCGGCACTTATACTTTCGGCTTGCGCTTCACGCCGCTGGCTTCCCTCACCGACGGCATCATGCCAGCGCCTTCCGCTACGGCAGACATGATTATCCGCCATGACCGCACAACCGAAACCCTCGTTTGTGAAGGCAATCTTAAAGCCGGTACTGAATTTTCCATCTACGATATGGGCGGCGCCCGCCTTGCCTTCTCCCGTATTGACGCACCTGCAGGCAATACGGCTCTCTCCACGCGCAACTGCCCCAAAGGGTCATACATCGTTGTGGTAAAGACAGAGAGGGGCAGCCGCACCCATAAATTTGTCAAATAACCGTACACCACCGTTCCACGGTTTCTGTAATCCTCCACTGAGGCCAACGGAAAAAATCCCTCCAAATTCCCCCTCGCCGCCATGCCGGCAAGGGGGATTTTATTATTTGCTAACATCTGGCAGACTTATCAGCCGCAACAAACCTGAAGACTAGGGAAATAAAAGTCTTTTTTAAAATTCGCCAACTAAAACGGATGCTATAAAGCCGTACCTTTGCCAATGTCAACAACATGTTTAACTAAACATCAAAGCCGTATGATTAAATCATTCCTATTTCCCAAGAAAATCACACCGCAACTCTATTCCTCACTGTTGCTGTGTTTGAGAATCCTCTTCGGCCTGCTGGTAGCCTTCCACGGACTCGAAAAGCTGTTGAACTACGAAACACTGGCCAGCGGCGCTTTCCCCGACCCTATCGGAATAGGCAGCGCCATGTCAGTTTCTTTGGCAGTCTTTGCCGAACTCTTCTGCGGTCTTGCCTTTGCAGCCGGATTCCTCTTCAGGCTCAGCACACTGCCCCTGATAGCCACCATGGCCATAGCCTTCTTCGGCGTACACGGCGGCAACATCATTGAAGGAGAAGCGGCCCTGATCAACCTCGTAGTCTTCATCCTGCTCTACATTACCGGCCCCGGAAGATACGCCGCCGACGCCTACATCGTAAAAAAAATCAGATTCTAAACAGATCCCCATCATGGCCCAAAACCTTCAAGACGCCCTCCGCAATCGGCGGAGCCATTACAGTCTCTCCCCCGCTTCACCGATATCAGACGAAGCCATAAAGGACATCATCGACTTTGCCGTAACACATGTGCCATCGGCCTTCAATTCACAATCAACGCGCATCGTCCTGCTCCTGGGAGAAAACCACCGCAGACTGTGGGACATCACGAAGGACACGCTGCGCCCTCTTGTGCCGGCCAAGGCCTTTCCGGCTACAGAAGCCAAGATAGACGGCAGTTTCCGAAACGGACACGGCACCATCCTGTTTTTCGAAGACCGCGCCATAGTGGAGCAGCTTCAGGCAGCCTATCCGCTCTATGCCGACCGTTTCCCCACATGGGCGCAACACACCTCAGCCATGCACCAACTGGCCATTTGGGCCATGCTGGAGGATGCCGGACTGGGCGTATCGCTACAACACTACAACCCACTCATTGACGAGGCTGTGAATCGCGAATGGCAACTGTCCCCACAGTGGGAGCTCATCGCGCAGATGCCTTTCGGCACATCAACAGCCCAGTCTGGAGAAAAAACATTCACATCACTCGAAGAACGCGTCAAGGTGTTCGGATAATTCCCTGTAGCAGACGGCGTACAGCCAACCTGAAACGACAAAAAGGCCTCACCGGACATTAACCTTTTTAACTTTCCTATACATTTCGAAGTGTTAAAACATAGGTTACAACGCATGAAGTTCAAAAAGTCGGTATCGGATTTTAAACTCCAATACTTGGAATTTAAACAGCAAGTAATGCTTTCAGAGATGAAAATACAACAAAAACAGGCGCAATTATCCCCGTAAACAAGCCAAAAGCGGGCAGTCCATTGGGAACTGCCCGCTTTCGCTATTACAAAGATACAACATTCTCCGCCTGAAAGCAAACTATGTTAAAACACGGAGACAGCCAAAATCCGACAAATGGAACAAATTTCCTCCGCATATAACGGGAATGTCATCATTGGTTTTTATATTAGCTCCACAATAAAACTTTTTGAAGATAATGGACAATCGGATTGAATCTGATTGTCGGGTTCAATCCTAAATATTTACGTTGCTTTAGTATAAGCAATATCCATAGATAGAAACAATCACTTTAACGGACAAAACAATCGGGGAGCGAAAATGACAACAGACACGATAGAGGGTAAAAAGAGAACCATAAAGAATCAGGTTGACAAATCCGTAAAAACCACAAAAAATCAACTTTTAGAATAAGAAGTCGCATCAAAACAGTTGACATCAAAATATTTTCCGAAAATTGGAAACAATCTCCTTATTCTCTTTAAATAAGGACTTTGGGAAGATTACCCGATTTTGAGGAAACGAGTTATCAACCGTTCTTGTTGCTGTGTTCTGCTATGATATATCTCAACCTTTTGTTCAATCAGGGAAATAAACAACGATTTTATTTCCCTGATTGAATTTGTAGTTTCAATATATTTTCCGATAAAATCATATCTGCAACTATTGCTGTCCGATAAAACTTTTTGAGGCAAAACAAAATTAGGACTGGCACC
>ERZ778518.303-NODE-303-length-50574-cov-7.729369_pt1 | contig 50574 bp, 36 predicted proteins | sample MGYA00510340_ERZ778518 | MGnify/ENA primary metagenome ERZ778518 (study PRJEB29527, sample SAMN07138967) | mouse gut metagenome | material: feces | host: mouse | place: China:Nanjing | collected 2016-01-25 ...
AGACATTGTAAAGCATCATCCTGTCTCAGAGTACGCGGACATCATCGCGGAAAGGGCCAGCTGGCCGCTTCTCTATCATCTTTCGCCCTTGCGGGAAAATATTCTGGAATGGGTTCCCTTTCCGGAGGGAAAGACTGCCAGGGTGCTGGAAGTCGGCAGCGGCTGCGGCGCGGTGACAGGTGTGCTGTCAGCAAAAGCAGCCTCAGTCACCTGTGTGGACCTGTCTAAAAAGCGCAGCCTGATCAATGCTTACCGGCACAGCGACTGTGACAACATAACCATTCATGTGGGCAATTTCCAGGATATCGAACCAGGGCTTTCGCGGGATTTTAACTACATCTGTCTGATAGGGGTATTCGAGTACGGCAGAGGTTATATAGGCGGCGACCATCCCTACGAGGAATTTCTGCGGATACTTATGGGCCATCTCGCGCCGGGTGGCCGGATTTTAATTGCCATTGAGAATAAATACGGACTGAAATACTTCGCGGGCTGCAAGGAGGATCACCTGGGCAGTTACTTTTCCGGGATTGAGAACTACCAGGAGGGCGGCAATGCCAGGACTTTCTCCCGTCAGGGGCTGGAAAAGATTTTCCAAAGCTGCGGCGTGGAGGAATACCACTTTTACTACCCTTATCCGGACTATAAGTTCATGACCTCCGTCTATTCGGATGAGCGTCAGCCCGGCAGGGGGGAATTGTCCAACAATCTGCGGAATTTTGACCGGGACCGCATGGTGCTTTTTGATGAAAAGCTGGCCTTTGACGGCATTGTGGAGGAGGGGCTGTTCTCCGTGTTTGCCAATTCCTATATGGCTGTGATCGGCGGGGCCCTCCCCGTGCAATATGTGAAGTATTCCAATGACCGGGCCAGGGAGTTTCGGATTCGGACAGAGATCGGCCGGGACAGCCAGGGCAGGCCGGTGGTGCGCAAATATCCCCTGACGGCGGAAGCCGCGGATCATGTGCGCGGGATGGCCTGGGCCTGTGAAAAGCTGACGGAGCGGTATGCGGGCAGTGAATTGTCTGTGAACAGGTGCAGGCTGGCGGGCCAGGGAAATGACTTTCATGCGGAATTTGAATATGTGGCAGGCAGGCCCTTGACAGAACTGCTGGACGAATGTCTGGAGAAGGGGGAGCAGGAAGAGTTCTGGCGCTATTTTGAGCGGTATGTGGAACTGATCGGCTTTCATGAGGAGTATCCGGTGACGGATTTCGACCTGATTTTCTCCAATCTGCTGGTGATTGGGGAGCGATGGACGCTGATTGACTATGAATGGACTTTTGAGAGGACCATGGAAGCCAGGGAACTGGCCTTCCGTGCCGTATACTGCTATCTGCTGGAGAATGAGAAGCGAAACCGCCTGAATCTGGACAGGGTGTTGAAGACCCTGGGGATCACGGAGGAGCAGGCCCAGGAGTACCGGGATCGAGAACTGAAATTCCAGCAGTATGTGGAGGGGAAAACGGCGTCTATGGCGGCGCTGCGGGAGTGCATCGGGCGCAGGCTGCGGGATCCTGAAAAGCTTGTGCAAAATCAGGAAAACTACGAGAGTCTGACCAGAGTGCAGGTGTATGAGGACACAGGCGGGGGATATACCGAAGAGTGTTCCCGCTTTCTGGATCAGCGCTATGAGGAGGACGGCCATATAGAGTTAGAGTTGGAGTTCCCGGGCAATGTGCGGATGATGAGGATTGACCCGGCCATGGACTGCGGAATCTGCAATATCATGGAACTGCGCTTCAACGGGGAGCCGGTGCCGCTGAACACCCCCAAGCTGCTGACGGTCAACGGAAAGCAGATCAAGTCCAGGACGGAGGATGGCAGTGCGTACCTGACGGTCATCTTCCCCACCCAAGATCCGAATATCAGTATTGATATCAGCCGCTTGCAGCCGGGGGAGATCAACATTTTGTATATCCGGCTGGAGTACCGGCAGATACCGCTTCGGATGGCGGAGGATGTGGCCCAGGCCATCAAAAAATGGGTTTGAGGGACATGCAAAACTCTAAATAGGAGTTTAAAAAAGGGAAGGTAATATGATGGGACTGCAAATGAAGGCAAAGCTGCGGGGCGTTTTGGAAGAACAGATGAATAAGCAGTATGCGGACAGGCTGGACAGGGCCAAGCGGCATATTTCTTATGAGGAGTGGCTGCGGTTGGTGAAGGAAAACGGGGACGAGAGGGAGTATCCCTATGAGCCGGGTATATTGGGACATGGGCAGGGAGCGTCAGAGGCTGCGGCTGGAGAAGAGATTTCCCAGTGGCTGGCGGAGCATTGTGACGATGCCCTCACCCAGGGACTTGCCATGCTGCGGGAACAGGGGATATGGCTGATTCTGCAAAAGAATGGCTATATGGATCCGGCGGCTTATTCCCTGATAGCGGATCATTTTAAGGAACATCCGGAAACCTTGATGCTGTACGGGGACGAGGACGCTTTGGATGTGACGGGAAAGCATCGGTGCAGTCCCTTCTTTAAGCCGGAGTGGTCACCGGATACCTGGCTGTCCAGCTTTTACTTGGGCAGTGTGGTGGCTCTGCGCCGGGAGTTGGCGGAAAAGCTGCCCTCGGAAATCTGGCCCCAGAACAGTGACGGCGTGGTGTTTTTTGAGGAAATCTCACAGGTGCGGCTGCTGGTTCAACGGCTTTTGGAGTTGGCGGGGGGCTTCGAACAGGGATGTGATACTATAGTTCATCTGCCGGGTATGCTGTTTCATATGAACTATGACGGGGCCCAGGCCGCTGTCCAGAGAGAGTATCGGGGCGGAAACCAAATGGAGGGGCCGGGGCAGCAGCGGCAGACCCGTTCCATATCCGTTATCATTCCCTCGAAGGATAATCCGAAGGTGCTGGGACAATGTCTGGATTCCCTGCGGAAATGTCAGGAAGAAATGCGCAGGGCTGATGGGGGGATGGACGATGAAGGGGGAAAAGAGTTTCGGCCGCTGGAGATTCTGGTGGTGGACAACGGCAGCAGCGCCGGGAATAGGGCGGAAATAGAGAAGATAACCCAGGGAATGAAATATATTTACGAGCCGATGCCCTTTAATTTCTCCAGGATGTGCAACCTGGGCGCCCGGGAGGCCACAGGGGAGTTGCTGCTTTTCCTCAACGACGACATCACGGTGTGCGCGGACGGCTGGCTGGAGGCCATGGCTGAACGGGCATCCCGGCCCTATGTGGGAGCGGTGGGGCTGAAGCTCTATTATCCGGACTCCACGAAAATCCAGCACACAGGCATTGCCAACCTGCCCGGCGGGCCGGTGCATAAGCTGCAGTTTACTCAGGACGGGCAGGAGGAGGATTATGGCTACGGCAGCCTGGACCGCAATGTGCTGGCCGTGACGGGGGCTTGTCTGATGGTACAGCGGGATCAGTTCCGGCAGGCGGGAGGCTTCAGGGAGGAACTGCAGGTGGCCTACAACGATGTGGATCTGTGTTTCCGGCTGCGGGAGATGGGATGGCACAATGTGGTGCTGAACCGTTTCCATGCCTACCACCATGAGTCCCTGAGCAGGGGGAATGATCTGACCAGGGAGAAAATGCAGCGTCTGAGCCAGGAGAAGCAGACCCTGTATCACAGACATCGCCAATACTTAGATTATGACCCCTATTATCCGGAGCCTCTGTGTATGGAATTGGGGGATGTGCATATTTATGAGAACTATCTGGATACCCGGACGGAATTGCAGACGGTGTCCCGCTGCCGGCGGCTGGCGGATTGCCCGGAGCAGGAGCCCGAAAACCTGGCGTGTGTGGTGGGATTCTCCCAGGACACAAAACAGGAAGCGCTGTGCCTGCGGGGATATGTGGTGGTAAAGTGGGATAACAATGCGTGTTATGACAGATATTTGCTCTTGCGGGGGCAGGGGGAAGAGCATGCATATGCCATCCTTCTGGAGGAGAGGTACAGCAGAGATGCCGAGTGCGGTATGCAGGAGCAGCCCAACGTGGCTCTGTGCGGGTTTTATGTGACGCTGCAGCGAGGCCTTCTGCCCGAGGGCAGCTACAGGATCGGTTTCCAGGCCCGCAGCAGAATCGGGCGGCGCAGGCTGACCATGTGGACGGACGCGGAGTTCTTGATAGGGGGAAATACAATACATGACGGATATTGATTATAAAGAAGCCTATGAGAAAGAGAAGGAGCGCTGCGCCTATCTGGCGGACCGCCTGTCACAGGTGGAGGGGGAGCGGGATGTGCTGCAGGCTAAACTGGATTTTATCCATAACAGCGCCTTCTGGAAAATGAGCAAGCCTTTCCGCAGGGCTATCCATTTTTGTATGCGGCAGGCGGCCCGGGCCAGGCGGGTACTGCATCCCAGGGATTTGGTGAAAAAACTGCGGTATAAGAAGAGGGAGCGGCAGGCCAGCCTGCAGTTTGGCACGGCCAGCTTCCCGGATCAGGAGACAGCCCGCATCCAGAGGGAGACGACTTTTCCCCGGATGATCAAGATCAGCATCCTGGTGCCGCTGTGGAACACTCCGGAGGAATTTCTGCGGGATATGATAGAGTCCGTCCTCAACCAGACCTATGAAAACTGGGAACTTTGTCTGGCGGACGGTTCCGACGGGGAGCACGACTATGTGGGGCGGATTTGCCAGGAGTACGGCTCCCGGTCGGGAGGACGGATCGTCTACCACAAACTGGAGAGGAACGAAGGCATTGCGGGGAATACCAATCAGTGCTACCTGCTGGCCACCGGGGACTATATCGGCCTGTTTGACCATGACGATGTGCTGCACCCCTGCGCCCTGTATGAATATGTCAAGGCGATCAACGAAACGGGGGCGGATTTCCTCTACTGTGACGAATCCACCTTTAGGGACGGCAGTCAGGACAACTTACTGAACATGCATTTTAAGCCTGACTATGCGCCGGATACCTTGTGCGGGAACAATTACATCACCCATTTCAGCGTATTTGCCCGTCAGCTTCTGGAGGAGGACACGGAGTTGTTCCGCACCAGCCTGGACGGCAGTCAGGACCACGACATGATCCTGCGTCTCACGGATCGGGCCCGGAAAGTCTACCATATCCCCAGGCTTTTGTATTACTGGAGAAGTCATGAGGGCAGCGTGGCCGCAGGTCTCGAGGCTAAACCCTACGCGGTGGACGCGGCCAAGCGGGCCGTGGCGGATCATCTGGAAAAGCATGGGTTTCGGAATTTTCAGATCAGCAGCACCAGGGCTTTTCCCACCATATTCCGCATCCGGTATCAGGTGGAAGGCAATCCACGTATATCCATTATCATCCCCAATAAGGATCACAGGGATGACTTGAAGCGCTGTGTGGACTCCATCATGGACCGCTCCACCTATGACAACTATGAACTGATCATCGTGGAGAACGGCAGCGTTTCCCGGGAGATCAGAGACTATTACACGCAGCTGCTGGGGTACGATTACGGAAAAGCCCTGGAAGAACGTGGGCAGGGGGCCTTTGGGGACAAGCCTTATGATAAGGGTGCTATGACAGCGTGTGAAGCCGGGAAGGCGGGAGCCAGGATCAAGGTGGTGACCTATGAGGGAGATTTCAATTATTCCCGGCTCAACAATCTGGGCGCGGCCTATGCCACAGGCGACTATGTGCTGCTGCTGAACAATGACACCCAGGTGATTACCTCAGGCTGGATAGAGGAACTGCTTATGTATGCCCAGCGGGAGGATGTGGGGGCGGTGGGGGCCAAGCTGTATTACGGTGACCACACCATCCAACACGCGGGGGTGGTCATTGGCATGGGGGCCCACGGCACTGCCGGGCATACCCATTATAAACATAATTATTTGGATCTGGGCTATATGGGACGGCTTTGCTATGCCCAGAATGTATCCGCGGTCACGGGAGCCTGTCTGCTGGTGAAAAAGAGCCTGTATGAGCAGGCGGGAGGATTGGATGAAACTTTTGCGGTGTCCCTGAATGATGTGGATTTCTGCCTGCGGCTGCGCAAGATGGGCAAGCTGAACGTATTCACCCCCTTCGCGGAGTTGTATCACTACGAATCCGAATCCAGGGGAGATGATCTTCACGGGGAAAACGCGGCCCGCTATGAAGAGGAGGCGGCCCGGTTCCGGGAGAGATGGAAAGTCCTGCTGGAGCAGGGAGATCCCTACTATAATCCCAACTTCACGCTGGAGAGATGCGATTACTCACTGAAGCTGCCGGATTCTCCGCGGTAGCTGAAAAGCAGCGGACGCTGACACCGCAAAGCCTTGTCGTGAACATAGGCGGGAAAGATTAAGAGTTGTTTAAGGTTATCGGAAGAAATCTTTAAGGATATTGAAAGGGTGCAGACGGATATGTTATTCTTGCTGTGAAAGCAAAAACTTTCTTAGGCAATTGCGAAAGGTTCTCTGTAAGTGATGTGAATGGTCAATATATACAAAAACGGGCTCCAACGCAGTGGCAAGTCGCCCTTATTTTGTATATATGGCCCATCCACTGCTACCAGAAAGGGAGTATCGCAATCGCTAAAAAGCTTTCTATATAGATAGGAGGAATAACAGCCATGAAAAGGACGTTTTTATTGCTGGCGGTTTTCTGCCTGCTGCTGGCAGGGTGCGGCAGGGAGGAAAACGGATATGACGAAGCGGACGGCAGGCCGGACACGGAACAGGAAGCGCTTCTGGCGGGGGAGTTGTCTCCAGGAAGGACGCTGTCCATAAAGGCTGTGCAGGCCATGCATTTTGCGGATCCCGAGGAGGGATATGTGGGCGGCAGCACATACTATCGGTTTGTGGGCAGCCGGATCTATATGCTTCGGGCGGAGTTTGGGGAGAAGGATAACGCCCCAAGGCTCTGTGTGCAGGTCTATGATACAGAGGACAATGGGACAGAGCAGTATGTATTTACGCCCCAGGCACAGGGCCATGAGGGATGTCGTATCTTTTCCGCTGACTTGACGGCGGATCAGGAAATATCCCTGAAAATGAAGGATGCGGGGGAAGAGAACAACTTTTTTCTGATAAAAACGGATCTGCAGGGCAATGTCCTTGAAGTAGAGGAGCCCTTTCCCGAGGGGCTGTATCCCTGGAACCTGGATACGTGGGAGGATGTAAAATCCTTTGCGCTGTCCGACGGCAGGAGCGTTCTGAGCCGTTTTGACAACGGAGAGCAAAGAACTACCCTGACTTGGGTTGACGAGGAGGAAGGCGGAGAATCGCCCCTGGGAGCGGTGCAGGATGATTTTATTAACAGTCTGATGATGGACGAAGAGGGGATCCTGTACTATCTGGGGGGAAACAGTCTGGTGCGCTGGGATGTGGAAAAGAACAGCAGGGAGGAACTCTTTGAACTGTATGAAAACGGCGTGGAGCCCGGCGCGGAGGCCAGCGGCCTGATTAAAAACACGCAGGGGGAAATTCTGCTGTGCAGGCTGCGGCAGGGGAAGGGTACAATCTATGTGCTGACCGACCAGGAACTTCCCGACAGGGAACGGATTCGATTGTCCAGCCTGTGGGGAGCGGCAGGTATAGACTATTTCCGGCGGCAGGCGGCAACGTTCACCCAGAACGGCGGCGAAATTCCCATCTCTCTGGAGTTGGAGAGCAGGCAGGCATATGAGGAGGATTACCGGAACAGGATTATGGCGGAACTGGTGGCGGGAAAGGGACCGGATATCCTGTTTGTGACGCAGGAGGATATGATTCTGCTGCAGGAGAAAGGGCTGATCTGTGATCTGTCCGATATGATTCCCCAAGAGACAAGGGATGTATTGATTCCGGGGGTGCTGGAACTGGGCACCGTGAACGGGCAGCTGGTGGGACTTGTGCCGGAGGTGCATTTTGAGACAGTGGGAACATCCTTTCAGGTATGGGGGGAGGACGGATGGAATCTGGAAGAACTGGTGGGTGTATTGGCGGCAAAGGAAGATTGGGAATGCCCCTTCCATCAGGTGGGCATTCGAAGCGATGAGTATACGCTTTTGTACCGGTTTCTGTATCTGGGAGATTCTCCCATTCTGGATTTGGAACAAAAGACCTGCCAATTTGACAGTGAGGAGTTTATTCATCTTTTGGAACTGTGCAAAAAGTATGGGGATACCAGGCCCTTCAATAAAAACGGCGAGGATCAGCTGACTGCGGGAGAGCGGCTACGGCTGATGCAGGAGGGTGAGACAGCGGCGGAGTTCATCCATCTCTATGGCGGCCTTGACGCGTATTCCCTGGCCAGGGAGCGGCTTGGGGAATGCGGCCATATCGTGGGCTTCCCGGTGGAGAACGGCGGCGGCAATTATGTGGACAGCTACTCTTATGGTTATCTGGTAGTCAATGCCCGGACAGAGTACCGGGAGGAGATCGGAAAATTTTTCTCTCTGCTGCTGGATTATGACAACCAGTTCAAAACAGGAGGAGCATGTGTCAGGATGGATGTGATCCGGGATTGCGTGTATTATAATGAGTGGCAGGAACAATATGTTATGCTGTGTTCCAGTGACACGGAGAACAGGGAAATCCGGGAGATTTCGCTGAAGCCCGACGGCAGCACGTATCTGGAAGAGTATCTGGCCTTTGTGGAAAGCTGTGAGCCGATGCCCTATATTCCACAGCAGATCAGACAGATTGTGAGTGAGGAGGCCATGCTCTTCTTTGACGGCCGCAAGGAGGCCAGTGAGACGGCGGACATCATCCAGCGCCGGGTGCAGCTATATCTGGAGGAAATAAAATAAAATTTGCTACTATCTTGAAAGGATTGGAACTACAGAAGCGTATTCCTTATGAAAATATAAAACAGCATCTGCCCGGACGGCGCGCTGATGAATGTTTGCAGGCAGGCGGATGCGGAACTCTAAATAGGAGGGCATGTTCATGAAAGGAATTATCAAAGTGTCGGCAGTGCTGCTTACAGCGGCCATGCTGGCGGGAAGCGTATCGGAAGCGGCCTATGCCAGGTGCGGACACCACGCCAAAAACACCTGCACCACGGAGTATGCGGCGTGTTATCAGGACGGCGTATGTGTAGGGGATGGATGCTGTGAGGACGGTATCTGTCTGTATGGCGGCAGCTGCGCCGGACATGACGGATACGGGGCAGACTGCGGCGGACATGGCAGGAGCCATCACGGGCGGTCACACAGATCAGGCTGCCACCGATGAGAAAGACAACGCAATGATATTGCGGACAAAGGGGAGCCCGGTTTAGTCCGGACTCCCCTTTTGTGGGAAGCAGAATGGACAACTGCTCATTCCCTGTTATCGGAAGGGGAGTTTCGAAATCGCCTAAAAGCAGGACCAGGAAAGGGGAAAGCCTTGAGAAGCCCGGAGGATGTAAGCCGTGCCGTGGAAGCACATGCGGATATGGTGCGGAGGATCTGCCTTGTGCATTTGAAAAACGAGTACGACACGGAGGATGTGTTCCAGAACGTGTTTATGAAATATATGCTTTACAAAGAGTCCTTCGAGAGTGACGAGCACGAGAAGGCTTGGTTCGTGCGGGTTACGATCAACGCCTGCACGGATTGGCTGCGCAGCCTGTCCCGCAGAAGGTGGGTTCCGCTGGAATCCGTGCTGGAGGAGGGCAGCATACCGGAGGACACCTCACGGGAGGTGCTGGAGGTGGTGCTGCAGCTGCCGGAGAGGTACAGGGAGGTAATCTATCTGTTTTACTATGAGGGATATTCCGCGGTAGAGATCGCGGGAATCCTCGGCAAAAAGGAAAACACAATTTATACGTGGCTGTCCAGGGCCAGAGGGATATTGCGTCAAAAGTTGGGAGGTGAGTGGGCATGAACAGGATTCGTGAGAGCATGGAAGGAATCAGAGCCTCCCGGGAGTTGAAGGCCGGTACTCTGCGGTATCTGGAGCGGCAGCGCGGCAGACGCAGACATACGGTATGGGGCAGAGGGGCATTCTATGGGCTGGCGGCGGCAATATGTCTGCTTCTGGTGTTTGAGGTGGGATGGCACAGCCTGTATGGTATGCCCACTTCCTATATCAGTATGGATGTAAACCCGTCCATAGAACTGGGAGTCAACCGTTATGGCAGGGTGGTGGCGGCAGAAGCATACAATGAGGACGGATGGGATGTGCTGAAGCATCTCTCCGTAAAAAATAAGCCCTATGTGCAGGCGGTGTGCAGTCTGTTGGAGGATGAGGCATATCGGAAGTATCTGGCGAATGATGCCACACTGGTTTTCACCATTATCTCTGACAGCCCGGATGCCATAACGGAGGAATTGAAGTCTCTGGATGAAGGGGTGCCCTACCGGATATTGACTTACACCAGCGACAGCCACTGTATGGAGGAGGCCCACCAATATGAAATGTCTTTCGGCAAATACAGGGCTTATCTGGAATTGGCGCAGTATGACCGGAGCGTTACCGTAGAAGATTGCCATGGGATGTCCATGGGAGAGATTCAGGACCGGATCGAGGGATGCAGGCAGCATGAAGAGACGGAGCACAGCGGAAACCATGGAGGACACCATGGCGGACACCACAGCGAATGAATGTGTAGAAACAGGGATTCGGGAATAGAGTCGAATCCTTGTTTTTTTGTTGAAATTTAACGTAATTTGTGATAAAGTTTTTTAGTATCTGGAAAATTTTGGTAATTACATTGCGCAGTTTGTGCTATTTTATACTATGAAAGTTCCGGCTTTCATAGCATGGATGGCCATTCGGCCGCTTTTGCCGGGATTATGGTTGGGGGCACTATGAAAACTCCGGTTTTAAGGGCTTTTATAGGGTGGTCATGGTTTACAGAAGAATAGGGACAGAGGGAGCGATATGTTAAGGGAATATGAGGAATGCGATGTGTATGAAAGTTTTCAGCAGCGTCTGAAGCTGATCTTTGAGGAATTTGACAACATCTATATCTCTTTCTCGGGAGGAAAGGACAGCGGTCTGCTGCTGAACCTGGTGCTGGATTACAAAAAAAAGCACTATCCTCACAGGAAAATAGGCGTGTTCCATCAGGATTTTGAGGCCCAGTACACTGTGACAACAGAGTACATAGAGCGAACCTTTGAGCGGATCAAGGAGGAGGCCGACATCTATTGGGTCTGCCTGCCTATGGCTACCCGGACGGCTCTCAGCAGCTATGAAATGTATTGGTATCCCTGGGATGATACCAAGAAGGATAGTTGGGTCAGGCCCATGCCGGACAAGGAATATGTGATCAATCTGGATAATAATCCCATCACCACTTACCGCTACCGTATGCACCAGGAGGATCTGGCGAAGCAGTTCGGCAGATGGTACAAGGAAAGCCAGGGAGAGGGGAAGACGGTGTGTCTCCTGGGGATGCGGGCGGAGGAGTCCCTGCAGAGGTACAGCGGCTTTTTGAATAAGAGATACGGATATAACGGAGAGTGCTGGATCAGCAAGCAGTTCAAGGACGTATGGTGCGCCTCCCCCCTGTATGACTGGTCCCAGAGCGATGTGTGGCACGCCAACTACCTCTTTGACTATGATTATAATCGTCTGTATGACTTGTACTATATGGCGGGGCTGAAGGTGTCTCAGATGCGCGTGGCCTCTCCCTTTAACGATTATTCCAAGGATTCCCTGAATCTGTACAGAGTCATCGACCCGGAGATCTGGGTGAAGCTGGTGGGTAGGGTCAAAGGGGCGAATTTTGCATGTATCTACGGGAAGACCAGGGCCATGGGATACCGCAATGTCACTCTTCCCGAAGGACATACCTGGGAGTCCTACACCCGGTTCCTGTTGGATACGCTGCCCAAGCGCCTGCGGAACAACTATGTCAAAAAGTTTAACACTTCCATTATTTTCTGGCACAAGACAGGGGGCGGGCTGGATGAGGAAACCATACGGGAACTGCAGGAGCACGGCTATGCCATCCGGCGGAACGGGGTATCCAACTATACCCTTAACAAGAAATCCCGGATTATATTTGTGGGAAGAATCCCGGACAACACGGACGATATCAAGTCCACCAAGGACATTCCCAGTTGGAAGCGCATGTGCTTCTGCATCCTGAAAAATGACCACAACTGCCGTTTCATGGGTTTTGGGCTGACCAGGGAGCAGCAGAGACAGATAGATGCCATACGGCGAAAATACCAGAGTATTGAGGAAATAGTTTGAGAACAGGAGAGGCGGTATGGAATATAAGAGTCCCGTATATCAGGTAATATCGGTTCCTATAGACAAGGTGAAGGCCAACACTTACAATCCAAACAAGGTAGCGCCGCCTGAGATGCGGCTTTTGTATGAGAGCATCAGGGAGGATGGCTATACCATGCCGGTGGTCTGCTATCATGACAACGAGGAGGATATTTATGTGATCGTAGACGGCTTTCACCGCTACAGGGTTATGTTGGAACACCCCGATATCTATGAGCGGGAGGGGGGGCTGCTTCCCGTCTCTGTTATTGACAAGCCTATAGATCAGCGGATGGCCAGCACGGTGCGGCACAATCGTGCCAGAGGTACTCACAATGTGGAACTGATGAGCAACATTGTGAAGGAACTCCACGAACTGGGGCGAAGCGACGCATGGATCGCCAAACATCTGGGGATGGACAAGGACGAGATCCTGCGTCTGAAGCAGATCACCGGCCTGACAGCTCTCTTTAAAGATGTAAAATTTGGCAAAGCGTGGCATCCGTCGGAAGAAGAGGACTGAGGCGGGAAGATTAAGGAATTGACAAAAAGGCATATCGGTGATACTATAACCGAGATGTTGGCGTACAGAAAAGTACCCGTAATAGGAATTCATAGGACAGTGAAGCAAAATGCAGACAGCGTGTGAGCCGAAGACGGAGAATAACGAGAGAGAACTGAATAGGCGGAAAAAGATAATCTTTGCGGGGGTGGCCTTTCTGCTGCTTATCATACTGGCCGTGGGCGGCTGGCTCTATGTGGACAGCCTGGCCTACAAGCTGTGCCGGGTGGAAGCAGGTGTTTTGGTCACCCCCTCTGATTTCCTGAAAAATCAGGATGAAGCGGCTTTTTTCACAGAGGACAGTCAGCCTTTTTCCATCACGGAACCGGGGAGATACCAGGTAAAAGTAAAAAGCGGGTGGTTTACCCACAGCTGCATACTGGTGATCCAGGACACCATAGCCCCTGCCGGCCAGGCGGTGCCCATAATATATCTGGAACTGGGAGAGAGATGTGTGCCTGAGGATTTTGTGGAAAATATTTCCGATGCCACGGCGGTGGATATCGCCTATGAGAAAGAGCCGGATTTTGCCAGGCCCGGCCGTCAGACTGTGCAGGTGGCATTGACGGACAGGGGCGGCAATCGGACGGTTGTGGAGTCGGAGTTGTTGGTCTCTCCGGTGGTGGGAGACTTGACGGTGGAGGCCGGACTGGCTTTTCCCAGTGTGGATAGTTTTCTGCTGGAAGATGCGGAAGGCGGTTTTGTCACCAGGGTGGCGGATTTGGACTATCACAAGGTGGGAGATTACGAGGTGGTCATACGGGTGGACGGGGAGGATTACACCTCCATGCTGCATGTCAGGGATACCGTTCCTCCCTTGGTACAGGTCCATGACATCGAAGGCTTTGCGGTGCTGCCCAGGCCGGTGGAGGATTTTGTCACCAGGGTGGAGGACGCCACTACGGTGACGATGGCTTTCCGGGAGGAACCCGATTTATCCTTTGCGGGCACCCAGCAGCTGGAGATTGTATTCACAGACGAGGGCGGCAATGAGACCGTGAAGACGGTGAACCTCACGCTGGTGGAGGATGTGGAGCCGCCGGTGATTCAGGGAGCCAAAAATCTGCTGATTTACATAGGGGACGGTGTCTCTTACCGTAAAAATGTCACGGTGGAGGACAACTGCCCGGAGGGCCTGCAGCTGACGGTGGACACCGACAGCGTGAACTTGCAGAAAGAGGGAGTTTATCCTGTTATCTACACGGCGTCGGACGCGGCGGGCAATACTGCCAGCGTGACGGTACAACTCACAGTCATTGTCAGGGAGCACACCATTGAGGAGGTGAATGCCCTGGCGGACGCGGTGCTGGCATCCATTATCACCCCGGAGATGACCGACTGGGACAAGGCGCTGGCCATCTATAACTATATCCGGCGGAATGTGGGCTATATCAACCATTCCGAGAAGGGCGACTGGGTCAGGGCGGCCTATGAAGGGCTGGCCAGAAGGCAGGGGGACTGCTATGTTTATGCCAGCACCGCCAAGGCGCTGCTGACCAGGGCCGGCATAAAAAATATGGACATAGCCAAGATTCCCACCAAGAGGGAACATTACTGGAATCTGGTGGATGTGGGGGACGGATGGTATCATTTTGACACCACCCCCAGAACGGATCACACGGTCTTTTTCATGTGGACGGATGCGCAGCTGATGGAATATTCCAGTATCCATTACAGAAGTCATAACTATGATCCCACGGCATATCCGGAGATCAACTGAATCCAGGAGAAAACTGCATTGCCGTAAATATCGCTGGAGGGGGTTATACATATGAAAACATTAGGTGTGCTTGGGGGGCTGGGGCCCATGGCATCGGCATATTTTTTACAACTGCTCGTTCAGATGAGCGACGCGGCCATGGATCAGGAGCACATGGAGGTAATTTTGCACAGCAAACCCCAGATACCGGACCGGACCCGGTATATCCTGGGACAGAGCATAGACAACCCCCTGCCGCAGATGGCGGCGGCAGGGCGGGGGCTGGTTGCCCAGGGGGCGGAGATGCTTGCCATTCCCTGTATCACGGCCCACTATTTTCAGGAGCAGCTGGAGGCGGAGGTGGGGGTGCCCATTCTCCATGCGATAGAAGAGACCGCAATTTATTTGGAGCAGACAGGGATTGCCTGCGTGGGTATCCTGGCAACGGATGGAACTCTGGCCAGCAGTCTGTTTCAGACCTGCCTGGCGGGACACGGAATCGGCTGTATTGTGCCGGGTGAAGAGGATCAGAAAGCGGTGATGCATCTGATCTATAAAAATGTCAAGGCGGGAAAGCCAGTGGAATTTCCGCTGTTTGAGGCGGTGTCGGGGCGTCTTTTTGCCCGTGGGGCGCAGGTCATACTGCTGGCCTGCACGGAGTTGTCCCTGATTAAGAGAGATTACAGGCTGGAACCGGGCTTTCTGGATGTGTTGGATGTGCTGGCCAGGAAGGCGGTGCTGTGCTGCGGACGTCTGAAGAAGGAATATGAGACTTTGATAACCTAGACGATACGGCATCCCGGGGAAAAGGTAATATTTTTTACACAATATTGATAGTGCGTCAGGAGTTTGCCGGGAGCAAAATCCGAAAACGAGAACAGAGGTTATTATGCAGAATCATGTACTGAACTATCTGGATCAGATTGTAGCGGAAAAGCCGGATAAAATAGCGTTTGCCAATGACGAAGAGGCCCTGACCTTTGCGCAGGTCTATGACCAGAGCCGGGCCGTGGGCACGTTTCTGCACGGTCAGGGGGTTTACAAAAAGCCTGTGGTGGTATTTATGAATAAGCATCCCAGAGAGATTGCGGCATTCTTCGGCGTGATTGCGGCGGGGGATTTCTATGTACCCATTGACGAGGAGATGCCTGCCAGCCGGATCCAACTTATATTGGAGAACGTGCAGGCTCAGATCCTGATCTGTGATGCCATGACCCGGGAGATCGCGGAGAAATTTGATTTTGGCGGGAAGGTGGTCCTGTATGACGAGATCTGCCAGACGGCGGTGGACCAGGAGGCCCTGGAGAACATACGCCGCCGGGCCATTGACACGGATCCCATCTACATAGTGTTTACCTCCGGATCTACGGGAGTGCCCAAGGGTGTGGCAGCCTGTCACCGTTCCGTCATCGACTATATCGAGCAGCTGTCGGAGGTACTGGAGTTTGACGAGGACACGGTGTTTGGCAACCAGACGCCGCTGTATTTTGACGCTTGTCTGAAGGAGTTGTATCCCACATTGAAATTCGGCGCCACCACCTACCTGATCCCCAGGGACTTGTTTATGTTTCCCATCAAGCTGGTGGAGTATTTAAATGACCATGGAATCAACACCATATGCTGGGTGGTGTCCGCCCTGACCATGATCTCCGCCTTTGGCGCCTTCCAGACAGTGGTGCCGGAGCATCTGAGGACCGTGGCCTTCGGCAGCGAGGTATTCCCCATCAAGCAGTTTGCGGCCTGGCGGGCCGTACTGCCCCAGGCAAAGTTCGTGAATCTTTACGGCCCCACGGAGGGGACCGGCATGTGCTGCTATTACAGGGTGGACCGGGACTTTGCGCCGGGAGAGGCAATCCCCATCGGCCGTCCTTTTCAGAACACGGAGATCCTCCTTTTAAACGAGAAAAACGAGAGGGCGGAGCAGGGTGAAACCGGGGAGATCTGTATCCGGGGCACTTCTCTGACTCTGGGGTATTACAACAATTTCGAAAAGACGAACGAAGTGTTTGTGCAGAATCCCTTAAACACCGCCTACCCGGAACTGATCTACCGAACCGGAGACCTGGGGCGTTATAATGAGCGGGGAGAGTTGATGTTCGTCTCCCGCAAGGACTATCAGATCAAGCATATGGGGCACCGCATTGAGTTGGGAGAGATAGAGGTATGTGCCAATACGGTGGAAGGCGTCAGACTTTCCGGCTGTATCTATGATGACAAAAAGGGTAAGATTGTGCTATATTATGTGGGGACTATGGAGGAGAAGGAACTGGCTGCGGCCCTGCGGGACAAGCTGCCCAGATACATGGTTCCCAACCGCATGATGCGCCTGGAGCAGATGCCCCTCACGGCCAACGGCAAGATTGACCGTGTGACCTTAAAACAAAGTTACCAGAGTAAGTAGGGGATATGCGGAACTCAAAAAACAGCATATCCCCGGAAAGTACACTGATGGATATCAGGACGCCTAAGCGGCCGGATATTCATCAACGGTGTCGTGTGCTTGTAGGGGATATGCGGAACTCAAAAAACAGCATATCCCCGGAAAGTACACTGATGGATATCAGGACGCCTAAGCGGCCGGATATTCATCAACGGTGTCGTGTGCTTGTAGGGGATATGCGGAACTCAAATATAGAAAGCGAGGAAGGAAAAATGGAAGATCTGTTGGAGATTTTGAGAGATTTGCACCCGGAGGTGGATTTTGAGACCTGTGACACTTTGATTGACGATAAGATACTGGACTCCTTTGATATTGTGTCCATCATTGCGGAGATCAACGACTGTTTTGACGTGACGATCACGGCGGAGAAGATCACCCCCCAGAACTTTAATTCCGCAGAGGCTCTGTATGCCCTGATCCAGGAATTGGAAGACGAGGAATAACCGGCCATGCTTTTTACATCCTATGGGTTTTTGGGCTTTGCGGCAGTATTGTTTTTGCTGTACTATCTGATTCCAAGACGTTTTCAGTGGGAATTGCTTCTGGCGGCCTCCTATCTGTTCTATTTTATAGCCGGGCCCTCCTGGCTGCTGTATATCTTGGTCACCACGGTGACCACCTATTTTGCCGCTCTCCGGATCGAAAGGACAGGGCAGCAACAGAAAGCTTACCTGAAGGCCCAAAAGGAACAACTCTCCAAGGAGGAGAAAAAGGCTTATAAGGACAGGATGAAAACCAGACAGTGGAGATGGCTGCTGGGATGCCTGCTTTTAAACCTGGGCATTCTGGCGGTGGTAAAGTACACCAATTTTGCCATCTACAACGTGAACGGGCTGCTGCGGGCGGCGGGCAGTTCACGGCAGTTTGGATTCTGGGACATTGCGCTGCCCATGGGTATCTCTTTTTATACGTTCCAGGCCCTGGGATATCTGATTGACGTGTACAGGGGGACGGTGGCGGCGGAGAAAAGTCCCTTTAAACTGGCCCTGTTTGTGTCCTTTTTTCCCCAGCTGATACAGGGACCCATCAGCCGTTTCGGCGACCTGGCCCAGAGCCTCTATGAGGAGCATGTTTTCGACGCCCAAAAGTTCTGCTATGGGCTGGAGAGGATTCTGTGGGGCTATTTTAAGAAAATGGTAATCGCCGACCGGATTTTGACAGGGGTCAACACCATTATCCGCGGCGCGGAGACTTACCGTGGAGCCTATGTATTCGTGGGCATGATGTTCTATGCTCTGGAGTTGTACGCGGACTTCACCGGGGGTATTGATATCACCATAGGTATTGCGCAGGCTCTGGGGATCGGGGTGAAGGAGAACTTCAACCGCCCCTATTTCTCCAAGTCTGTCAAGGAGTACTGGCGCAGATGGCACATCACTATGGGAACCTGGTTCACGGATTACATTTTTTACCCCATATCCGTCTGCAAACCCATGCTGAAGCTCTCTAAGTTCGCAAGGGCCCATCTGGGGGAAAATATCGGCAAGAGGATACCGATCTATTTCTCCTCCTTCGCGGTCTGGCTGGCCACCGGCATCTGGCACGGCGCAAGCTGGAATTTTGTGGTGTGGGGGTTGGGCAACTGGGTGGTGCTCATGGTTTCCCAGGAGTTGGAGCCGCTGTATGCCCGCTTTCACGGACGCTTTGACGTGCAGGGCAGAGGGTGGTATAAGCTGTTTCAAGTGCTGCGCACCATATTGGTGATGAGCTGCCTGCGCACCTTTGACTGTTACCGGGATGTGCCCCTGACTTTCCGAATGTTTGGCACTCTGTTCACAGAACACAACTGGCATATCCTGTGGGACGGATCGCTGCTGGGCATCGGACTTGGCGTGGTGGATTACGGGGTGCTGCTGGTGGGCCTGGTATTGCTGCTGGCGGTGAGCCTGGCGCAGAGGAGCGGCAGCGTCCGGGACAGGATCGCCGCGAAGCCCTATCCGGTGCGATTTCTTATCTGGTATGGCTTGTTTCTGGCGGTTCTGCTGGCAGGGGCCTATGGTATCGGGTACGACGCCAGCCAGTTTATCTATAATCAGTTTTGAGGCAGGGGTATGCGGGAAAGAGGAATATTTTGAAAAAGATATGGAAGTTTATGGGTACGGCGGTGATTGTGCTGGCGAGTTTGTACCTCCTGCAGCGGCTGCTGATGCCTAAATACGCGGCGGACGTGGTGGAAGGCGCGCTGATAGCGGAGTATTATGAGGAGGAAAAAGACCACGATGTGATCTTTATCGGGGACTGCGAGGTTTATGAGAATTTTTCCCCTGTGGTACTGTGGCGGGATTACGGCATCAACAGCTATATCCGGGGCAGCGCCCAGCAGCTGATCTGGCAGTCCTACTATCTGCTGGAAGACACGCTGCGGTACGAAAAGCCCCAGGCGGTGATCTTTAATGTGCTGGCCATGCAGTACAATGAGCCCCAGAGGGAGGCTTACAATCGAATGACCTTAGAGGGCATGAGGTGGTCCCGGTCCAAGGCGGACGCCATCCGGGCCTCCATGACACAGGAGGAGCATTTTCTGGACTATGTTTTCCCCCTGCTGCGCTATCACTCCAGGTGGAGTGAGTTGGGAGCGGAGGATGTGCGCTATATGTTCAGCAGTCCCAAGGTTTCCCACAATGGCTACTATATGCGGGTGGACGTAAAACCGGCGGAGAATGTGCCGGAGGGCAGGATACTGGCGGATTACCGGTTCGGAGAGAATGCCTGGGCTTATATGGACAGGATAACCGCGTTGTGCAGAGAAAATGATATCCGGTTGATTCTGGTGAAAGCCCCCAGCCTTTATCCTTACTGGTATGACCAGTGGGAGGAGCAGATCCAGGACTATGCTGCGGAAAATGATCTGCTGTATATCAATTTTCTGGAACTTGCGGAGGAGACGGGACTGGATTTTACCACGGACACCTACGACGCGGGATTACATCTGAACCTGTCCGGCGCGGAAAAGATCACCGGATATCTGGGGGAAGTGCTGCGGCAGGAGGCAGGTCTGCCGGACCGCCGGGGCGAGGAGCACCTGGCCCGGGTGTGGGACGGGAAGATGGAGGCATACGAGCAGGAAAAAGAAAGGCAATACAGGGAAGCCCAAGCGGCCATATACTGATCGCTGGGGTGCGTATCGGCAGAGCATACGCAATATTTTATAAAGTAGGAGGCAATGGATATGTGCAGGAAGATATTGGCGATGACAATGGCAGCGGGGCTGCTGCTGCTGGCAGGGTGCGGGGACAGTGAAAAGGTAATCGGCGGGGATGTGGTGAATGTGACTACCGGCAGCCGCTATGAGGAATCCGCCGGGGCGCAGGAGGGTACAACGGCACAGACGTCTCAGACAGAGACAGCAGCATCCAGGGGCTACGTGCTCACGGTGAACAATGTGACTGTGGAGGTGGACGCGGAGGCGGCCCCGATAGTGGAGGCCCTGGGGGAACCGGTCTCTTACTTTGAGGCTGCCAGCTGTGCCTTTGAGGGTCTGGACAAAATCTATACCTACAACAGTTTCGAGATTGACACCTACCCATCCCAGGACAGGGATCTGGTGTCGGCGGTGATCCTGAAGGATGATTCCATAGCCACGGCCGAGGGCGTCTGCATAGGGGATTCTCTGGAAAAACTGCAGGAAGTCTACGGAGAAGCCACCCTGGAGAACGGAATGCTGATATATGCAAAGGACGGCATGAAGCTGTGTTTTATCATGCAGGATGACAGCGTTATCTCGATTGAGTACAGGTCCACTGCTTTGTAGGACTATGCCAATATCACTATAACAGGGTAATCCGAGGGGTTTTTCGGTTAATTAATCTGCAATTTTTTAGACTTTATATCTGCAATGCTTGACTTTTAGTAAAGACAGGGATATACTACATTCGGCATAGTATATCAGCGCACTATTCTACGGATACATATTGCCGGTGGTGTGGAAGGAGCAAAGTGCAGGCTGTGTCGTTTAGCGGATGTAAAGGACACCGGTAAAAAAAATAGGAGAACAAAAATGAGAAAGAGATTTGCAAAGACATTTTCGGTATGTACGGGGCTTATGTTGGCCGGGCTGCTGACGGTTACTTCTATGAACATGCAGTCGGTTAATGCGGCAGAAGATTCGGGTGCGGTAGGGCTTAATGTAGCCTACCATAGCCAACAGGAGATTCTGGATCGTATGAACAGCGATGCGGCAGTGACTTCAGCCAGCCTCACTTTTGCGGCAGTTCCTTCCACTGCACAGCCATATGCGGCGGGCAGCCTGTCTTCGGAAACGCTGGATGGGGCAATAACAATGTTGAATCAGATTAGATTCATTGCGGGGCTGCAGGACAACGTAACTCTGGATGACAGTTACAATCAGATGGCTCAGGCTGCAAGCCTGGTGAACTATGTCAATAACGAGTTGACACACTTCCCGGAGCAGCCCGCCGGTATGGAGGACTCTTTGTATGAGCAGGGGAGAAATGGCGCGGCCTCTTCCAATATCGCATGGGCAAGCTGGGCCACACAAAAGTTTAAAGATTCACTTATCAATGGCTGGATGGCTGATTATGACGACAGCAATGTAGAACGTTTAGGCCACAGGCGCTGGTGTTTAAATCCTCAAATGGGAAAGACCGGCTTTGGGGCTGTGGCAGGGGACAACGGTACTTACAGCGCAATGTATTCTTTTGACGTAAGTAATTCCGGCGCGGCGCAAACCGGAGTGGCATGGCCGGCACAGAATATGCCGATGGAGTACTTTGACGACGCGTATCCATGGTCTCTTTCCGTGGGCAGCGAGGTGGATAAGAACAATGTAAGCGTTACCCTTACAAAAGTATCTGACGGCAGTACATGGAAATTCTCTTCCGGAAGCGCGGACGGATATTTTAACGTGGACAATGGCGGCTATGGACAAGTCGGCTGCATTATCTTCCGGCCTGCCAATGTCCATTACAGCGCAGGGGATTCTTTCCGTGTATCAATAGAGGGTCTTGGCGCGCCGCTCTCTTATACGGTAAACTTCTTTGACGAAACTACATGCGGCGGTAACGAGAATCCCGGGGAGGGAGAAACCCCCGATGAAGGCGGAAATCCCGGGGAGGGAGAAACCCCCGATGAAGGCGGAAATCCCGGGGAGGGAGAAACCCCCGATGAAGGCGGAAATCCCGGGGAGGGAGAAACCCCCGATGAAGGCGGAAATCCCGGGGAGGGAGAAATCCCCGATGAAGGCGGAAATCCCGGCGAGGGAGAAATCCCCGATGAAGGCGGAAATCCCGGCGAGGACAATACTCCTGACGGCAGCAATAGCGTAAGTGGCAATAACGGGAATGACAGTGCTCCATCCGTGTCGGGTGTGGGGACAATGATTGCCAATGCGCAGAATGGAGACGTTGTTAAGGTGATAGGTGTAACTGCTTTGTCCAACGCAGATATGAAAGAACTGCTTAAGAAGAGCAACGTGACATTGGTTATGGAATTTACCTATAAAGAAGTAAATTATGTTATTTCTATCCCTTCAAGCGCGGCTGTGGACGACGATATTCCGTGGTATGGGCCCCTTTATCTGGCTGCACAATATAGTAACGCCGTGCCGCCTGCAAATGTAACGACAGGATCTACCTATACTGTACAGGCAAATGACACTATGGCCAAGATTGCCAAGTTAAACGGCATGACGCTGGGACAGCTGGCGGCTAAGAATCCTCAGATCAAAAATTTAAATAAGATTAAAGTGGGAGAGCAGATTATTGTGAAATAGGGAAGCGCGTGAGGCAGATAAAAGCTGCTTTGCTGAAAACGCCCCCGCCGGTTACGGCGGGGGTGCTTCTTTTTGCCACAGAAACACCGTCCGGAGTCCTGGTTATAGAAAATAGTACTGTGAAAATGGAAAAATCTATGTTATAATACTTCTAACAGCGTCGGTCCGGGCGGCAGATCACTTTACACGCCCAGGCGTAAGGCGCTAGAGAGAATTGGAGGAGGATATGCAATGAGCTATATGGACGAGTATCGGTTCTGGCTGGAGGACGACTATTTTGACCAGAACACCAAGAAGGAACTGGAGGAGATCGGGGGCAGCGAGACAGAGATCGAAGAACGATTCTACAAAGAACTGGAGTTTGGTACCGGCGGATTGCGTGGGGTTATCGGCGCCGGCACCAACCGCATGAACATCTACACCGTGAGAAAGGCCACCCAGGGCCTGGCAAACTATATCATCAAGCAGGGCGCACAGAAGAAGGGCGTGGCCATCGCCTACGATTCCCGTTTTATGTCTCCTGAATTTGCGGATGAGGCTGCGCTGTGCCTGGCTGCCAACGGCATCAAGGCGTATGTATTCGAGTCCCTGCGTCCCACGCCGGAGTTGTCCTTTGCGCTGCGCACCCTGGGCTGCACCGCAGGCATCGTGGTGACGGCCAGCCACAATCCCCCGGAGTACAACGGCTACAAGGTGTACTGGGAGGACGGCGCGCAGATCACCGCTCCCAAGGATAAGGAGATCATCGGTGAGGTGCAGGCCATCAAGGATTACCACACTGTGAAGACCATGGGTAAGGCCGAGGCACAGGCCGCGGGACTGTACCAGACCATCGGCAAGGAGATCGACGACGCCTACATGGCGGAACTGAAAAAGCAGATCATCCATCCCGAAATTATCAAGGAAGTGGCGGATGACATCAAGATTGTATATACCCCTCTGTGCGGCACCGGCAATCTGCCCGTGAGAAGAGTGCTGTCCGAGTTGGGCTTTAAGAATGTGTATGTGGTTCCCGAGCAGGAGAATCCGGATCCCAAATTTACCACGCTGGATTATCCCAATCCTGAGGATCCCAAGGCGTTTACCTACGCCCTGCGCCTGGCAAAGGAGAAGGACGCGGACATCGTGCTGGCCACCGATCCGGACGCAGACCGTCTGGGCGTATATGCCAAGGACGCTAAGACCGGCGAGTATGTGGCGTTCACCGGCAATATGTCCGGTATGCTGATCGCGGAGTACATCCTGCGGGAGAAGACGGCAAACGGCACTATGCCTGAAAACCCCGCTATGGTTACCACCATCGTGACCACCAATATGACCTTCCCCATCACCGAGAGTTACAATGTGAAGCTCATCGAGGTGTTGACGGGCTTTAAGTTTATCGGCGAGCAGATCAAATTGTTTGAGCAGACAGGCTCCAACAACTATGTGTTTGGCCTGGAGGAGAGTTACGGCTGTCTGGCCGGTACGCATGCCAGAGACAAGGATGCCTGTGTGGCAGTGATGTGTCTGTGCGAGGTTGCCGCCTACTGCAAGAAGCATGGCATGACCCTGTGGGATATGATGCTGCAGATGTATGAGAAGTACGGCTATTTCAAAGAGACCCAGTACACCATCACCATGAAGGGTGTCAGCGGTGCCAAGGAGATTGCGGCTCTGATGGATAAGCTGCGCAGCAATCCGCCCAAGGCCATCGGTGATGCCAAGGTGCTGAAATTCCGCGACTACCAGGAGAACAAGATCGTGGACATGGAGACCGGCGCAGTGTCCGAGACCGGCCTGCCGAGGTCCAATGTGCTGTATTTTGAACTGCCGAACAACTGCTGGTGCTGTGCAAGACCCTCCGGCACGGAGCCCAAGATCAAGTTTTATATGGGTGTGGTGGGCAACAGTTTAGAGGATGCCCAGGCCAGGGTAGAGAAACTGACAGAGGATCTGAAGGCTATCTTATAAGACATTGACTTTTCTTTCAGGAGCCGCCCCGCAAGGGGCGACTTCTGTGTTATAATGAGCAAAACGCCCTGCGTTAAACTCTTTTGAACAGATTATGCGCTGAAGCGCATGAAATCAAGGTATAATGAGGAACAAAATCGGCATCTGCCCGGGCAGACGCCAAACAAAAATAAAGGAACCGAAAATATGGGCAAAATAAATATCCATAATCTGCACAAAACGATATCTTATCTGAAAAGGAACGGGCTGCGGGAGACGCTGGTCACAATAAAAGAGCATTTACCCCAGAGCGCGCGGGAGAACTATCGGTATGATTCCCCGGCGGCGGAGGTGCTGGAATTGCAGCGCGGACGCCGCTGGGAGAACCCGGTGTCCTTCAGCGTGGTGGTTCCGGCTTATCATACGCCGGAGCGATATTACAAGGAGATGATAGAGTCCGTGCTGGCGCAGACCTATCCTCACTGGCAGCTGGTTATCGGCGACGCGGGGGAGGGTGATGAACTGGAGCGTCTGGCGGTGTCCTATGGGGACAAGCGGATCAGTTACCATCGTCTTTCCGGCAACCGCGGTATTGCGGACAATACCAATGAGACCCTGCAATGGGCGGAGGGAGATTATATCGCCCTGCTGGATCATGATGATGTGCTGACGCCGGATGCCCTCTATGAGATGGCGGCGGCCATGGAGCAGGAAGAAGGAAAGCGGGAGGGCGCCATGCCCCGGATGCTGTACTCGGATGAGGACAAATGCGATGAGAACGCGGCCAGGTTCTATGAACCGAACATTAAGCCGGAGTTCAATCTGGATCTGCTGATGACCAACAATTACATCTGCCATCTGCTGGTGATGGAAGCGGAGCTGCTGAAAGGGCTGGGTTTCAGATCGGCCTACGACGGAGCCCAGGATCACGACCTGGTGCTGCGGGCAGCGGCGTGTCTGTGGCGTGTTCCGGGGGCCATTCTTCATATTCCCAGGGTGTTGTACCACTGGCGCTGTCACAGTGCTTCCACGGCGGCCAACCCGGAGAGCAAGCTTTATGCCTATGAGGCGGGGGTGAAGGCTTCCCAGGACTTTGTGGACAGCCAGGGCTGGAAAGCCAAAGTGTCCATGACCCAGCACATGGGATTTTCCCGGACACAGTACGATCCTCCGCTTTTGGAACAGCGCCGGGAGGTGGGCGTCATTGGCGGCAGAGTGCTGGGCAGGGCCCGCAGGATTGTGGGCGGCATGATGAGCGAGACAGGGGAGGTGCAGTACCTGGGCTTAAAGGACGGCTACAGCGGTTATCTGAACCGGGCCATACTGGTGCAGCAGGCCCAGGCTCTGGATCTGCGCTGCATCCGGCTGAGCGGGCAGTGCCGGGATATGTTCCGGGAGATCACCGGGCTGGAATACGAGGAAAACGGGATCACTGGCATGTATGATTGGCAAAAGCTCCCGGCAGACTATGACTATGCGGGCATGGGACTTAAACTGAGTCTTGCCCTGCGGGAGGCAGGCTATGTGCTGTTATGGGATCCTCAGATGATATGTGAACTGGAGACGACGAAATAAGGAGCAGCTGAGGCAGAGTGATATTGCGGACACAGCAGGGGGCCTCAGACAGGTACTTATATAAGTATTGTGAGGGAAAAATGAAAGTTACGGTGATAATTCCGAATTATCAGGGAAAAAACTATATTCGAGCCTGTTTGGACAGTCTGCGGGTACAGCAGGGCAGCCGCGGGGCAAAAGACGCGGCAGAGGCGGAAGATCCGGCCCGGGAAGCCCGGTTCACCGTCCTTGTGGTGGACAATGGTTCCACGGACGGCAGCCTGGAGATTGTCCGCCAGGAGTACCCGGAGGTGAAAGTCATTGCGCTGCCTGAGAACACGGGCTTCTGCCATGCAGTCAACGTGGGCATTCAGGCGGCGGATACCCCCTATGTGCTGCTGCTGAACAACGATACGATGGCAAGGCCGGGATTTGTGGAGGCGCTGTGCCGCCGTATGGAGTCCGATGATAGGATTTTCTCGGTCAGCCCCATGATGTTGTCCATGGCGGATGATTCCCGGATTGACGATGCGGGAGACCGTTACAACGCGCTGGGCTGGGCCTTTGCCCGGGGCAAGGGGGAGCCTGCGGAACGCTATCTGAAATCGGTCCGGATCTTTGCGGCCTGCGGCGGCGCCTCCCTGTACCGCCGGGACGCAGTGCTTTCTCTGGGAGGTTTTGACGAGAATCATTTTGCCTATCTGGAGGATATTGACATTGGTTTCCGGGCCCTGATCCACGGCTGGCACAATGTATATGAGCCCCAGGCCCGGGTGCTGCATGCGGGAAGCGGTGTCTCCGGCTCCCGTTACAACGCGTTCAAGGTGAAACTTTCCTCCGCCAACAATGCCTATATGATTGGGAAAAATATGCCGTTTTTGCAGATTTTACTGAATTTTCCACTGCTTTTTTTGGGCTTTTGTATAAAAACTGCCTTTTTTACAAAGAAAAAAATGGGTATGCTATATGTAAAAGGATATGCAGAAGGAATTGCCAGGTGCTTTGGCAGCGCCGGGAAAAGTCACAGGGTGCGTTTCGCGTGGCGGAATCTTGGGCATTACTGCCATATTCAGGGCATTCTCTGGCTGGACCTTGTCCGCATCTTCATAAAATCTTAAGTTGTTTCTGCGTCGGGATTCATGTAGAATAAAGGAGATCAGAGAAACTTGAGGGCCTGACGGAGTGATGCCATATGATTAAGGATAACCAGAAAGTATTTAACAGGCTGCATGTGCTGATGGATGTTATGATCACTGTGGCCTCCTACGCACTGGCTTATGTTATCAAAATTTATATAATCGATGGCCGGTCCCCCGAGGTGGGGGTACTGCCCGTGCGGGATTATTTTATGGTGCTGCTGTTTCTGGTGCCGGGCTATGTGATTATATATTTCCTCTGCAATGTATATGGCCCCAAGCGCACGGTGAAACGACGGCATGAGTTTTTTTCCATCTTCCAGGCCAATACGCTGGGCATAGCTTTTTATATCATCATTCTGTATGTGGTGATTCAGGAGATCAATTACTCCCGGTGGATGATGTTCATATTTTATATGCTGAACATCTTCTTTACCTGTTTGAGCAGGGTGGTGCTGCGCTCAATGCTTCGCACCATCCGCAGGAAGGGATACAACTTAAAGCATGTGCTGGTGGTGGGATATTCCCGGGCGGCGGAGCAGTATATTGACCGGCTTCTGTGGAATCCCCAGTGGGGATACAAGATCGCAGGTATCCTGGACGACACGGTTCCCAGCGGCACTCTGTACAAGGGGATCAAAGTGCTGGGGAGACTGGACAATCTGGAGGTCATTCTGCCCTACAGCGAACTGGATGAGGTTGCCATCGCCCTGGCGCTGAAGGATTATGACAATCTGGAGCATGTAGTGAATGTCTGTGAGAAATCCGGCGTTCATACCAAGTTTATCCCGGATTATAACAGCGTGATTCCCACCAGGCCCTACACGGAGGATCTGATGGGGCTGCCGGTGATTAATATTCGCTATGTGCCCTTGTCCAACAATGGCAACAAAGTGATCAAACGCACCATGGATTTGATTGGATCTGTCTGCGGTATAGTGATAATTTCTCCGTTGATGTTGATTCTTGCGGCGCTGGTGAAGATCAGCAGTCCTGGACCGGTGATCTTTAAGCAGGAGCGGGTGGGGCTGCATGGCAAGCCCTTTTATATGTATAAATTCCGCAGCATGGAGCAGCAGTCCGAGGAGGAGGAGAAAAAAGCCTGGACGGTGCGGGACGATCCCAGGGTTACAGGCATCGGCAAGTTCATGCGCAGAACCAGTCTGGATGAACTGCCCCAGCTTTTCAACATCCTGAAAGGGGATATGAGCATGGTGGGTCCCAGACCCGAGCGTCCGCTTTTCGTGGAGAGATTCAGGGAAGAGATTCCCCGGTATATGGTAAAGCATCAGGTGCGGCCCGGCCTCACGGGATGGGCCCAGGTCAACGGTTTCAGAGGAGATACCTCCATCAAGAAGCGGATTGACTTTGATATATTTTATATTGAAAACTGGACCATTGGTTTTGACATTAAGATAATTTTTCTGACATTTTTCACTGGCTTTGTGAATAAGAATGCCTATTAGCAGATTGCCGGACGCAATATATCAATATCCAAATACGTATTATCGCAGTATTGCAAGCACGGCTTACAGTATGCAGGAAAGAGGAATGTATGGCGACAAAAGCAAACAAAACAAAAGGGAAATCAAGAAAGTCCAAAAGGATTTCACGGATCATCATTTTCTCTCTGGAGATCCTGGTGATCCTGATAATGCTGCTGGTGGTGGTGAAGGTTTTCCAGGTGACGGAGGTTGACGATACGGAGGAAGAGGGCAGTATAGGGGGAGGGCCTCTCTTGTATGAACCCTCGGAGGAAGGCTTTGTGGTAAATGATGCGGTGAAGGAAGACCCGGTTATGAAGGGCTATTGGAACATTGCGTTATTTGGTCTGGACGCGGTTAATTCTGCCGAATTGTACAAGAGCAGCCGCAGTGACAGCATGATGATCGCTTCCATCAATCTGGATACAGGGGAGATCAAGCTGGTTTCCATATACCGCGACACTTATTTGAATATTGGAAATGACAAGTACAGAAAGGCCAACGGAGCGTACAAGAATGGCGGCGCGGAGCAGGCTATAGCCATGCTGAACATGAATCTGGATCTGGATATCAAGGATTTTGTTACGGTGAACTATCAGGCGGTAATCGACGTAGTAGACGGGCTGGGAGGCATCTGGATCGATGTAGAAACCCAGGAGGAGATCACCCATCTGAACAATTATCAGGCCAGCATCATCCGTGACACCATGCCAGGCAGGGACATGGATGACTACAACCCGGTAACGGAAACCGGCTATCAGCTTTTGGATGGCCTGCAGGCGGCGGGCTATTGCCGTATCCGATATACCAGGGGAGATGACTTCAAGCGCACAGAGCGCCAGAGAGCGGTTCTGCAGGCCATAGAAGATCAGGCAAAGAAAGCAGATCTAAATACTTTGGCAAACCTCTTTACAAAGGTCATGAACAACGTGTATACTTCTATTAAGTCGGATGACATATTGTCTATGATCAATAGTATCAGTGATTACCGGATTGTGGATGAAGGCGGGTTCCCCACGGAAGGTATGCGCACCACCGGAACCATCGGAGCGGCCGGAAGCTGTGTCATTCCGCTGGATCTGGAGTCCAATGTAGTCTGGCTGCATCAGTTCCTGTTCGGGGATGAAGAGTACATGGTGACACAGGAAGTGAAGAAATATAGTGATATTATTAAGTCTGATACCAGTCCTTATCTGAATCAGTGAGGCATACGGGGGAGCTGACAAGGGCTCCCCCGTTCAATGTGTGTCTGGGGCACACTAAAGTAAGGAACAGGAGAGAACAAGCAACATGAAAGTAGATGCCATCATTCCTGTATATAAGCCGGACCGATCCTTTTTCCAGCTGATAGAGAAGCTGGAAACACAAACGGTATCTGTCCGGCGTATCATAGTTATGAATACAGAGGAAAAATATTTCGAGCAATTAATTTACGGCACCAAGTTTTTGGAACAGCACCAGAAGGTGGCAGTGTATCATCTGTCTAAAAAGGAATTTGACCATGGACGCACCCGGGCCAGCGGGGTCGGCAGATCCGATGCGGATGTGTTTATTATGATGACCCAGGACGCCATGCCGGAGGACAATAGATTGATCGAGGCTCTGACCACGGCGCTGGAGGATGAGGGCGTGGCGGCGGCCTATGCCCGGCAGCTCCCGGCAACGGACGCGGGGCCGGTGGAGACCTACATGAGGGGATATAACTATCCCCCGGCTTCCCGTGTGAAGTCCCTGGAGGATCTGCCGGAGTTGGGGATCAAGACTTATTTCTGCTCTAACGTGTGTTGTGCGTACAGGCGGGAGATCTATGAAGCGTTGGGAGGCTTTATCAAGCATGCCATTTTCAATGAGGATATGCTTTTTGCGGCGAAGGCCATACAGGCCGGCTATCGAATTGCCTACGCTGCGGAGGCCCGGGTGATTCACTCCCATAACTATACCTGCGGACAGTATTTTCACAGAAATTTCGATCTGGGGGTGTCCCAGGCGGATCATCCGGAGGTATTCCGGGGGGTGCCATCGGAGGGGGAGGGCATCCGCAGTGTGAAGGGCGCCGCCGCATATCTGCGCCGGCAGAAACAGAAGCGGAAGATTCCGGGCCTGTTTCTGCAAAGCGGCTGCAAATATGTGGGGTACTGGCTGGGAAAGCATTATCGGAAGCTGCCCCGGAAGCTGGTGTTGAGATGTACGGACAACAGGGAGTACTGGGCCCACGAGGACCGGCGTAGGGACGTGGCCGGTATCGACGCCACCAGGGGGTACGGCAGAGCGGAGCAGGAGACGCGGTAGGGCGGTTGTGGAACTCTGCAACAGCAAACGCCTGAACAGTGTCTGGAAAAGTACTGGCAGGGCGGTTGCGGAACTATAATAAGGAGGGACGGAGTATGTGCGGAATTGTAGGATATATCGGCAGCAAACAGGCGGCTCCCATTATATTGGACGGCTTATCCAAACTGGAGTACAGGGGGTATGACTCGGCGGGCATGGCTATTTTTGACGGGCAGCATATTCGGATGCGCAAGGCGGTGGGACGTCTGAAGGTGTTGGAGAATCTTACCCATGGCGGCGAGACCATGGAGGGATACATGGGGATCGGGCATACCAGGTGGGCCACCCATGGCGCGCCCAGTGACACCAACTCCCACCCACATATGAATATGGCGGAGACCATCGCTGTGGTACACAATGGCATTATCGAGAATTATATCCCGCTGAAAAAGAAGATGATGAGCAAGGGCTATACCTTTGTGTCGGAGACGGATACGGAGGTTCTGGCACATATGCTGGACTACTATTATAAGGGCAATCCCCTGGAAGCCATCACGAAGGTGCTGCACCGTGTGGAGGGATCTTATGCCCTGGGGATACTTTTTGCGGATCACCCGGACGAGATCTATGCCGTGCGTAAGGACAGTCCGCTGATTGTGGGCGTTTCCTCCGACGGCTGCTTTATTGCCTCCGATGTGCCCGCTATTCTGAAGTACACCCGCACTGTATATTATGTGGATAATCAGGAGGTTGTAAAACTGGGCAGGGAAGGTATGCAATTCTACTCTGTGGATGAGGAAGAGATTACCAAGGAGCCCGTAACCATCGACTGGGATGCCAATGCGGCAGAAAAAGCAGGATACGAGCATTTTATGCTGAAAGAGATGTATGAGCAGCCCAAAACCATCGCAGACACTATTTCTCCCCGGATTCAGGAGGAGTCCGTGGTGATAGACGAACTGCATATGTCCGATGAGGAACTGGCGGCAGTGAGAAGGCTGCACATTGTGGCCTGCGGTTCCGCTTACCATGCGGGAGTCACCGGCAAATATGTGATTGAGGGTCTGGCACGGATTCCGGTGGAGGTGGATGTGGCCAGCGAATTTCGGTATCGGGATCCTCTTATGGGAGAGGGCAGTCTGGTCATCGTCATCAGCCAGTCCGGCGAGACGGCGGATACGTTGGCGGCCCTGCGGGAATCCCAGGCCATGGGTTACAAGGTGCTGGGGATTGTGAATGTGGTGGGCAGTTCCATCGCCAGGGAGGCGGATGCCTGCCTGTACACCTGGGCGGGGCCGGAGATAGCCGTGGCCACCACCAAGGCATACAGCGCCCAGCTGGCGGCTCTCTATCTGCTGGCTATCAAGCTTGGTCTGGTGCGGGGTACCATCGACGAGGGCATTGCCGCAGGGCTGATTCGGGATCTGCGCAGACTTCCCGACCAGATCGAGCTTTTACTGGGACAGAAAGAGAAGATACAGCGTTTTGCCAATCGCTATGTGGGGGCCAAGGATATCTTCTTTATCGGCAGGGGCATTGACTATGCCATCTCCCTGGAGGGATCTCTGAAGTTAAAGGAGATTTCTTATGTACATTCGGAAGCCTATGCGGCGGGGGAACTGAAGCATGGCACTATCTCCCTGATCGAGGACGGTACGCTGGTGGTGGCTGTATCCACCCAGCCCAAGCTCTATCAGAAAACCATCAGCAACATCGTGGAGGTCAAGGCCAGGGGCGCCTTTGTCATGGCGGTGACCAACGAGGAGAACAAAGCCATGGATAAGGTCAGCGATTATTGTGTGTATCTGCCGGAGACCAATCCCTACTTTGCCAATTCCCTGGCGATCATACCGCTGCAGCTCTTTGGATATTATGTGGCGGTGGGCAAAGGCTGCGACGTGGATAAACCCCGCAACCTGGCAAAATCCGTAACCGTGGAATAGAATTTTGATTTTTTATTTTTTCACAGGAGATTAATAGTTTCATCACAGTTTGATCACAAATGGCAGCTATACTGAGTGACATAAGAGATAAACAAACCAGTATAGAAGGAGGAACTGTTATGTACGAAAATGAAATCTATTCCGGTGACCGTACCGGCGACCATACAACCGGTACCCATCAAAACTACCAGATGAACACTGGTAATATTCCCCAGGAGCCGGAAAAAAAGAAACATTCCGGCGGTTTTGGAAAAAAGCTGCTGCTCTGCGCATGCCTGGGACTTTGTTTTGGATTGTTCAGCGGCCTGGGGCTGTACGCGGTACAGCAGGCAACCGGCCTTAACTTTGAACGCCCAGTCCAGGAGACGGACAACGTGCAGGGAGGCACGATTCCTACTCCCTCTCCCGTCAGCGATGTGAAGCTGACTACCACCGACGGCACACGTATCGTCACTTCGGATGTGTCTGATATGGTGGAGGAGGTAATGCCGGCCATGGTCTCCATTGTGAAAGATTACACGGAGACAGCCAACTTCTGGGGACGCACTTATTCGGAGGACAGACAGGGAAGCGGTTCCGGCATTATCGTGGCACAGAGCGATACGGAGTTGATTCTGGTGACCAATCATCACGTGGTGGATGGCGCCAGTAAGCTGACGGTGACTTTTATTGACGGCAGTACTGCGGAGGCCCAGATCAAAGGCAGCGACGCGGATATGGATCTGGCGGTGATTGCGATTTCTGTAGACAGTCTGGGCGAGGAGACCAAGAATGCCATTGCGGTGGCAAGACTGGGCGACAGCGATGCACTGCGGCTGGGCGAACAGGTGGTAGCCATCGGCAATGCCCTGGGCTATGGGCAGTCCGTATCCGGCGGCTGGGTCAGCGCATTGGACAGGGAAGTGAGTTTCAGCGACGGTTCCACCGGCAGCTTTATCCAGACGGACGCCGCCATCAATCCCGGCAATTCCGGCGGTGCGCTGATGAATATGAACGGGGAAGTGATCGGTATCAACTCCAGTAAAATCGGAGGCGAATATGTGGACGGTATCGGCTTTGCAATTCCCATCTCCGCAGCCCGCCCCATTATCGAGAATCTGATGACAAAGGAGACCCGCTTCAAGGTGGCGGAGGGCGAGCCCGGCTATATGGGTATCAGCCTGCAGACCGTGACGGAGGAATTTTCATATCTCTATGGTGTTCCGATGGGCGTGTTGGTTCTGGAGACAGAGGAGGGATCCGCCGCTGAAAGCGCAGGTATGCTGGGCGGTGATGTCATAGTCCGCTTTGAGGGAGAAAAGATTACATCCTATGAAGATCTGCAGGATGTGATGCAGTATTATGGACCCGGCTCTGAGGTGACGATTGTGGTGGGACGTCTGTTAAATGGCCAATACACTAATGTGGAACTAAGTATGACGCTGGGAAAGAGGCCATGACCGGAAGAATCTAAGTAAACATTTTCCTTTATAAAAAGTTTACTTGTGCAGAAATGGAATATTCGTTATAATAAACCCGGAAGAGTTGTTCCGGGTTTATTTTTCTGCCCTCTGTGGCAGTTTCAGAATGAAATGAAGTAAGTGTTATAAGTAACCAGAAAAGAATGGAGAGGTAGGAATGACAGATAAGTACGATCAGGATGAGAAGATGGATGAAGTAGTGGAGACTGCCGCAGAGACCACCGATCAGGAGGAGAACGGGAAGGAGGACTCTGATAAGGGCGGCGATTATGAGGATGTGTGTTTTGTCTGCCGCAGGCCAGAGAGCAAGGCGGGGAAGATGTTCAAGCTTCCCAACAATATCTGTGTCTGTGATGATTGTATGCATAGGACCATGGATGCGGTGAGCCAGTTCGATTATCAGGGTATGCTGACGGATCCCCAGTTCCAGAAAGATATGGATAACATGCTGAAAGGCAATGGCATGGCCAATATCCGCTTTGTAAACATTGCGGATCTGCAGGGAGAGGGAGGCATCCCTTATAAGCAGAAGATCAAGAAGAAAAAGAAGCAGGAGAAGTCACAGCCGGTGCTGAATATCAAGGATATTCCCGCTCCCCACAAGATCAAGGCCAGTCTGGACGAGTACGTGGTGGGTCAGGAACATGCCAAAAAAGTAATCTCCGTGGCGGTATATAACCATTATAAGCGTGTGGCCACAGGCACTATGAACGAGATCGAGATTGAAAAGTCCAATATGCTGATGATCGGCCCTACCGGCTGCGGCAAAACCTATCTGGTCAAGACGCTGGCAAGACTGCTGGATGTGCCGCTGGCTATAGCGGATGCCACTTCCCTCACAGAGGCGGGATATATCGGAGACGATATCGAGAGCGTGATCTCCAAGCTGCTGGCCGCTGCAGACAATGATGTGGAGAAGGCGGAGCGGGGTATCGTATTCATCGACGAGATCGACAAGATAGCAAAAAAGAAGAACACCAACTCCCGGGATGTGAGCGGAGAGAGTGTACAGCAGGGGATGCTAAAGCTTTTAGAGGGAGCCGAGGTGGAGGTACCTGTGGGCGCCAACAGCAAGAATGCCATGGTGCCCCTGGCTACAGTGAACACACGGAACATTCTGTTTATCTGCGGCGGCGCGTTCCCTGATCTGGAGGATATCATCAAAGAACGTCTGACCAAGACGGCCTCCATCGGTTTTAACGCCATGCTGAAGGATGCTTTCGACAAAGAGAAAAATATATTGTCACATGTGACGGTGGAGGATCTGAGGAAATTCGGAATGATTCCGGAATTTATAGGCAGACTGCCGGTTATATACACCCTGGAGGGCCTGACCCAAGAGATGATGGTCAAGATACTGAAGGAGCCCCGCAACGCCATATTGAAGCAGTACCAGAAGCTGCTGGAACTGGATGAGGTGAAGCTGGAGTTCAATGACGAGGCGCTGGAGGCCATTGCGGAGAAGGCCATGAAGCATGACACGGGGGCCAGAGCTCTGCGCTCTATCATCGAGGAATTCATGCTGGATATCATGTATGAGATCCCCAAGGACGATAATATTGGCCGGGTCACCATCACCCGGGAGTACATCGAGGGCAAGGGCGGCCCTATCATCGACATCCGCAGCAATATGCTGTTAGAGAGCAGTGACGCTTTAAAGGAATATGCGCAGCCGTAAATGGCTGACAAATTTCCCTGGCCGGTGTGTATCCCGCCAGGGAGATTTTTTAAGACACCAGTATTGGTTCCCAGGGTCCGGCATAGATTTCAACCAATAAAATAAGCGGACAGAAAGCCTGCCCGCTAAAATTTGTTGTATAGCATAATTACCCAAAAGAGACATAAAAATCCTGTTGCGCTGCCTGCGTTTCTCTCTGCGATATATTTACAGCGTTAAAAAATGCGTTACTTTTTGCATTGCCCCATGTCTTGGCATTGGTTCCGGTGTCAGCAGTATCTGCGGCTGATTTCATTGTATTATGTGCCTCGCCTAATATAGAGGCTTGGAATGATATTGCCCTTTGCTCTTTTTTCTCCAGCTGTTTAAGTTCAGCCTGTTTTCTTTCTGTATCTACGCCACGCTTTTCATCCTGATTTATCTCTCCTTTTAAAACAGCAATGCCATCTCTGGTTCTGGCTATGATAGCCCCTTGACGATTTGCCTGGTCAACGGCAGAGTCTGCTGATACAAATGAATAAATCTTTTTGTGGGACAGGCCGGTGTCTTTAGCCGTATCACCGTCTGCGGTTTTGTCCTCTTTTTCTGCTATACCTTTTTCTCTGGTCTCATCAGTCTGTTTTGTCTCTGCATCTATGTCAGGTTTCTCATCCTGACTGACTTTTCCCTTATAAATAACAGTGCCATCGCTGTTACTGACTATGACAGTCCCCGGATTCTCTGCCTGGCGCTTGTCGGTTGGCAGGTTCTTTTCGGCCGGATTATCTAAGGAGGTATCTGCTGTTTGTATTTTATCTTCTGTTTTTTTCTCTTTTGTCTGTTCCTGATCTTCCTGCAATTCCGCCATCAGGATTTCGCGCTTCTGCGACTTACTAAGCGCTTCTTGATGCTGTTTCAGTTCGGTATTGAGACTGGATATTTCCTTCTGAAGTTTCTTTCGTTCAATTTCTTTTTCATTAACAGAAAGATCTTCCTTTGGAGATATCTTTTGCATCTGCTGTTTTGCGTCTGTTATTTTATTTTGGATACTATTGATTTTTGAATCTGTTGAAACTGCAGTAAGCATTTTTGCGCTTGACATATTGTTTGTTGATGTTACACTGCCAATTCCCATAACATAATCTCCTTCCCTTAATGAATGTTTTCAGATGACATATCCCTTAATATGCATTTATCTTTGCTGTTGAGCTTATCTATATTTTACCATTCTTTGCATGTAAGAAGCAAGACTATTTTCCATAATTTATGTGGGATTGCTGCTATAGAGCAGACTGCGCTCCTGGGGGAACGTTTCTAACAAAGCCGCATAGATTATCAATAAGGGATCGCAACGAAAATGGAGAGTTGGATGGATTGTAAGGAAAAAATATTGTCTGACGAATATGTGGATATTGTGGTGGATTTCCCGGTAGATATTCTGCTGACAGAGGGGCTGGATATATGCTACATTCCACTGGGTGAGGGCTATTCGGTAGTTTATGACAATCTGCTGACGGCGGAGAGTCGCTGGAGAGGAGCCTATCAATATCGTTTTACTCCCAAGGTATACGGGCTGATGGAATTGGAGCCTGCACAGGCAGGAGATGATGCCCAGGTACGGATGGAAAAGGCTGGTGAGATGAGGGCGGCGCAGCTCTTTCAGGAACCATTTGATGCAACACCGCTGATATCCAGTGGGATTCTGTCCGTACAGAGAGAGCCGTTAAATCTGACCGGGCGGGGGTGCGTTTTCTGCTGTATTGACACGGGGGTGGACTATACTTCTCCGGTCTTTCGCAATGAGGATGGCAGTACAAGAATATTGGCGATATGGGATCAGACCATCCAGGACGGACCGGCTCCCCGGGAACTTTATTTCGGAACCGAATATACCAGGGAGCAGATCAACGCGGCGCTGCAGGCGGATGATCCCTACAGCATCGTCCCCAGCCGGGATACCGTAGGCCACGGCAGTGCCCTGGCGGGAGTGGCGGCGGGCAGCAGCCTTGGCAATGGGACCCTATATCTGGGGGCGGCGCCTCAGGCGGACATTCTGGTGGTGAAGCTGAAGCAATGCAAACCCTATCTCAGGCAGTATTATTATCTGCCTGATGATGTACCCGCTTACACGGAGGCGGACATCATGCTGGCCATAAGATATGCAAATACTTTTGCGGAGACTTTTAAGAGGCCGGTGGTAATCTGTCTGGGAGTGGGAACCAATATGGGAGATCACAACAGAAGCGGATTCCTGTCCAGATATCTGAGTTGTATGGGGGGATACCGCAGTCGGGTCATGGTGGTGGCCGGCGGTAATGAGGGCAACGCCGCTCATCATTTTTTCGGGCAGATTCCCACGAATTTGGGACGGATAGACAGCTTTAAGGATGTAGAAATACGGGTGTCAGAAGGCGTCAGAGGATTTATTATGGAGTTTTGGGGCAGCATACCGGATCTGTTCAATGTGGTCATACGCTCTCCGGGCGGCGAGACTATTCCGCCTATTCGTCTGGGGGTGGAGGGGGAGACTACCCATCGCTTTATCTATGAGCGGACGGTTATTACGGTGCAGAGCGTATTGGTAGAGGCTAATACCGGAGAGCAGCTGGTGGTGTTTCGGGTGAGCCAGCCGACTGAGGGGATCTGGAATTTTCGAGTGACGGCGGCGGGGCAGTTGTACAATGGCGAATTTCATCTGTGGCTGCCCATCACGGAATTTCTGACCGCGGAGTGCTATTTCCTGAGTCCGGATCCTTATACCACATTGACAGAGCCATCCATGGCGGAGAGGGTGATCAGCGTTTCCACCTACAATGATGTCAACAACAGCTTTTTCCTGGAATCCGGCAGGGGCTTTGCCAGAATGGGGCAGATCTGCCCGGACATAGCAGCACCCGGTGTCAATATCTCCACCATCTACGGGCGGCGCACCGGCAGCAGTCTGGCGGCGGCGCTGACCGCCGGAGCCGCCGCACAGTTCATGCAGTGGGCCGTTGTGGAGGGCAACAGCCTGCTGGCGGAGACAGAGGAGGTGCGAAACTACTTTATACAGGGGGCGGTTCGGACGGCGGAGCTCAGTTATCCTTCGCGGGAGTGGGGGGAGAGTGGTATTATAGTGTCAAGTTAGAGGAAATCCTGAAAAATCAAGGGGTTCCACTGATTTCGTCCAGTATAAAAATTGCCGTGAGAACGGCGGAACGGGATGAGAATAAACATTTTTATCCTTAAAATTGGAAAATCAGGCAACTTGACACTAAAATACCATTACCCTATCTGGCAAGGGCTGTCTATTGACCAGCTATATGAAATCATGAAATGCACAGAGCATAATAAGTTTAGGTTATCTATAATGTAGATGGAAAGCTTAAAATACCGCTTATGCTTATTGTGTTTTCATTTCGCCTTTATATTTTAATGATTGACAGAACAATGACCTAAGTATAAAATATAATGAAATAGTTAGTTGTCATGTCTGTATCGAATAAAGCCTTGGGTGTACAAAGTGGAGGACAATTAATTATGGCAAAGAGAAAAGACCGTGTTCCGCAGCGGGATTATAAGACCATGAATAATGTTTTTTTTGTTTTGCGAGAGGTTGCCAAAAGAGATAAAATCGTTTTAGGTATTTACTTTTTACATATCACTTTCAGATTGGCTTTTAATTTTTTAGGGCTTTTCTTTCTGCCCGAAATGGTGCGTCTGGTAGAAAAAGGAGCTTCTTGGAGCATAATCAGTAGAAAAGTATTATTTTTTGCCATGGGTATGCTACTTACGGAGGTAGGTGCAAGGCTGGCCAACCAGCTATATCAGCCGAGAATGTCCCTTCTGCGAATGAAGGTATCCCAGGAATTGGATGAAATGTTGTTGAATATACCGTATCTGCAATTTGAGGATACCAGCGAGCAAAATAAGTTTCAGAATGCAAACACAACGATTAGTACGCCAAACGGCGGGCTTGCGGGAACCTTCTTGTATACTTTTGAATTAATAAGCGATACTGTGACATTTTTTGTATATCTTTTTGTGTCTTTCTATATGAACTATTTTCTATTTGTGCTGGTTATTGGTTCAGTTATCACAAATTATCTGTTTACGGAACAAACAAATAAAAAGAATTATCAGAATAAAGTGAAAATGAGTCCATATGACAGGGAATTGACTTGGCTGGACAAAGGCATAACAGAGGACTCCCATGCAAAAGATATAAGGATGTATGATATGCTGCCGTGGTTTCAATACAGAATCGAAAGGGCATTTGGAGCAAAACGAGAACTGCATCGTAAAAATCTGCAGAATAATTTGAGATTGTCCTTTGTTAACCAGATACTTTCCGTTGTCAGTGACGCAGCAATTTATGGAACGTTAATCAAACAGGTTATATCAGGGCAATCGTCACTAGCTGATTTCAGTCTCCATTTTTCCATAATACATGCCACCTTCCAGCGAGTGAACATGATCATTCAAGATGTATTGAAACTGCAGGAATACAGGCTGGCGATGAATGATTATCGCAGCTTGGTAGAACACAATCAGAAATACATATACCCGTCGAAAGGCGTTGATGCGGCTTTTGCCCCCGGACCGGATACTTCGGTAAAAATTGAGTTCCGGGATGTGTCCTTTTGTTATCCCAATGCGGCGGACAATGCGCTCTCACATATATCGTTTACGATAGAACCAGGAATGCGTTTTTCCCTGGTGGGAGAAAATGGCGCCGGCAAGTCAACTCTCATAAAGTTGCTTTGCAGGCTGTATACGCCTACGCAGGGGGAGATTTTCATCAATGGGCGCAATTATCTGGAATATGACAGGGAAAGTTATCAGAGGCTTTTAAGCATTGTTTTTCAGGATGTGCTGACCTATGGCTTCATGATCTTGGAAAATGTCGCCATGCGGCCGGAAAATATGACAGATAAGGAACGGGTTAGCAAGGCGCTCTCGGAAGTGGGCATCTATACCAAAATACAGAGTCTGGCGCACAAAGACCAGACTTATCTGGTAAAACGCCTGAATGACCAGGCGGTGGAGCTGTCTGGTGGGGAAACGCAGAAACTGGCGATTTCCAGAGCTCTGTATAAAGATGCTCCGATCATGGTACTGGATGAGCCTACAGCAGCATTAGATGCCTTTGTAGAGGATCAGATTTACCGTTCTTTTGCCGGGATGACCCGAGGAAAGAGTACGATTTTTATTTCTCATAGGCTTGCAAGCACTAGATTCTGCGATAAGATTGTTGTGTTGAAGAACGGGTGTATCGAGGGAATGGGGACGCACGAAAGTCTTCTGAAAAATTGTTCCCTGTATGCCGAGTTATATACCATGCAAACCCAGGGATATGTGTAGCGGCAGAGTGGGACTGAGAGGAATATCAATGAAAGGCAAATGTAGAGCTTCATTTCTGAACTTAAAAAATGTGGTAGAAAATGGAAACTATGTTTTAAAAACGACCTGTCAGGTTTCAAGGATTTATATTATCTTTCTGCTGATTCAGATGCTGCTGGGAACAGCAGGCCCGATTCTGATTTCTGTACTGACCAAGTACCTGTTGGATGAATTGGGAGGCAGCAGAGGCACCAGGCAGCTGGTGTTGCTGGTAACGGCAATTCTGGTTATGGGAGCGGGGATAACGGCGTTAAAGAGTCTGTTGGAGACAAAATGCACAGACCTGGAGATCCTGGTAAACCATAGATTTGATGTATTGCTCCAGAAAAAAACGGCGGTGATGGACTATGAATTTATTGAAAGCAAGGAAATGCAAGAAAAGCGAGAACTTGCTAAAAGCGGAATCCAGCGTATGGGCGGAGTTTCTGGTTATCTGAATACGCTAAACTCAATAGTTGCATCGACGATCACAATTATTACCATTTTGATTCTCTTTCAGGGCATCAAACTGATGGTACCAGTAATGATTCTTGTTGTAAGAATTTTAACGATTTATCTGAACCGGAAAATAGAAAAGAAACGATATGAATTCAGCCAGGACAATGACAGGCTGAATCTAGTGTTCAGTTACACCTATTTTATGACCCATGATGAACGGGCAGCCATGGACAGTCGGGTGTATGATCTGATCCCTTTGTACCGTAAAAAAATGAGCGGTCTGCAAGAAGAGTCTTATCGCAATAACAGGAAGGGAGCGCTGGCAGAGTGCCGTTATACCTCGCTTCTGTCTCTGGCTCAATACGGGTATTTAATGGCTGCCTATTGTATTTTTATGTTCCAAGCAGTGAGAGATCCGCTGTTTACGATAGGCAGTCTTAGCATGGCAGTATCTTTGACCAATCAGTTTGATGCTGGATTGAAGAAACTGATAGAAAGCGCCCTCCGGCTCGTATCTCAAGGGAAATATGTTGCAGCTTATCGTTCCTTCTTGGCGGAGCCGGGGCATATGTCAGACACAGGAAAAGAGAAACTGCCAATGGAAACGTCAAAGTTTACTTTCCGGTTTGAAAATGTCTGTTTTAGGTATCCGGGCTGTACGGAAGATATACTGAAAAATGTCAGCTGTGAAATCATCGGAGGCCAAAAGACAGCACTGGTAGGAGAAAACGGTTCCGGCAAGTCTACCTTTATTAAGCTTTTGTGCAGGCTGTATGATCCTACTGGTGGCAGGATTTTGCTAAATGGCCGGGATATCAGGGAGTATTCCTGCCAGAAATATCGGAAAGCCATAGCTGTGGTTTTTCAGGACTATGACATGGTGCCCTTTTCTGTAAAGGAGAATATCAATATTTCCACGGAACCTGAACTAAGCGACCCTACTGTGGTGGAGGCATTGGAAACCGTAGGAATGCAAAAAAAAATTGTTACTTTATCGGAGAAAGAAAGGACTTATGCATACAGCCGATTCCATGAACAGGGAGTCAATTTTTCAGGAGGAGAAAAACAGAAAATTGCTATTGCAAGGGCGCTTTACAAAGATGCGGCGGTAATGATTCTGGATGAACCCACAGCAGCGCTTGATCCCCGTTCAGAATATGAGATTTTTGAAATGTTCCAAAGTCGGGTAAAGCAAAAGACGGCGATTTTGATCTCTCACCGGCTTTCCAGCTGCAGGATCTGCGACAGAATTCTGGTTTTTAAGGAGGGAGAAGTGGTGCAGACAGGAACGCATGACAGCCTGAGCAAAGTGGACGGGCTCTACAAGGCGCTTTGGGAAGCGCAGGCAAAACATTATGTAGAAGAGATGGCATAACATGTTGCGTTATTCTACGGTTAGGCATGTATGCGATGAGCTGTTGCATGGCAGCATTGGGAAAGACATTGATAAATTGTTATATGGAAATGACAAGAGAAACAGGTTTGTTGAAATATATATGAAGTATTAGAATACGATAATTATGATGCTGTTATCTTGGGGCATTTAAATGAATTATCAGTATTGACAAGAAAGAATCTACTTGAAATTATGCTGTTGAAATGCATGGAGAAACATAAACGAGTATATGCCTTTGATAATGTCAATCAGTATGTTGATAAAAATATTCTGGATAAAGCGGTTTCGGAGAACTTAATATTTATGTATCCTGAATGCAATGTGTATTTCCCACAAGGCAGACTAGGTAGGCTCTGGGTGTCCTCCAAACCAGTCATAGGGGTATTTGGAACAAGTTCGCGTCAAGGAAAATCCTGTCATCGATATTCGCTCCTTTCGAATGCTTTGGGAGCATAAAGCAGTATTAAGGGATCATATAGTCAAAATCAATTCTTCACTCAAATCAATGTACTTTAAATAATTTTGAATACTTTATAAATCCGGACTCGTTCCCACGATAAAATCCCATTGAAAAAATCTAAGGTCAATATGTGATTGACCTCATAGGAAACTGTAGAAGATTGCCCTCCAACAATAATCAGGTCTGGATTGTCTCTTTCCAGCAAATGCATAATTTCATTCAATAAAATAACTGCCTGTTCATTTCTATAAGGTACCGATGCATCATACCTCATAGGGTACATCATTTCTAATCCCATCAACAAAGAGGACGGCTCTGTTCCTAGCTGTCCTATCTGATATCCCTTTTCCTGAAATATCTGCCTTAATAGTAACTGAACGGAAAATTAAATTAATGCCTGTGGACCAGATGATTATAACCCAATTCAATGAAGTAGAAAATAAAGCCCAAAAAGTGTTCAGAGTCATGATAAAATATACCATCAAAAAAATATTTTATACTTGAGTAGGGTTGTGGATTATTTAGACACTATAAAATTAATGGAAGAAGAAGTGTTATCTTCGTTGCTCAATAGGTTTCCATGTTCTGGGGACAATGGGAAAGGAGGAACTTCCGGTGGTGGAGTTCCGGAAACGGGACGAATTAGCGTATAAGTGTATATGGAAGGGTATGGATCTCAAAAGGATTCATACCCTTTTTATGTGGTGAGCCGTCCTTAGCGGCATTTTTGCTGCTTTTTATTTTGTGCTTTACCACAGTAATTCCCACCTATGCGACAGGTAGCGGGAACATGGTGATTGTACCAAGTATGTTGATGAAGCTGCGCCAGTGGGCGGTATAGGAAAATTCTGCCAGATATACTGGTTACAGACAGGATTGAGGATGTAGGGCGGTTTATGAGGAGTAATTAGAGATAGGCAGTCATCAAGGCAAGACAGGCAAGAAAGACTATAGGGTTGTCATAGGACAATCCTGCAGTCAAATAAAATGAATGTAAGACGGTACACAGCCATCCACTGTTCCCGGAAAGGAAGTTTCGCAATCGTCTAATTTAGTGTATTAAGAAAGGAGAGGCAGCCTTGGAACTGACAAAGGAAACTCTTACAAAAATGGCGGAGGTTGATATCCGAACAGTAGATATTTCTGAACTGACCGATCTGCAGGATATAGAAATTGATACTTCACAATCAGTGGAAAAAAAACTGGCGGCCTTTGCCCAACAGACAAAGAATGTCTATGTGAATCGGATCGGGGAGTATGTGGTAAAGGTTCGGTTTCAGGAGAGCGGAGCCACCATAGACGATAAGATGACGGAGTATCTGCGGAGAATGTCGGAAATCTATATATAGAAGATACAACCGAAAGTACAAAAAGAGGCTTGTAGAATAAGTATTATTATATTTTTCTGGTGGCAGGACAAATCAGTGGAACCCAGTTTGGTCTTGGATCATTGCCATCACGAGAATAGAAGTCAGGAGTAATACTATGAAAGAAGTAAAGGAACAAAAACATTTCTATGCAGCCATGTATCTTCGTCTTTCCAGGGAAGACAGCGATGTGGGAACCACCGCTGATCCTGAAAACGCAAGGGGAAAAGATGGCATATTCAGAGCCGAGAGCAACAGTATTGGCAGCCAGAGGGAACTGATCCGCTCTTTTATCAGAGAACAGACGGATATCGAACTCTTTGACTGTTATGCGGATGACAATTATTCCGGCAGCAATTTCAACAGACCAGAATTTAAAAGGATGATGGGCGACATTGAGGCAGGCAGGGTGAACTGCGTCATTGTGAAAGACCTGTCCCGTTTCGGGCGGGATTACATCGAGTCCGGGAGGTATCTGGAACGGGTATTTCCGGCTCTTGGGGTGCGCTTTATTGCTCTTACCGATCGTTATGACAGTTTTTCGGCGGACGCCGGGCAACGCAACATTGTATTGCCGGTAAAAAATTTCATTAATGACAGTTACTGCAGGGACATATCCACTAAGGTAAAGAGCCAGCTTGCGGTCAAGCGGGGGAATGGGGAATATCTTGCAGCCTTTGCTGTATACGGTTATCAAAAATCGCCAGAGGATAAAAACAAGCTGCTTGTGGACGATTATGCAGCTGAGATAATACGAAAAATTTTTGCCTGGAAGATTGAGGGGATGGCGGTTTCTGCTATTGTGGAGAAACTGAATGAACTACACGTCCTGTCACCAAGGGAATATAAGAAATCTAAGGGGCTGAACTATCGAGGCGGCTTTTCAGGGGGGAGTGGTTCCCGGTGGAGTTCCTCTGCGGTGAAACGTATATTGACAAACGAGACATACCTGGGGCATCTGGTACAGGGAAAGACAGAGCGGGTTAACTATAAAATTAAGAAATGCGTGGAAAGACCGAAAGAGGAATGGGTGCGGGTGGAAAACACCCATGAGGCCATCATTTCCCCGGATGATTTTGCCATTGTGCAGAATCTGCTTAAATCGGATGGGCGTATCAGCCCAGAGAGGAAAGAACTAAGCCCGTTCATGGGGCTACTGTTCTGCGGGGACTGCAAAGAACAGATGGTAAGGAGGGTCAATCGCTACAAGGGGACGGAAAAGGTATATTATATCTGCTCCACAAAGAACCGTGGGGAGGGATGCAGCCGCCACAGCACCCTGGAGACGGCGCTGAAAAAACTGACAGAGACTGCCATCCGTCGGTATGCCAATGATTTTCTGGAGCAGGAGAGGCTGTTTACGCAGGCAAAGGAGTGTGAGGCAAACCTACAGGCTGTCATCAATTATAATAAGGAAATTACACGCCTGAAACAAGAACAGGATAAGTATTACAGCCTGTGTGCGGGATTGTATGAGGACTTGCGGACGGGTGTTATCACAAAGGAGGAATTTGAACGGCTCCACAGTGAATTTCAGAGAAAAGCGGATAATCTGTCAGCGGCGGAGGAAAACCAGGAACAGCTGGTCAGGGATATGTTTAAGTCCGGCGTACTCAGTGCGGGACGGCTGGCGTCTTTTAAGGATTCCTTGCAGTTAAAGGAGATTGACCGGCATACCCTTGCCAGCCTTGTAAAAAGGATATGGGTGTACGAGGGGAAAAGGGTGGAGATTGAATTCTATTTTACCGATCAGTACCGGGCCATGGCAGACTTTAATCAAAGTACTGACTCAGATAGTTCTGTAGCGCACTTAAAGGCAGAGAATAAGGCAAAAACGGCGCTCTCCGAAATAGAAAGAGGGGCATGATATGGGAAGAACATCAAAACGTTTCCATGTTCCCGGCAGTGCAGGAATTGCAGCGCAGGAAAACGGCCAGGGAAAGTCGCAGAGCACAAAACATTATAGGGCTGGGATTTATGCCAGACTGTCCTCGGATCAGGATATGAAAAAAAACGAATCCGCAGAAGTGCAGATTGAGATTGCGGAGAAATATGTGGAGGACTGGAACCGACACCACAGGGATAAGATAGAGGTCATTGGTCGCTATACCGATCTGGGGAAAACGGGGACGAATTTCGACCGTGATGCCTTTAAACGGCTGATGCAGGATGTGCGGCTGGGGGACATTAACTGTGTGATCGTAAAGGATCTGTCCAGGTTTGGCAGAAACTACCTGGAGGCAGGGAACTACATAGAAAAGATATTTCCGTTTTTGGGCGTTCGGTTCATTGCTGTTGTGGATGGGTATGATACCGGAGCAGACGGCAACAATACAAGGCAGATGGCATCCGAGATAAAGAATCTGGTAAATGACATGTATGCCAAAGATTTTTCGACCAAGGCAAAACAGTCCCTGAAACAGCGCAGGGAGGATGGTTCTTATGTGGGTGGTCTGCCGCCCTACGGCTATGAGGCATTTCAGGATGGGCGGATCAGGAGACTGAGACCAGACAGGAATACGGCAGAGATCATCCGTGTAATCTATGAGTTATTTGTGGAGACGGAAAGTTGTCAGGCTGTGGCGGACTGGCTGAACAAAAGAAAGATCAATCCACCGTCTGCATATAGGAAAAGCGGAGAGGTATACTGCCCGCCAGGGGTAGAGTACAGAGGCTGGAACAGGGGAGCCGTGGAACGAATTGTGAAAAGCGAGACTTATATCGGTACCTTGGTGCAGGGCAGAACTTCCCTTACAGCAAGAAAGGAAGAAAACCGTATCCGCAAGCCGAAAGAAGAATGGGTAAAAAGAGAGAATACCCATGAGCCGTTGATTGACCTGAAATTATACGAACAAGCCCTGAATATCTGTCACAGAATACAGGAACGCACAAACAGCTACGGGCATCCCACAGAAGGTTGTCCTATCGAAGAAAATATATTTGACAAGGTGCTTTACTGCGGCATATGCGGCAGGAAGATGACCAGGAACAGCCATGTTAAAGAATATGTGGACGGTAGGCGGGAACGCAGAGAGGGTTATTTTTGCCTGGATAGTATAGGTACAAAAAGAGAGCATGGTAAGGATACAAACAGAATTTCGCAGACAGAGCTCACGGATATTCTATCTGTCCTTTTCCAGACAGAGTTTACCACCTATCTGAAAAAGCAAAAAGATTATGTCGAGCAGGGGCAGACTCTGGTGCGGCAGAAACAACAGGAACTGGAGCAGAAACTGCGGCAGACGGACAGGCAGCTTTTGGCGCTTACAGAGGAAGAGGGCGAGAAGTACATGGCATACCGCACGGGACAACTGGATCAGGAGGAATATGTCCGCTACCGGCTCTGGAAAGACGAGCGGCTGATGGAATTAGAAAAGCAGAAAAGCCAGTACCAGGAGACGGCAAAGAATCTGAATCAGAAAGGGGAAACCTACTTAAAGGCAGTGCGTTCCCTTGTCAAGCTGAAAACCCAAAGACAACTGACCAGAGATCTGGTGGAGGCATTGATCGAGAAGATCTATGTCTATCCGGGCAAACGGGTAGAGATCGTGTTCACCTACGGCGACATCTGGACAAAGGGGGGGTGAAGTGACATGCGTGAAAAGCAGAGAACAGCCATTTACCTGCGGATCTCCCAGGAGGATACCCGGCCGGAAATGAGGGAAAGGGGACGGGAAGAGAGCAACAGCATCGGCAGTCAAAGAAAATATCTGCTGGAATACATAGGCTGTGACCCCCGGCTGGCAGACAGTGAAGTAATTGAATTTTGCGACGATGGCTTTACCGGAACCAACATGGAGCGGCCTGGGATGCAGGAAATGCTAAAACAGGTCAGACAGAACCGGATCGGCTGCATCCTGGTGAAAGATATGTCCCGCTTTTCCAGAGACTATATAGAGATGGGAACTTATCTGAGCCAGATATTTCCCTTTATGGGAGTGGACTTCATAGCCATCAACGACGGCTATGACAGCAGAGAGCATGACGGCGCAGCAATCACCCTGGACACGGCGTTTCAGACCCTGCTCTATGACCTGTACAGCAAGGACGTATCTGTCAAAGTAAAAGCATCTTTTGACAGTAAATGCGCAGGCGGGGAGTATGTGTTTGGACAGGTTCCCATGGGATACGAAAAAAGCAAGGAAATAAAAAATACAGTGATTGTCAATGAAAGAGAGGCAGAGATCGTCCGCTATATCTTTTCTCTGGCGGCAGAGGGTATGAGCACTGCACAGATCGTAAAGAGACTTCACGCAGAGCAGATTCCCACAGCGAGCCAGCTGCGTTACCCTGATAAAAAGCCCCCAAAGGAAAAACACACTTGGAGTATGAATACTGTCCGTGGAATTTTGGACAATCGTTTTTACCTTGGGGAAATGGCCTATGGAAAGACCGTCAGCAAGTCCGTTGGCAGCAAGGGCAGAATTGCGGTTCCCAAAAGTGAGTGGAAAGTAATTGAAAACCACCATGAGCCATTGGTGACACCGGAGTTGTTTGCCTGTGCCGCAAAGAAGGCTCTGGGGTACTCCACGAAAAGAAAGAGGGAAAAGCATCCGCTGACAGGGAAAATATATTGCGGCGGGTGTGGATACGCTCTGAAGTATAAGCCCAAAAGAGAAAAATTTCCACGGCATTTCTGGTGTAGCCAACATGCCATTTTGCAGATACCGGAGTGCTGCACCTATATCAATGCGTCCATACTGGAAGAAATGGTACTCACGATATTAAATAAAGAACTGCTGCGCAGAGGCGATCTGTTAAGGCAGCGAGGGAATCTGGAACAGTTTCAGAAACAGGCGCTGGAGGGACTTGCCAGAAAAGCTAGGCAGTATAGGAAACAATACCACGAGATGCAGAAAGAAAAGGATTCTCTATACGAAAGCTATGCGGATGGCCAAATGGATGCTGAGGAATACCGCCGCAGGGCCGATCAGTTGGATGGGCAAATGGAGGAATTGGCGGGTAAGAAAAAAGCAGTAGAGACGGAACATGACAGGGTGGAGGAAGAGACGGGGAAAGATATTCATGATATGAAACAGATCATACGCTATTCGCATTTGGAGGAGCTGACACAGGAAGTGGTGGATGTATTTATTAAAAAGGTGACGGTATATAAGGGGAAACGGGTTGAGATTGAGTGGAAGTTTTCGGAGTGAATGTAGTGGTTTGTATTTTCACATTTATAAAATCATTCGTATAATTGTATTAATATAAAAAATGTCCATAAGATGCTGTATGTTATAGTATCTTATGGACATTTTTTATTTTGATTTTCCATTTCCAAAATTTTGCTGATTTTCCTAGAAATCTTAATAGGGATATGATACAATATATACGAAATATAAATGTAACGGGTTATGGGCACATTTAATACAACTGAGATAAAAATTTTAGGAGAAAGCAATGAGCGAAATAGCATTTATCCATTTGTCGGATATTCATTTTCATAAGTCAAGTGGAAATAGTGCAGACATAGATGCTGACTTAAGAAATTCAATATTGATCGGACATGCAGGCATTAATGAAACAGCCAAGTACCTTAAATTCAGCAATGAGCTGTTTCCGGAGTCCATCGATTCCTTTGGAAGATTTATGA